>OCZT010007870.1_pt1 | contig 10408 bp, 8 predicted proteins | sample 1539031 | NCBI WGS metagenome assembly OCZT01 (sample SAMEA3539308, study PRJEB22396) | soil metagenome | biome: tundra; feature: field; material: soil | place: USA | collected 2010-05 | depth 0.15 m
CAGCGCCCAGTATCCCCAGCCTCTCAAAGCCAGCAGCATCCCTACAGCGCTGTATACAACAAGGGCCACGACGTCGTTGACGGAAAGGGAGGTGAACCGCATGCCCCGCTTGAGGAGGGCTGAGTGTAGGGTGGCGGCTGCGGAGATGAAGATCGCCACCGATGTCGCGACCGCTACGCGTGCGATGAGTGGATTTCGGAAGAAACGCGCGAGCAGCGGCCCCAACGCGGCAAACCCGATTGTCAGGATCAATCCAATCGCGCACGTTATCCAGAAAAGATTGCTGGCCTGAAACCTGTTCAGTTCCTCGCGTTGAATGACAACCTCATTAAAGCCATTTGAGCCGAAGCTCATCAGGAGCAGACTGAAGGTGGTGACCATGGTCACCACGCCGAAATCCGCAGGCGTGAGGAGCCGCGCCAAAACGACCGTGGGAACCACCCGTAACGCGAGCGACAGCGCCGCGGCGGATAGCGTCGCTGCGGCGCCTCGAACGGCGAGGCGGCGCAATTCGCAGCCTTCAGCTACAGGGTGGAAAGCACCGCTGGCATCAAATGGGGTCAATGTGTGTCCTAAGTAGAGCCACCCGCAATCGCGCAACCGATGCTACACCTGGTCCGCTCATTTCGTTCCACGGGCCCGCATCCCTAATAGGCTCACTGCGAACCGGAACTTCTGTTACGAACCCTGTAGCCCGCGGAAAGATCTCCTGCTCGCTCCCGAATGTCCAGGCTGCGGTTGACCGATCTGGCGTCAACGTGACGAGGTCTGATGCCTCAGCGGTGAGGACCGCCGCGGAGATCGTTTAAGTTAGAATAGCTTTATGGATTCGTGAGCAACCTCTCATTTAGCCCGTAAACATAATTCCGGAGGAAGTCCCCCTCAGATTCACGAATCGAAACAACAAAGCCATTCTGCTTGAGAAAGGCGACGACATCTGCCTTCGTTCTCAACTCATTCGGGCCGCCCTCGTCCGCAAGGAAATCATGGCATGCAATGCAAACATTCTTGGTCTTTCGGGCAATTTTCCCCATGCCAGAAAGCGCAAGCCTCTCAGCACCCTCAATGTTCATCTTGAGGAAGTCTACCCGTGATAACTCAAGTGATTGCAAGATGTAATCCAGTGTCGTGCACGGCACTCGAATTCCTGAAACCACTCCAACAATGCTATTTGCTTCATGTTCGGGAGAATCACCGAGTTGTACTTCTCCCTCTTGATCCGCCACCGCCGCTTGAACTAGCGTGACATTCTCTAGTCGATTTTCCGCACGCATCTTCGACAAACAACGAAAAACTCTGGGATGAGCCTCGATCGATATCACGCGCCCGGACACACCGACGCTCCTGGAAAAAAACAGTGTCTCCCATCCGGTACCCGCACCGACGTCCACGACCGTATCTCCCTCTCTAGGAAAATACTGATACATGAAGAGATGAGAAGTGTGTCTCTCAATTTGTTTGGGCGTCCAAAGTGTGAGCCTCGGCTCGACAAGCGTGCACGACGGGAACCTCTGAACCCACTCGCCCTCGTAAGATACCTTGCATAGTTTTCCTACCCGGACGGTTGCAATGGTTGCAGCCGACGCCCCCAGAATAAAACGAAGACCAGATCTGTTAAGTAACCTGTATAGGCTGTGCTTTAATTTTGTTCTCATTTTCAAGATTGAAAGGATTGGTAACGGGCAGAAAGGCCTCTCGGTGCATTGATCGATCCGCGGCCGCTGACTTGATCCTCTTATGATCAGCCAGCACGCTCCAGGTGCAGCATCTTTGGCGGCGGAAGGCTCGGCTTCGGACCTCGCCGTACAGCCCAATTCAGGACCTGAGTTGTCTTCTGTGCCTTCGCATCCCAGGTTAGGCATTCTCGAGCGTAGGACATGCCTCGCTCTCGCAGACAATCAAGATGGTCCCGATTGCTAGCGAGATTCGCCAAGATCTTTTCGATTTCTGAAACCATCTCGTTCTCATTCGTAAGAGGGACATTGTAGCCTACCTCTGCATTAACGATGTCCCCGGGCCCACCGAAGTCCGCGACTACGGGCACGGCGCCGCTGCCGAGAGCTTCGAAAACCACACCTGCGCCGTTGTCGCGAATGGATGGAAATAACATGACATCAGCAGATCGCAAGCGCGTGAGGACTTCAGCATGGCTGACCACGCCGCAGAAACAAACCTCCTTCTCGATTCCGAGGGATCTCGCCAGCTGTTCAAGGCGGTTCCGCTCCGGCCCATCACCGACAATGGTGAAGCGAGCCAGATCGGCTCGTAACAGGGCGGCAGCCCCTCGCAAGGCGAGATCACAGGCCTTTATGGGGATGAGTCCACCGACGAAAATCAACTCAAGCTTTCCGGTGTGTTCTGAACTGCGCGAGTTATGAGAACACACGGAGGAGCCGATGCCGGGTTCGGGAACGAAAAAGAGCTTGTCTGAATACGCGGCAAATTCCGAGTATGTTTGTGAGGAAGCGGCTATGATCGCTGTTGCGTGACGATAGGTGGACCGGGCAAAAGGCAGAAACCGGTACAGATTCCTTAACCTGGAGAACCATCGCTTCTGACGCTGAGCCTGCATAAAGCCCCGGGGCCACGGTAAACCACCGTTTAGCGGGCCGATCACGAAGGGTATAGGCCCTCGGCGCAGAAAGAAGGCGAAAGGACTTGGAATGGCCGGTGACATGGGCATTAGGCGCAGAACAATGTCGAATTCACCCCCAAAGATCCGGCGCCGCAATTGCCGCCAGGCACGCCATTCAAAGACGAGATAAAACGGACAACGGAAAGCCGTCAATGCCTGAGAGGCATAGTTGTTCTTGAAAATCCAGCGCACACCCCATGCAAAGATGCGCTGCTCGAGCACTGACATCGGGACCACCTCGATGGAGCGAAACGGCGCTCCCGCGCGCCGGAGATCGCTCTCAACGACTGATCGGGCGACCAGGGTCACATCATGGAGCTGGGCGAGCGCTGCCGCATGACAATAGGTAACAAAGGGAATGCTGAGCTGCTGCGGATGACAGTCCGGACCTAACAGCAAAACGCGTAGCCTACTCATGAATTGTCCCACCTATTTCGGCGTCTTCTCTTGCCGTCCAGCGAAACTCAAGGCACCCCACTGATGTCGTGTAATCCGGTTCGCCTAGTCGGCGAAGAACCTGCCCGGTGACAAACCCGACGGCCCTGTCCGGAGTCCTGAGCCCGCTGACATCACGAAATGCGAATCTCAGATTCGTCGATGTACTCCAAGTCCTCGGCTGCCCAGGGCCCAAACTGGCCACTTGCACTCATCGAACTCGGTTCCCGTTCAACCGAGGGCTCAGCCGCAAGAACTTTCGAAGAGCCGATGATGACAAGAAGCAGAAAGATCCACGCGGGCGACATCATCCGGAATGCAGCCTCCGTTAGGCTTTCGAACAATGTGGCCAGGAATAGACCGAGCAACAAAGAGCCTGTTTGAGAATTCTCCCGTAGTACAACGATCACCCTCCCGTAGCCAAGCAACAGGAGAAGAGCGAGTAGGCCGATGCCGACCCAGCCCAGATTCAAATACACCTCGACGTAGCCGTTATGCGCCGAAGTGATGGGCAAATTCGGCAAGGCATCCCAGATAGCCTGTGCACGGTCTCCCAGCCAAAAGCTCTCGAAACCCGCTCCGACCAATGGGTTTGGCTGTCTGGCCAGGACCAAACTCCAAATCAAGGTTCGTCCCGAAAAGGTCCGGTCCCTTCCCAGTGACTCGACGAGATCTCCTCCGGGATCCGCAAACAGAGCAATGACGGAAATACCGAGCACAGCGACAACCGCCAAGTGCACCAAAACGGGCTTCCGCAAAGGGCGGCGCGCCAGCCACATCACGCCCGCCGCCATGGCAAGCCCCGACATCGAGGTCAAGGAGTTGCAGGAATGGAGCAGCCATACAATCATCGCGATGATGGTGCCGTAGGCCAAAAGGCGGCGACGACGGCTGGGATCTTCCCTGTCGCGGTAAACCGACCAGAACATACTCAGGAAGATGATCCCATAGATCATGCAGTCCACACCCAGCCCGTTCTTCTGCGTGGCGACCCCGACGGTTTCCATGGTCCAGCTATTCGTTAACCTTCTTCCGATGTGGGGATAGTACCTCGTAAACAAGATCGACAACGGAAAGAGGAGGAATGCCAGCCGAGTGGCTAACCTCTTCAAGGCGCCTATTGGATCCGGCTCAGTCACAATAATGAGGACCATGAGCAGGTCGCCGAGCGATTTGGTCCACCGCTTAAAAGCTACGAAAGGAAAATCAGACCAGAGAATGCTTACAGCGCAGAAAAGAAAAAACAGCAGGACCAACTTATTGCTCGCCAGCACCGGCGCCACCAGATTTCTTCTGCTGATGACCACGGCAAAGGCAGCTATTATCAGTACAGTAAACAGGGCCCGATCAAAAGGGCTTCCCTCCAGGTAGCCCGCAGGCGAATCGATGGTCGGCGTCATCCCGAACCAGAACGATACCGGCCGCGAACCGAGGATGAGCAACCACGCGGCAGGAATCCAAAGCCCGTTGGACATCGGCGGCCCGTCATCCCGGACGAGGTAGAACAGGCCAACGATGCCGATGGCGAAAATGGCGGAAGCGACGATGGAAGGCATTCAACGAATTCCCGAGGACAATGCTGGGGCTAGGTGCCCATGCTGGCGTTATGGCAGACTCGTTCAGTAGTACCGAGTGCCACTAGCCCAAAACCTTTCAGCCGAAAGGAAGACATCCACTCCCTCGAACGCGATCACCTCGCGTCAAGAAAAAGCCTGTGCAGCAATTCCAATGTTAAAAGCTTATGGAGCTCGGTTGTGTAGTTACGGCCCTCCCTGGTGTGGCCCTGGACTATAGCTTGTAATGTCTTACCATCCAGGTAAGGTCGTGCCAGGGAACGAGAATCGAGCAGAATATCGCGGACATAATTGGAGAGCGCGTCGCGGTACCAAACGCGGAAATGGCAGAATTTGTGACGGCCTAGAAACAGGCGTTCGAGGTGGAGTGGCGCCAGAGAATGATCGATGCGCGCGAGCCACTGGGGCATGCCGTAATCATAGGCATACTCGGCGCGAAACGTGAATTCCTGAAACGTGCGCTCGATGGGCTTCGACCACCGATCCGGTTGCCCACCAAGACCGCGGTCCGTTGGAACCTCTGCTAGTTTCTTATTTCCGTCCGCGATTAGGCGGGAGCACTCACGGCTATCCTCGAAGAGATCGCTCTTCACCATGGTTCCGTTCGGGGCGCGAAACGCAGTCCGCACTACGTCATTGTCCAAATAAGGAGACCGCATGGTGAGCTGCGTCTGCTCCAGCGAGAGCAGACCGTATTGGTGCCAGGGGGCTTGCCGGAAAGCCGAGAATGTTACAGCGTGTCCAGTAAGGCATCGCGAATAGGTTTCGTTTGCCGCCTCGATATGCGGCAGAAGCTCCGGGCTAAAGAGTCCTGGCGGAGGTGCTGATGGCTTGAACATGCGCATTCGGCGCAGAATTTCGCTGCCATAGTTCCCGGTCATGCGCACCGGCGCAATTTGTGCGGCAATCTCGTTTGCGTACAGATCGGCTGCCCGGTTCACTGCCGCGCACCCATCGGTCAGGTAAACGGTTCGTTCAGCATACTCTGCGAAACGCGAAAGGAATTCGTCTCCAACACGAATTACTTGATAAGGCTGCCCACAAATCTTGGCGACTCGTCGCGCTATGGTTACATCCCGACAGTCGCGGTAGGAACCACCGAAGGTGTAGCACGGCAGCGAACCCGCCGGTGCTTTCCACCACGCCATGATCATGCGGGTGTCGAGACCGCCAGTGAGTGAGATCCCGATGCGCTCCCGGCCATTGAAATAACGAGGAAGATTGCGGGAGAAGACCTGCTGTAGTTCGCGATAGTAAGCTTCGGACTCGAGAGGAGTCTGATTCTCCCAGTCCGATGACTGAAAGTAGGCGCCCTTGCTTTCGAGTGCGCCGTTGCGAAATACCCATGCCGATCCCGGCGGCAGCACGTGCACGTCCTTAAAGAGCGTGCGGTTCTCCAAAACGCAGCCACAGGCGACGAACTCTCCCAAACCGCGAGGGTCCGCGTTCCGAAGTTCGGGGCGGACTTCAAGAATTGCTTTGGCCTCCGCTGAGAAATAGAATGCATCCTTCGTCTCACTGTAGTAGACGCGATGCATTCCGTACCGGTCGTTGAAGAGAGTCGCGGTACCACGGGTGCGGTCCGTCAGAAGTCCATGAAACTTTCCGTTGAGCCCCGCTGGAAACGATCGATCTTCCTCGCTGAGATGAACAAGATACGAAGGTCCGTCGGTTTCAAGGGTGTGTCCCTGCTCCTTAAGTCGGCGCGCGGTTCCCGGCTCGGGATAGTTCTCACCGGAAAAAACTAGAACGACATTTTCCTGCTCGTTGCGGAGTGGCATGCCATCGGCAAAGGAGTTCCTGCGAGCCACCCAACCGACGTAGACACCTGCGGATTCGTCAATCCACGTTCCAGTGATGTAGGACGGGTGATGACGGAGAGTTTCCACCATCTGAAGCAATTCTGCCTCAGCGCGCTGGCGCGGCATTTTTGTAATGAGACCCACAATCCCGGGCATAAGCGCGTCTTAGGAAGACTCCCGGACAGCCTGGAATTTGCGGGCATACCAGGCACTGCGGATCTCTCGGAATTTGCTGGCGAACCGCTCAGGGAAATAGTCGACCATCCGATGATGCAGACCGAGGCGGAACGCAGCCGAACCGAGTCTAGTGAGCGGGACGTAGTAGCGAGGCACATCGATACGCTGGAACGCGTTATGTTCTTTGAAGTCGCTTAGACCGTCGCTTTTCTTTTTCCCATAGGAGAAATTTGAGTACACGAGATAGGGGATGCCTCGTGAAGCGCAGGCGCGAACCGCCTCTGCCACAAGGGCATTGGTTGGGGCCTTGTCTCTTTCGTCGATCAGGGACACGATATTCATCAAGCCCGCCTGAGTGCGGGTTTCGTCGCTCACTAACTTGACGAAGCCGATCAGCTTTTCGCCAAGAAACGCCCCTATGAAGATGCTCCTTTCGAGATAAGTCGCTTCTTCCCGATAGACGGTCTGGAGATCCTTCCCGTAGTGCTGGAATCGCCGACCTTGTCGTATCGGACATTCGTTATAGATCTCCCATATTCCCCGCACCAGTTCGTCGCTGAAAGGGACTTCGCGGACCACAGCCCCCTTCTTGCAAGCTCGCCGAACCATATTGCGGGTTTTGTCATTGATCTGTCGGGTCCACCAGTGCTCGAAAGTGGTTAGCGGCAGTGCGGCAAAATTGTCCCACTCCATCGGGTATTTATATTTGGGAGTGGTGTCGGGCAAGCGCTGCATGAAAGTGAAAAGATCGACCCTTACTCCACAGTTCCGCAGACCGTCCAGGACCTGTTCCGGATCGTCCTCTAGAAACTGGTACTTATCGGCGTCGAGGCGGGCGACTCGCAGAAGCCGTCCCGTGACCTTTATTTCCTTACCGCACACTCTCATAATGTCCTGCGTCCTTGATCCAGTTCGTTAGAAAACTTGGCAGAGAGGGGAAGGATTTGAACCTCCGAGTGGTGTTACCCACTACAGCCAAAAAGCTGACTGCTGCCTTAGCCAACGCCGACCTCTCCGCATGCTCAACAGCAAATCGTAGGTCTAATTCTCAATGTCCGGCCGCTAATCACTGACATATGGTTGCCGGATCGGGTTAAAACCAAAGAGCGCAAACAGCCTGCCTGTATGATAAGACAGCTTGAACACACACGTCATGAACCTGGCCTCGCCAAAAGCCAGTGCAACGGGAAGCATCACAGCGTACGCAGGCACTGAGATCACTGCTTGCAGCACGCGTAGTGGCTGGAAGCCGTGATTGCGCTGCGCAAAGATCCCCCGGAATAACGCCCGCCGCACCAGGAAACCGCGCTTCCAGCGCACCGCCGGAACGTATTCGTACACCGGAGCCTCGTGGCACCAAATGAAGGTGTGTCCCTTCTCCATTTTTCGCCGGAAAAAATCCTGATCCTCTCCTGAGAGGCACTCGGGATTGAAGGGCTGGGCATCTCCCGCGAATAACTCCCTTTTCAATAACACATTACCGGTGCGGCACTTGCTCCAAGACAGGACCATCCCGGTTGGATGAGTGGGGCGATCATAGAACCTCCCTTTGATGACCCACTGCGGCGCTCCATCGTCAAAATGCGGATTTACCGGCCCCAGAACGCCGTCCACACTGTTTTCACGGATCGTCTTAAGAAGGGTCAGCAGCCATTCGTTGATAGGAAACTCGTCGTCGTCAAGGAATGCAACAAAATCACCCGTGGCGTTCTCCACCGCCTTATTGCGGGCCATGGCGATATTCTGCCGGGGCTCTACACAATACTTCACAGGAACCGGGGAACGAGATCCAATCTCTGCGACTGCCGCGCGCCCGCTTTCGGCCTTGTCGTTGTCCGCCACAACGACCGAATATGTGAACAAGTTATTCGTCCGCTGGGCACAAACCGTCTCCAGGGAACGCGTGAGCAATTCAGGCCGCTTGTAAGTGCAGATGCAGACACAAATATGTGCTGGTTTGTCGATCATCGCTAGACGAGGTGATTCGTGAGCTGCCACTAGAATTTCTGGGAAGCGGCCTGATGCGATTGCGCGAAAGTCCGGCCTCGGAAAAACCTGCTCAGCCGCTGCATTTGCTCGCGACGGACAAACGCCACCAGTTCACGCGAAACAGGAGTTTCCACGCGCCGGACCAGCGACCAAGCGTACCCTGCGCCAAGCGCCAAACCGCCGATCACGAATGGCCGATGACTCATCTGGTAGACGGTTCTGAACAATTGCCAGAGAGGATGGTTCCCTACAGAGTAGTCCTTCGCTCCCAACCTAAACTTGGCCTTGAGTCCGCCCTGCAGAGCTGTCCCCATCTTGCGATGATGGAGACAGACCTTTTCAGTAAACGTGCGGGTCTGCCATCCCTTCATTCTCGCGGATAGAACTGCCACATGATCGATGCAGCCGCCCTTCAATGGCACATATCCGCCGATCGACTCAAAACACTCCCGCCGGAACAACTGACACCCGCCGCAGACATTCTCAATGTTAGTGAAGCGATAATCGTATTGGTACGAGCCTTCTCTGAAGGGAGCCCCCGCGACGCCGAGCCGCGGATTCTCAGCCATCTTCGTTATCAGAAACTCGAAATGGTTCTTTTCAAACGAGACATCGGCGTCAAGGTTCCCGACAATGTCGAAATCCAAGTCCTTCACCCGGTCATACCCGGCGTTGAAGGCATGAACTTTCCCTGCGAAGTGCCGTTCGCGACGTTCTGGCATCCGGACCAATTCGATCCAGGGTCGGTCCGCCATGTACTTGCGGACGATTTCGTCGGTGCCATCGGTGGAACCATCGCTGACGATCACCCATTTGAGAGGCGGGACAGTCTGGGCCACCACCGATTTGAGGGTCAGTACGATGAATTCCGCCTCGTTGCGCGCGGGAGTGATAAGGACGTAAGTTGGGAACGCCGACATGGGGGTCATTCTTGCAGAGCTACTTCAGGACCGCGTGCAACTCCTGCGGTGGAGCGTCGCACAAATCTGCTGGGAACCAAGTCCTTGAGGTGGGGCTCAAATAACGGCATCTGCCCACTTTGGAGCAAAGATTGAGCTTGACATCGTCATTGTCTGCGCAACAGACGCAATGACCGATTTCTGCCAGACCCGCGGCGGTCGTGAGGCCAACATAGCCGGCGCCAAAGACCGAGATCTTCATGAGATTTCCCTTGAAAACATATGGCGCTCGTTATGCCGAACGGCCTGCAGTCTGCAGTTGCATGCCTTCGCTAAACCCACGCGGGGCGTTCGGTTCCAAAAAGCACCGGATCTGAGCAACAACACGAACCTGTTGTTCCTGGGTAAGGGTCGCAAACATCGGCAAAGAGATGACCTGAGCGGAAGCCCGCTCGGCTCTGGGAAAGTCACCGGCCGCGTAGTTCAACGAGCGGTAAGCCCTCTGCAGGTGCAGCGGAATGGGGTAATGAATGCCGCTACCGATATCTGCATCCTTTAGAGACTCTATGAGCCCGTCACGATTGTTCGTCCGGATGACGTAGAGATGGAACACGCCGCGAGAACACGAAGCTTCAAACGGGATGCTGACAGTACCGACGCTCTCGAGTAGCTGGTTGTATTGAACAGCGTACTCGCGTCGCTGCGCATTCCACTTGGGCAAGTATTGGAGCTTAATGTGAAGAAGCCCAGCTTGAATAGCGTCCAGCCGTCCGTTGTACCCCTCGATGTCGTGATAGTACTTCTTTGCTTGCCCGTGATCCCGGAGCATGCGAACTTTCTGCGCTATGTCGACATTGTTGGTCGTCACCGCTCCTGCTTCTCCGCAGGCGCCCAGGT
>OCZT010007871.1_pt1 | contig 10407 bp, 10 predicted proteins | sample 1539031 | NCBI WGS metagenome assembly OCZT01 (sample SAMEA3539308, study PRJEB22396) | soil metagenome | biome: tundra; feature: field; material: soil | place: USA | collected 2010-05 | depth 0.15 m
GAAGGCGCGTAAAATGACCGCAGCACAAAACCCCAAGTGAAAGCGAAGGGCGCACTTAGAGTAATCTCTACGAGATTACGTGCGGTCTGCGACGCTAAAGGAAAACCATGGCGATTTTTCACCTCTCAGCAAAACCGATAAGCCGCAGTACCGGTCGTTCAGCGACCGGCGCAGCAGCTTATCGTGCCGGAGAGGTCATCATCGACGAACGTACCGGGCAAGTACATGACTACACCCGCAAGGCGGGCGTCCTGCACTCTGAAATAATCCTGCCAGGCGGTGGCACCGCCAGCCGTTCCGAGTTCTGGAATGGTATCGAAAAACACCACAAACGCGGCGATGCCGTTCTCGTGCGCGAAGTCGAAGTCTCGCTACCTACCGAACTATCAAAAGACGAACGTCAAGCCCTCGCCATAGGCTTTGCCCGCGACCTCGCCGACCATTACGGCGTAGCCGCAGACATAGCCCTACACGCCCCGCGCACCGTGACCGCCAAAGACCTGGAAAAGCACCCCCACCAGTACCACGAAACCGACCCCAAAACCGGCCGACACCATAATGGAAACTGGCACGCCCACATCATGCTGTCGGCCTGCCATGTTGCTCCGGACGGCACCCTCGGAAAAAAAGCTGTCGCGCTTGACCCCATCCACTGCCAGCGAGCCAAGATAGAAAACATGGCCGACCTGGAGCGGAAGCGCTGGGGCGAACGGGTGAATGCCGCGCTTGAGCGGTCAGGGCATGAAAACCGCGTCGACCACCGCAGCCTGGAAGCGCAGGGCATCAAGCGCGAATCGACGCGGCACCTCGGGCCAGCGGCTAGCGGCTTCGAGCGGCGAACGGGTGAACCAAGCCGCAGGCGGCAGGACTTCGAGCAGGAGGCCACGGAGCGAATCGCCAGCGCCAAGACGCTGGGCGAACTTGAACGCCAGGGGCGTGAAATTGATCATGTAATGATTGACCTGTCCGGCGACATCACCAAGGCCAAGAGCGAACGCGACCATCAGCGCAGCGAGGCCAAGAACGAACTAGAAGGCTTGGCCGCGCAGTTCCTCGCCAATTATGCGGCCACTCAAGCCCTTGAGAAGGCCGCGCAGGAATTCAGAGATAAGCAGGCCATCGAGCAGCAGGCGCAGCGAGATCGAGAAGCCAAGGCTGAACTGGAAAAGACCGTCCAGAGCAACCGTTTCAAGACGCTTGCCGACGAAGCCGAGGCACGCAAGCAAGAGCTGGAGAAAAACACACCGCAGGACGAGCAGGATAACGGGATGAGCCACGGGTTTTAAACGCCTACCAGGACGCGGTAATGTAACTCTTTACATATCGTATCATATCGCGTAGCATGTACCGTATCATAACAAAGCCACATAAGGAGCGTGTCATGGAACAAACCGCAGGCCGTACCGGTATCACTTATGACCAGGTTGCCGTCGTTGCCGATACTATCGCCGCCAGAGGCGAGCGTCCGACGTTGCGCGGCGTTCGCGCCGAGCTGGGCACCGGCAGCATGGGCACGATTCAGAAGCACCTTGCACAGTGGCAGGGAAGCCGTCGCCAGATCGTGACCAGCGCCGCCAGTCTGCCGACTGAGATTCAGCGCGTCATCCTTTCGGAAATCGAGCGCAGCATCAGCGAGGCACGCGCCGAGCTTGAGGGTGATCTTGCCGCCACCAAGGGCGACCGTGACGCACTGGCCGAAGACAACGAACAGCAAACCGAGCAGATTGAGCAGCAGGCGGCACGGCTGGTCGAAATCGAAGCGACTGGCCAACAGCAGGCCGGACGTATCGGGCAGCTTGATGCTGATTTGCTCACCGCCAGGGAGACGACCGAACGTGAGCGCAGCATTGCCGAACAGGCACGGCAGGCGCTGGCCAAGGCCGAACTAAGGCTTGAGGCGTTGCCGAAGGTCGAAGCCGAAGTTGACCGTCTACGCCAGGCGCTGGAGATCGAGCGGCAGGCGCGCACGGTGGCGGAACAATCGGCCGCTGTGTTGGTCGAGAAGCTGGCCGGCATCGAGCGCCGTGTCGTCGACGCCGAAGCGCGGGAGCAAACCGCTGTCGCCAAGCTGGCCGAACTTGAAAAACAGAGTCAGCATGTCGCGCAGGAACTCAATACGGCACGGCTACAGGTGCAAACTGGGCAGACCGCACTGGATGCGGCTGCCCGTGAGCTGGACTACGCCAGGCAGGCCGCTGTAGAGGCTCGCGCCGAAGCCAAGGTATCCGGCGAACTGGCCGCTGAGTTGCGCGGGAAACTGGCGGCTTTGGAACATTGAGGGTGAAACACCTGCTGAACTTCACGAAATCGCCGAGGTTTAGACAATCGGAATGTTTCGACCATCCAAAACGCCTACTTTGGTTACAAAGCAGCGCATCATCGATCCAATGAGATAAACAGAAAAATCTGTAGATAATTTATCCTCGATATGTGCTATTTTGCATAAAAAATGCTTACGACACTAATTTAGATCGGATTATTACGAATGTGGTATGACTAAAGTGATAGACATGTTGCAAAGGAGGTAATACTATTTGTATATATAAACCTATATTTGTCAAATACTTACCGCTGTAGTTGAATGACAATAAAACCTTTTTAAGGAAATTGTATGTTGACACGTTTGAAATATTTTTGTGTTATTGGCCTGCTGATGTTTGGGCTGATTTCTTCTGCCTCTGCTGCAACTTGCAAGACCAATATTTCATCAACTGTGTATGGGAGCACGCCATACTTGACAACAACGGAAGCGCTAGGGCCGTTTACGATCAATTGCAACGGCGGGTTTGGCGGGTCATTGAAAAATCTTTCGAGTGCTTGGCTAAATTTGCGGCTTGAGAAGTTTGAGAATGGGGCGTGGGGTGTGGTGAGTAGCGGATACTATATTTCATATGGTGGGACACCAGGTACATATCGGTACACAGTAGTAAACTCAGGTAACGGAAACGGGACTTGGAGCGTAACTTACAATCATCCGGTGTACTGATGAATGACGATGAAGGCGTGGCGAGTAAAGCCACATCTTCATCGTTTTGACAATGATGTATGTCCGGATTGGACTCAACTTGTTACGTTGAAACGTGCTCTCGATCAGAGTTTGCAAAGGAAATAACATCGGTAAGAGCCTTGGAATCTTGCCTTCTATAGACTGCGGCACTATTCATTGTTGAATCACGGCGCGCTGCCGTCTCAAAAGTGTCAAGCATCCAATTGAAATGCGCGACCGCATCAATTGGTTTGTCTGGGTTCATCTTCACCTCTGTATCCATGTTCACCGCAATAAAGCTGTCTGCATCGTCTATGGAAAGCTCCCCTCGTTTATACAATTCTCCGCCAAGGGTTGCCATCTGACGCGGTGTGATGTTGTGAAAATCGTATTGTTTGATCAAGTCGCGTAACTCCGATGCGGCGGAGCTGGAGTTCACCGTGCTGTTGTTTTTCAAATCAACAGTTGCCGCTTGTCGGGCAGCATCAGAGATGGTAACGGTACTCACAGGGTTGTCGACCGTCCGCAAAGGCGTCTGATTCCTTACCGAAGGGGTTAGTATTTTCAGATGCGTATTTAAGTTTGCCAGCACTGATCTGACATCGAAGTTCATGGCAATCCCCTGAATGAAGTGGTTATCTCAATATCGGCTAAAATTCACATTACTTTAGGACATTGACAATTTTAGGGGTCATAATTGCTTTCGTACGTAACCCGGCTTTAGTCCAAAGACCTCTACACCTTCTCCTGTGGCGCGACCGGCTGTTATTGTGACCCGCTGCGCTGCCTTGTTTTCTGAATCACGGTATTCCATAAAAAGTTGGTTGCCATCCTTCTGGATCGTCTCTGGCGGAACAACAATAGCGTGGTCATTCTGGTAAGTAACAATTGACAGTTTTGCACTCATTCCCAGCTTGAGGTGTTTCTGCTGTTCGGCGGTTAATGCCGGAATATTTACGGTCACCTCGTAATTTGCCGTCGATCCCGTCGATTCGGAAGTGACGACTTGAGAACCAACTAAAGTAACTTTGCCATTCAGGGTAATACCGGTGAAACCATCGCCTGTAATCTCGACGGGCTGGCCTTCCTGTATTTGGTTAATGTCGCTTTCCTCGACCTTTGCTACGACCTTGAGTTGTTCCAGGTTTGCCAGACTCAAAAGCGATTGTCCTTGGTTAACATTGGCTCCCCGCTGAATCAGTTCGGCGGTTTTTTCAGAAGCTACTCCTGAGTTTGGTACGCGCATGACGATCCCCGCAAATGGTGCGACCAGCTCACTCCGGGCTTGTAATGCACGCAAGGTGTCGTACTTGGCGCTCGCATTGGCCAGTTCCATTTCGGCAATCTGCCGGCTATCTCCGTTTCCTTTGCGTAGAGCCATATCTAATTCGCCTTTTGCGGCTTCCAGGTCAAGGCGTTGTGCATTAGCCTGTTGCTCTAAAGCATCAACTTCCATGCGCGGTACGATTCCGCTCAGCAGCAAGGCTCTGGTTTCAGTCAGTTTGCGTTCCGTATCGCTCAAGTTCATTTGGATACTTGTCATGGCTCGGCGTGATCGTGCTACTTCCTGACCCTGACTCCAATTTTTCAGATCATGCACGGCTTGTTCTGCTTTTAGTCGTCCGGACAATGATTCGCGTAACTGGATTTCCAGTTGTGTGGCGTCAAGCCGCATCAGTACCTGCCCACGTTCGACTCTTTGCCCTTCCTCGACAGTTTTTTCCTGAATGGTGCCATTGAATGGAGCCGTAACCGTTATAAAAGAGGCAGGTTCCAGTCGGCCAACTAGCCCCAATCGCAAAATTATGGGTTGTGCTTCAACACGAATCCACTGCGATTCCGGCGGCTGCGCAGGTTCGTTGGTTTTGTAGACGACGACGGCGCTACTCAAGGCCAGCAGAACGATACCAGCCAAGATACCTATCTTGAGACGCCGCCCTAGAGGTCGACGTTGTTCAGTCGTTGAGTGCAATGTCCCAGCTCTCCAAGGTCATTCCCAGCTTTTCGTCCAATGATGTTTGTGCATTCAAGTAGGCGATTAGCGCATTCAATTTGCTATTCTCCGCATTTCTCAGGTCGGTTTCGAAACTCAATACCTGAAAGTTACTGGAGCGGCCGACTTTTAGCTTTTCTCGCTCGATTTCCAGTTTCCGCAACGACAGATCACGGGCGCGTTGGGCGATTTCATATTGACGCCAGCGTGTTCCCACATCGCGCACGGCATTACCAACATCGCGTTCCAGCAATTGTTTCGTCTCGGCGAGCCGGATAGCTCGATCATTAACCTCGACCTCTGCCCGGATTTCGTTCTGGCGCGGCTGCAAGTTTCCAATGGGAATGCTTACATTAATACCAACGTAATTATCCCATTGCCGCTGTTCGAGATTGTTGCTCTGATTGCCGAAATACTGATCCCGCAACTGGTTCCTTCCTCCAATGAGTGAAACGTCCCACAGGCGTTGATTTTTTGCCACCACCAGGTTTATTGCCGCTTGCTCGCTTGAAACCAGTTGCATTAGATATTCAGGCTGGTTTTCTAGTGCGACAAGTAACGCCTGGTCTGTGTTGAGGTCAATACGTTTTGCTTCCAAGGCATCGCTCGCACGCACTTGAGTGTTCAGGTCAAATGCCAAGAGCCGCAGTAGCTCTCGACGGCTAGCGTCAAGATTATTGGCCGCTTCTTCAACACCAAGTTCTTGAGTCGCAGCATCAGCTTCGGTTTGTACTATTTCAAACGCAGCCATGCGGCCAGCGGTAATCAATGCCTTGTTGACTTCCATGAGTTGCTGCGATCGCGCTAGCGCATCACGAGCAATGCGCAGTTGTTCCTGTGCGCGCAGTAACTCTCTATAGCCCACCGCAATTTGCGTTACAGTCTGTGAAACAGTGGATTTCAGGCTGAGCCGGTTGTTTTTTTCGTTTAAACGCGCAAGGCGTACCGGTGCTGTGGTTACTTCTGGGCCTGCATCACGTAGCAACGGCTGAATGACGCTGAAAGTCAGCCCATTGCCCTGGTGGCGACCGAAGTTATCCGTTTGATTCGTGGTGTTTGTCCATGACAGACTAAATCGAGTCCCCCATTCTCCCAACAAAGTTGTTGTGGGTGACAGTTCGCTAGTGCGGTAACGGTTGTCCTGATTACGCCCTGTAAGGAAGCTCCCGTTCAAAAGCAGCTTGGGCGTGAACTGATCTTCGGCTACTCGCAAGTCGAATTTCTGCGCAATACGTTGCATAAAGGCGCTGCTGATGGAGCGGTTGCCGCGCAAACCCAGGAAAACAGCCTCGGCCAAGCTTAGATCGATCACCTGGTCTTTCACGTCGATGGAGAGCTTTCCAGGCATCGTGGCTCGTGATGGCACTAACGTATCGGCAGCCCATATCGGATTACTAATCGCTTGGCCAACAAGCACTGAAATGGCGACGATCCATGGCCTATACATCACGTAATGCCTGTGCGGGCTGCAGTCGGGCGGCTGACATTGCCGGATATAGACCAAAAAACAATCCGATCAACAATGAACTTCCACAACCCAAGAATAAAGATTCTGGGGCGAGCGAGAATCGCCATCCCGATACATACGTAAAAACGTAGGCAATGATCAGCCCCAACAGTGCGCCTAACAGTGAGCCAGCCACGGAAAGGCTCGTTGCTTCTAGCAAGAACAAAGTGCGAATATCGCGGGGACGTGCCCCCAAAGCCATGCGAACGCCAATTTCTTTTCGTCGTTCGGAAACATTCATCAACATGACATTCATTACGCCCACTCCGCCCACCAGCAGGGAAATACCTCCAAGTCCTGCGAGAAGATAAGAAAATGTATCGGCTTGGTGCTTGATGCCATCCAGTAAATTTTGCGGTATTTGTACGATGACCTCTCGGCCATTAAACAATTTGATCAAGTAATTGCGTAGATTTGTGGCGACCGTTGGCAGGTCGGCCGCTGGTGTTACCTTGCCAATTAGGCTGCCAATTTCTAGGGATGGTCTCAGGCGCCGCATGCCTTCAATGGGCAAAATCACGGATTCATCGACGGCAACAGGAATCAACGCGTTGGCCGGGAAACTTTCGGCAATACCAATTACCTGAAATAGGTAGTTTTCTATCTGTAACCGGTCGCCAACTTGCAGAAAACTTCCGGCAGTACCGAGGTCACGAGCAACCCGTGCGCCAACCACGACAAAGGTTTCTCGATGATCGAAGTCAGACAGGAAGCGCCCTTGTCGAAGATGCAGACCAAATGCCTGTGCCAGGTCGGATGTCGAGCCAACAATATTGGCATCGGTGGCTTTCCCATTAAAGCTTACCCGCGATGACTGTAAGGTAATTGGAGCGATATATGCGAGATTCTTTACGGAATTCTTTATGACATTAGTGTCAATAGTCGACGGTAGTTGTCGCTTGTTCTGCTGAGATTGAGGAAAGTTGACTACTAAAGTTTCCGTGCCCAGACTTTTGAGGGCACGGATTGATTCGTCGGCCGCATTACTGCCAATGTTAAGTAACGCGATAATTGATGCACTTCCTACAACGATACCCAACAGCGCTAGCATGGATCGCCGCCCCAAACGACGCAGGCTGTCCAATGACTCCGCTAGCAATTGCGTTAATGATGGGCCTTTCAAGCAAGTAGATTGGTCATCCACTACGCGGCCACCGGTAAATTACTCATTGATGAATACTTCGCCGTCGGTGATTTCTATTTGCCTGTCAAGCTGTTTGGCTAACGAAGAATCGTGCGTTACCACGACCAATGTCGCCCCCTGTTCTTGGTTGAGTGACAGGAGAAAATCCATAATGCTGACCGTTGCTGCGCTGTCGAGATTTCCGGTTGGCTCATCCGCCAAAATGAGGGATGGTGAACCAATTAGCGCGCGCGCTATGGCTATGCGCTGGCATTGTCCACCAGACAATTCAGCGGGTCGATGGGTGATGTGACTGGTCAGGCCAACACGATCTATCTGTTTTAACGCGAGGGAGCGTGCTTCGTTTTTTGGTATCCCGCGGTAGGTCATGGGTAAAGCCACGTTATCCAATGCATTGAGATGCGGCAAGAGATTGAACGTCTGAAAAACGAATCCGATTTCGCGGTTGCGAATAGCCGCCAATTCATCAACGCTCAAATGCAATACGTTTTGTCCCGCAAAGCTGAATTGCCCTGATGTTGGGCAATCAAGAAGCCCCAAAATGTTGAGCAAGGTACTTTTCCCAGAACCCGATGCGCCAAGAATGGCGCACGTGCTTCCCCGCTCAATAGTGAGCGAAATACTCCGCAGCACAGGAATCTCGCGATCACCTATTCGATAAGACTGGCTAACGCGCTCCAATGTGATTAACGGTTGTATGTCACTTTGGGTCGGTTCGACTATCGAGGTTTGCATGCTCTTGGGCGGCGTCATCTTGTGGTATTTGTTGTTTCCGATGCTATGATGATATCAAGAGGTTTGTATCTGGGATAAATCCCAAGTGGGAGGTTTGTCATGGTTGGCTCTATCGGCGCGTATTCTACGACCCAAACGGATGGTGCTGTAGCGTTTAAGGTGGCATCTGCCGTTGATCTTGTTTCTGCCCCTCCTAAAAATCAGAGTAGCGCTGGTGTTCAGGTCAGCAGTACGCAGACCATTTCCACTTTGGCGCGTCAACTGGCCGATAGCGCCAATCGGGCAGAGGCGCGAGACAAAACGCTCAGTCGTTCGGAATTGGCCGACAAAGCGAAAGTTTTCTTGAGTGAATTTGCTGCGGAGGCCAACCCGGCCATTCAAGCAAAACACGACAGCGAAGTTCCAAAAACAAACGATCCAGAATTGCAGGCAAGAGCCAAGCAGGCCACTGCGTTCCTCGTCAGCAGACGGAACGGTAGCGGTGGCGTGACGAACCCATTTGCTGGTCTATCAAGGGAACAATTAGCGAACATTACTCATGATGACAGTGGCGCCTACACTTTTAACGAACGTGCTGCGGCCTTTACTGAAACCGAGCGACAAGAATACGAGTGGGGAGTAAAAGTCGCTGCCCAAGCCATGGATGAATACAACCGGACGGGGAAACTCACCAATTTCTTCAGCTCCGTCCTTGACCACTTCAAGGGACTGCCTGCAATCGAGCAGGCACAATATCCAAAAGACTACGCCAGCGATTTGGAAACGAAAATCAGCCGGGATTTTAACTACCGCACAAACCAAGCGGAAGGTAAAGGAGAGAACCCCATGAGCCTGATAGAAATGCTATTCAAGCAAAGTCCGCAGCAAACCAATGAGCTTTCTCAAGAGAACACCACCGACTCATCAACCGTAAGGAGTAATCCATGAAATTGTTACCCAAGTTGCTCGTCGCCACCTCTATTTTTGCCGCTACAGCCGCAATTGCAGGCCCACCCGTAACAGTTACTTTCAAGAACCAAGCCAGCGCACCAGCGGCCTACACCATCGTTACCAGCAACGAAATAAGTACGTATGCGAATGCTTCACCAAAACCTGCCACGACTGTTTCGGCTGGTGGTGCCAATATTTATACCGTCACCAGCTTGATCAGCCCAGACGTTAACTATGCGAATGTCCGCTACAAAATCGGTGCCAAGGAATGCGTTTTCCTTACAACATTCGTTAATGCGATGCAACCAGGTGGATACAAGATTCCGAAATGGAACAAGAGTGCGACGAGTAGCGGTGGGGCGATTTGTACGGCCACCATCACTTCGACCAACTTCTCTACCTATGCATGGACAGTTGATTTCGTGATGAAATAAATAATGCGGTAAGCAGACATTAAGGCCCGGTGTTTCTTGCCGGGCTTTTCATTTTGTCTTTGATGAATTCATGAGCAGGGGAGTAAGCCGGAACCCTCGGAATTTCTGACGCCCGTTGACGTGTGGGGTGCATAACAGGCGTTACGTTAAGTAGTTGTGCGCCGTTACTTTTGGGCAATAACCAAATTATTATTGATTGGTCTTGGTATTAACAATAAAATGGTATGCCGTAACGGAGGAAAAAGTGATGTCTACAACGGATACCATCGATCACACAACCCTTTCCCGGCTGGTTGAGGCCGGTGCTATACGTGCCGCGCATGTCGTGGCGCAGGCGGGTGGCTGGGCGGTGCTGGTCAAGTACGGGCTGCACGAACGGCCGCTGGCGGTACGGCGTAGCCACGAGGTGCGCTTGTTCAAGAAGTTTGAGACGCTGGTCGCTTATCTCAAAGAGATTGGCCTGGCCAGGTTCGACGTCGACGCGGCAAACTATGACCCGGCCACCCTAACGACGCAGCGCCGGCCGGATCGCTCTGAGGCGTTGAAGCGGGCGCATGAATCCGCCGCCTATGATGCGTGGTTCCGCGAGCAGGTACAGGAGAGCATCGACGACCCGCGCCCCGATGTATCGCACGAACAGGTGATGATCAAGGTACAGGCCGTCATCGATGCCGCACG
>OCZT010007872.1_pt1 | contig 10406 bp, 6 predicted proteins | sample 1539031 | NCBI WGS metagenome assembly OCZT01 (sample SAMEA3539308, study PRJEB22396) | soil metagenome | biome: tundra; feature: field; material: soil | place: USA | collected 2010-05 | depth 0.15 m
TGCAGCAGTCCGCCCTCGTCCGCAACGCCGCCGCAGCCGGCACGACACCCGCCGAGCTGGCCCGCGGCGGGGCTCTGAAATACACGCTCCTGGCACCGGACGAGACACCCGAGATTGTCACGAAGGGCACGACCACCGTCTTCGGTTTCCTGTTCTACCTGGTGGCCACTCTGCTCGGAGCCTCACTCGCGACGAGCATCGTCGAGGAGAAACAGAACCGGATCGTCGAGATCATCGCCAGCTCGATCCGGCTGCGGGATCTCCTGCTCGGCAAGATCGTCGGCAACACGCTGATGGCGCTCGCCCAGATGGTGGTGTTCGCCGCGGTCGGGGTGATCGGGCTCCTGGCTATGGGCAAGTCGGACATCCTCGAACAGATCACGCCGGGCCTCGGCTGGTTCTTCCTGTTCTACGTCGTCGGAATCGCCGTGCTGGCCAGCATCTTCGCTGCCGCCGGATCGATCTCGGGCCGAATCGAGGACATCACCTCAACCACCACCCCCATCACCGCAGTCGTGGCCATCGTCTTCATCGCCGGAATCTCGGCATCCGGGACCCTCCTCACGGTCCTGTCCTTTCTTCCGCTGACCTCCACCATCACGATGCCCGGCCGGATCGTGGCCGGCGACACGTCGTGGTGGGAGCCGGTGGCGTCCCTTCTCATCTCCCTCGTCGCCGCAGGGTTCGTCATCCTGGTAAGCGAGCGGATCTACCGGCGAGCCCTGATGCAGACCGGCGGAAAGCTCTCCATGCGCCAGGCACTCAAGCTGACGGACTGAAGGTGTGGACGGCCGTTGCGGAACGGCCAAGCCTACGATCGCGCACCGGATGTTCGGTTTCATTCTGTGGCGACCGTTGACCGTCCCGTTGACCGTCCCTCACTGGCGTACGGGCACGCGCGGAAGCCGTTCCGACCCGGCACAAAGATGGTTTTCGTCGTTCCGCAGCGGGATCCGCCTGCGGTCACGAACTCCAGGCTCGTTCCCTTCTCATATTTGGCGATGCCGCGCCACTGGGCCATCTCTTAATGCCCAGTTCGGCCCAAGTTGGCCCACGTTTTGCCTTGGCAGGGTTCACTCGGGCATCCCGGCCATCGACCAAGGTCGGCGCGAACGTAATGGTTTCCGACGAAGGGCGAATGGTGGAGACTTTTCAGGCACCGCGTGTCAGCATGACCCAGCCACCGCCGTTCTGGCTTTGGCTGCTACGTCAACTAAGCATTCCTCTCGGTGTCGTGGCCACCTGCATGGTCGTCGGCGGCATCGTGACCCACAACTCCGCCATGATCTTTGGCGGGCTGGCGCCGATCCCGTTCGCCGGTGTGCTGTTCGCAATCGAACTGCCGTTGATACGCCTGGCGCAGCAACGCCGTCGGGCCCGCGTCTTGAGGTCCTCGCCTGCCGGGACCCTCTTCGTGGCGGCCTCTACCCTCAAGACTCTCGTCCGCCCGGCTGGTGACCCGTCCGATTCTTCCGTGCCCCCCGGGTCCTCGCTCTCGCGCGCCAATGAGAAACGGGGCACGCTACGGGTCGGTATCGCAGGTGCCACCTTCATTCCCAAGGGTGGACAGACAAGGGACGAGCTGGAGCTGTCCTGGCCGGAGATCGCCGAAGTCACGGTGACGTTCCCAAGCCCATCCCACTCTCGCGAAGCACGTCTGCCGAATCTGCACGTTCTGACACGCTCGGGCCAGATCATTGTTTGGCGTGTGGATGATGACCCGGGGCCCTTGTGCGACGCGCTGGCTGAGCTCCAAGCGCAGTGGTCCAAGGGTGCTGGCTGGTAACGATGGACCGTCCAGGCAGTTCAGAGGCTCGTCTGTGACTGCTGCCGCGGGAATCTTGCCGCTTAACGGCTTAGGGGGAATCGACGCGTTCTCGTTCGGTTGAGGATCGGTGACCGGTCACCGTTCGCCTTACGACGCGCGGCGCTCAGTTCGAGGCCCTCACCCACATATGGGCCTTGATGAAGGTTGGAACCCCGAGGAAGGCTCCGAGGCCTCGGGGTATCAGACCCTGGTGGGACACGGATGTCCCGGGTTGCGACCAGGGTCGGTCTGGTGGTGTCCATAAGTTCGGTCTGCGGGGCGATGTGTGCACCGCCGCCTGCCCGAAGACTGGCAGACATGATCCAGATACAGAATCTGACCAAGGATTTCGGGTCCCGAACCGTGGTGGACAGCCTTTCCTTTGAGGTTCGTCCAGGGGTGGTGACCGGGTTCCTCGGGCCGAACGGCGCAGGGAAGTCCACCACGATGCGGATGATCCTGGGGCTTGACCGGCCGACGTCAGGACAAGCCCTCATCGACGGTATGAGGTATCGCGACCTGCCTAGGCCCCTGACCGTGGTGGGCGCGCTGCTTGATGCACGTTGGGTGCACGGGCAGCGGTCGGCGCGGGCGCACCTTGCGTGGCTGGCCGCGTCCAACGACCTGCCCCGCGGCCGGGTCGACGAGGTCCTGGACCTGGTAGGGCTGACCGAGGTCGCCGGCAATAAGACGGGCAGTTTCTCGCTGGGCATGTCCCAGCGGCTGGGGCTGGCGGTGGCGCTGCTGGGCGATCCTCGGTACCTGCTGCTGGACGAGCCCGACAACGGGCTGGACCCCGAGGGCATCGTGTGGATCCGCCGGATCATGAAGAGGCTGGCCGCTCAGGGACGCACGGTTTTTGTCTCCAGCCACCTGCTGGCCGAGATGGCCCTGACCGCAGACCATCTGGTGGTCATCGCCGCCGGGCGCCTCATCGCCGACATGAGCGTGCAGGCGTTCATTGCCGACAGCGCGATCAGCTCGATCCGGGTGCGGGCGCGCGACCTCGGCGTCCTGGGTGAGGCCCTCACCAGCGCCGGCGGAGACCTCGAGCGGCTCGAGGACGGGCTGGCGCTGCGTGTCCATGGCCTGAGCGCCGAGCAGATCGGTGAGGTAGCTGCCCGGGTTGGGGCGGTGGTGTACGAGATCTACGAGGAGCACGGCTCGCTGGAGGAGGCTTTCATGCGCAGGACTGAGGACACTTTGCAGTACCACAGCGCCGCCGAGTCAAAGGTGGCCGTCTGATGATCAGTCTTTTGCGCGCAGAACAGATCAAGCTGATCAGCTTGCGTGGTTCGTGGGTTGCCGCCGCGCTCTTCGTGTTCGTCTCTGTTGGCTTCGGCCTGGGCAACGCTTATCTGGTCAACGACCCGGCCCAGGACTTCACCCTCTCCAACACGGGTGCCACGGAGGGGATTCGCGGCCTCGGCCTGACCGTTCTGATGGTCCTTGGAGCGGTGTTCATTACCCAGGAGTACCGGTCCGGGACGATCCGGCTGTCGTTCCAGGCAACCCCGGAACGCTGGCGGGTCTTGGTGGCCAAGGGGCTGTTGCTCGGTGGGGTGGGCGCGGCCGGCGCCATCTTGATGGCCACTGTGGTGATCCCGCTCGCCGGGCTGGTGGCCGACCCGGGGCGGCACGGCGACCTGGGCTTCGGGTCGGCCGGCGGCACGATCGGCGCGCTGGCCATCACTTGTGCCGCGGCCGTCCTGCTGGCGCTGGGGATCGGCGCGCTGGTTCGCAGTACTGCTATGGCTGTCGCCGTCGTCGTGTTGTGGCCGGGGATCTTGGAGTTGACGGTGGCACGTCTGCCCAGGGTGGGTGAGTATCTCGCGCCCTTCCTGCCGCTGGGCAACGCCATTCTGGGCATCACCGGCAAGGCATACAAGAACGTCGACTACCACTGGGGACAGCTGGGCGGCCTGACCTACTTCGTGTGTTTCGCCGTGGTCTTCTTCCTCGCGGGCGTCTGGTCCGTCGAGCGTCGCGACGCCTGAGCGGCGAGCTCGGCCGGGTCAACGAGGCCATCCTGGAACGCGAGAATGACAGCGTGGACCCGGTCCCGCGACCCGGTCTTGGCGAAGATCCGGCCCACGTGCGACTTCACCGTCGCCTCGGACAGGTGCAGGGCGGCGGCGATCTCGGGATTGCTGGCCCCACGCGCCATCGCCTCCAGGACCTCGCGTTCGCGCGGGGTGAGCGCTGCCGTGGGCGGCGCCCCTTGGTGGGCTTGCAGCCCGCGGTCCGGGAGTTGGCCGATGAACTCGAGCAGCCGCACGGTCATCCGGGACGAGATCACCGCCTCGCCCTCGTGGACGGTCCTGATCGCGGACAGGAGCACCTCGGGCTCGGCGTCCTTGAGCAGGAAGCCGCTGGCGCCCGCGCGGATCGCGCCGAGGAGGTGCTCGTCGGTATCGAATGTGGTGAGCACGATGACGCGCGGCGGGTCCGGCATGGCCATCACCGCCTCTGTCGCCTGGATGCCGTTCACCCTTGGCATCTGTATGTCCATGAGAACCACGTCGACCGGGCACTGCGCGAGCCTGGATGGCAGGTCGAAGCCGTCGGACGCCTCAAGGGCCACGGTCATGTCCGGCTGGGAGTCGACGACCATCGTCAGGCCGGCGCGGACCATCGCCTGGTCCTCGACTACGGCGATACGGATACTCATCCTGACTCCGCCGGGAGGGGGATCCGGGCGCACACGCTGAAGCCGCCGCCAGATCGCGGGCCGGCCTCCAGCGTCCCGGACAGGGCCTCGGTGCGCTCCCGCATCCCCACCAGACCGGACCCGCCGCGGGCCAGAGGGATAGGAACCGGCGCCAGACCGCCGCCGTCATCGCGGACCTCGACGGTGAGGTCGTCCCGCCAGGTCAGGGTCACCGTGGCCCGGGCGCTGAGCCCGGCATGCTTGACCACGTTGGTCAGGGACTCCTGCACGACCCGGTATGCCGCGAGCCCGGTGCTTGCCGGGACGGGACGAGGGAGCCCCTCGGTGCGGCGCTCGACGTGCAGGCCGCGCGAAGCCGTGGAGGACACGAGATCAGCGACATCGGCGATCCCGGGAGGCGGGCCGCCCAGCTGGCCCGACGGGTCACGCAGGGTGCTGATCACGCCCCTGAGCTCGCCGAGGGCCTGGCGGCCGCCTTGAGAGATCTCCCCGAGGGCCCGCACGGCGGCGTCCGGGTCCGCCGCGGCCGCGTACCGCCCGCCGTCGGCGAGGGCGACCATTCCGCTGACCGAGTGGGCGATGATGTCGTGCATCTCCCGGGCGATGCGGGTGCGCTCGGTCAGGACCGCGATCTGTTCGGCCTGCGCCTGGCCCACCTCGGCCTGGCGCATCTGCTCACGGATGGCGTCGACCTCCTGAGCCCGGGCCCGGCGCAGCTGACCTAAGACCCAGGAACCGAGCACGAGGCAGGTGGTGAGCGCGGCGAGGATGAGGCCCTGGGCGCTGGCACGACCTTGATCCTGCACGGAACGGTAGACCGAAGCCGCCACGAGCAGAGCGAAGACCGCCGTCGTCGCCCACGACACCCCACGCGCTGAACGCGCCGAGACGAGGTTGACGGTGATTAGCGCCGCGATGAAGACGCCCGGCACGGTTATCGGGTAGAACACGAGGGCGGCGAGCGACAACACCCCAACCGCCCAGACCACCGCGGGCAGTCTGGCTCGATGCCACAGCAGAACAGCCGTGGCGGCGAATCCCATCAGCGGGGGCAGGAGACTGTCGTCATTGGGGGCTGTGGCGATAAGCGCGAAGATCTGCAGCACCGCGATGGCGACGATGGTGAGTAACAGCTCGCGGCGCGAAAGCCCCGTGCTATATCGGTGCTGCAGCGCGACCGTGCCCAGGGACTGGGGGTGCTCGTGGCCCTGCATGCCACACACCTTATCGACGCGTCCGTGCAACTTCTGATCTGGCCCGATCACGGGCCGTGAGCAAGCGCGCCCATGTTCTGGAGGAGTTCGGCCTTAGACCAGAGGTGAAGGACACCCGTGCGTGAGGCCCATCGGGAGCAGTCGATGGGGACTCCCGGAGGTGGCGCATGAGTAGCGCTCCGACTGCGCCGGCGAGGTCGGTGGTCGAAGAGGTTCCAGGCCGGCGCCAGGTCTGGTGCCGGGTCACCCAGGCCCAGGCCGCTGAAGTCGATGACGGCTGCTAGGCGGCGCCCTCGGACGATCAGGTTTCCCGGTGTGATGTCGCCGTGGATCCACACCAGAGGGCCATCCCAGCAAGGGCCCGCCACGGCTTCGTCCCACACGCGGGTGACGGCGGCTGTGTCGATGTCGTCGCCCAACTCCTGGATGAGGAGATGGATTCCCTCATCCAAGTTCGCCAGGGGCACACCGCGCGTGGTGCCCGACTTCACCGGCCCGTCACATGGCTGGATTCCGTGAAGGGCCATGACGAACTGGGCCAGGGCGACCGCTGCTGAGGCAAGGTCCAGGTTGTCCCCATTCGGGGTCTCTCCGAGGATCCACGGGACCACCAACCACGGCCAGGGATATCCCTCGCCCGGCTGGCCCACGGCCACGGGCACAGGGATCGGCAGGGTCAGGCTCGGTGCCAGCAGTGGCAACCAGCGCTGGTCGCTCTCGGCCTGGTCGACCGCCCATTCGATGATCGGCAGCCGGGCCACAAGTGCGTCCCCAATTCGATAGAGGGCGTGGTCGGTTCCCGACTCCTGAACAGGCTGGATAGGTAGGTCCGACCATTGCGGGAACTGTGCGGCAAGGAGGCTCCTCATGAGATCGGTCGTCGTCTCGATCTGATCGTCGTGCATCTTCACTGTGGCCACGCGACCAGGTCCTTCCCGGCATGAAGTCGCACGTCAACGCATTTCCCGGACAGCGCCTAGCGCCATGAAGGAACGGGACGGTTCCACGCCTACCGATGTCGAGCGTACGGGCCTGACCACAACCGCACCCAGAGGGACCGCCAGACAGTGCCTCTTGATGACCGATGACCGATCGAGCTACGGGACGACCAAAGACTGCGATGAGCAGCACCCACTTGCTCCTCAGACCGTTCCCTGACCGGAAGTGCTGTCCGGCGATGCGCCCATTCCGGCCCAGATTGACGCGACCCAGCAGCGCCGTTGCGTGACTCCCACGGTTGTGAGATTTGATCGCCGTACTCGACCCCGGCCGCACGGCGTCGCGCCAGGACGCACTGCCGGCGTAATCGGTCTCCGCGGGGCTGGCTGTCCGATGCAGGTTCGTGACTATCGCCCGACACTGGGAGACTGTGCAGCATGGCGGACGACGAGGCCTCGAGGGACAGCGTCGAGCCTGCTGCGCCCACAGACTCGGATGACGGCACGACCGCCATCAACCCGTACGCCGGCGGTAGCGGCGGAGGAACCCTCGCGCACCGGATCGCCACCAGCTACCTCGCCGACATATTGCTGGGCGCTGGCCGACCCGAGACCGATGAACTGCCGGTGGTCCGTGTCGCGTTCCAGACCGACCCCGACCCCGTCGATGACATTCGGGTCGAGGCCGAGAGAGACGGTGACCGGGTCGTCGTTCACATCGCCGCGCGCCGGAAGCCGAACTTCACCAAGCGCCACGCGAAGACAGCCGAGCTCGTCGGCACTCTCCTGGACCAGATCGACGCTGTCGGGGACGACGAACACGCCTATGTCGCGGTCGCGTTCGTTGGCATGACGAACCCTCTCCGTGAGGTTCAACAGCTCGCGTCGATGGCGCGCGACAACTCGACCGAGGCTGCGTTCCATGCACAGGTTCATCTGCCCGGGCGCCTCAAGGGCCTCGGCAACAGGTACGACCACCTGACGGGCCTCGTGCAGACAGCACGCTCAAAGGCGGCGAAGGGCGACCTTCGAGACCTAGTCTGGTCACTCCTGAGGCGACTCTGGGTCCTGGAGTTCCGCGTCGAGTCCGACGACGAGACCGATTGGGTCGACATCGGTAATCGGCTCAACGTGCTGGCGCGGGACGGCAAGACCGGGGCCGACGTTCGCAACGCGCTTCATTCCGTCTGTGCAACGCAATTCGACCAGAAGGGAACAGAGGTCGACCGCGCGGTGGTACGCCGCAAAATCCACGCCGCATTGGCGCCCGCCAAGGGCCGTTCGACGGCCGCGTGGGCACAACTGGACGAAGAGCAGAAGTCGGCCTTCGTTGCGGTGCAGCACTCCTTAGCCGGGACCCTGAAACTGCCTCGAACGAAGCTCCGCGGCAAGGTCCAGGCGGAGCTCGCCACCGCCGGAGTCGGTCCGAGTGCCGTGCTCATCACGGGAGAGTCCGGGACCGGGAAGAGCGCGCTGACCCTGTCCGCCGCGACAGCTCTCGCCGCGTCCCGCGACGAGTTCCAGTTCGTAGCCTTGAACCTCCGCAGGACCCGCGACAGCGTGGCCGCACTGTCGAGGGACCTCGGAATGCCGCTCGCCGACGTGCTCCGTGAGATGTCGGCGACATCTCGTGTCTTGATCGTCGACGCAGCAGATGCAGCGCTCGAAGGACGAGGCCCACTCCTCCGCGAACTAGCCGCCGCCGCGCACGAGGCCGGCATCGGGCTAGCCCTAGTCACAGCTGACACCGGCGCTGACGAAGCCGCGGGAACTCTCTCCGGTCTCTACTCCGACCCCCGCACGATCGAGATCCCAGGACTCGACGACGCCGAACTTAGGTTCGTCGGCGCAAAGGTGCCGGCGATTGCTGGAGCGTTGCGCAACTTGCCAGCCAAGTCGCTGTACCGACGTTTCGTCGTCGTCGACCTTCTAGCCCGAACCGGGGCCACCGTCTCAACTGCCCTGGATGACTGGGGCTGCCTCGAGCTGATCTGGGCGGACCTCATTGGTCGCACGGACCCAGGCAAGAGTTCCGGCGAAGCCCGAACTCGGGCCCTTCTCGCGCTGAGCGAGGAAGCGCTCAAGCTGTCGGAGGCAGACAGGACGTATCCGAGACCTGAGTCGTCGGCACTCGATGCCCTCCGTGCCGACCGCCTCGTAGCCCCGCCCACCCTATCGAAGCAAGCGGCCGACTTCGCGCACGACGAGGTTCGGCGGTTCGCCACGGCCGTGCGCCTGGCGCAGGCCGAGCCTGTGACCTCTGTGCTGCAGGCATCAGGCCCAGCGCGTTGGGCGATGTCCGCGGCCAAGCTCGCATGCGAAGGCAAACTCTCTAGCGCCGACGACCCAAACGCGGAACTCTCGACCTTGGTGGAGCAGTTTGACGCTCTCGGCGACGTGTCGACGGTCCGCTGGAAAGACGTTCCCCTCGAAGCCGCGCTCGAGATGCCGAATGCGTTCGAACTTCTGGAGTCAATGCTTGAAGCCGATCCTGTCGAGGCCGACAAGGTGCTTGCCACGTTCGTCAGGGTCGTAGCGCTCCATCACCGACACGACGACATGGTTGACGTCGCCAGAGGTGAGCCGGTCGTCCGCCTGGTCATCCAAGTGGTTGAGGAGCCATGGCGCGAGTTCGACGAGGCGTTCCAGCTGATTCTCGAGTGGCTAAATTCGGCTCTGCTTGAACAACTTCCGGTCGGCAACTCGACTCGGGTAGCGCTGCGCAAACGCCTGCTCGACCACTGGCGCGAACACCATCCGCCGGCAGCCTCGACCGACTCCCCAGAACGTGTCGAAGAGGAGGTTGTGTTCAACATCTTCGAAGGGCGCACGACCAAACGGAAGCCACGGAGGACGCTGACATACCGCATCACGCAGGAGCGGTACGTCCGGCTGTTCGCGCTCCTCGGTCCCGACATCGACGACAGCGTGCGCGCCTGCCTGAACGAGATTGCTGCCGACTCTCCGTCTCATCTGCAACCGGCAATCGACCTGTCATGGAGCGCGTGGGGCCTGGGGCAGTACGACCCCACGTTCCTACTCGAACTCATCGGGGCCTACTACATCGACCAACGAAGCAGCGGCGGCTGGCGACACTGGGATGGCATCCGCGACCACCAATCCCGGGGGTTCGGTGCGCTCTCCAGCCACGAGTACGGGCCGTTCTGGGTCCTGCCGCGGGTGTGCGAGCCCAAAGCCTGGATTCCGGTAATCAATCGAATGCTCAACCACGCTGCGAACATCCGATGCCGCTCGCAAGACGGGCCCGACGGGGTCGATCCGAGTTCGACATTCATGATGGAGATCGACGGAACCCAGCGGACCTACGTCGGAGACACCAGCGTATGGGGCTGGTACCGCGGAAACACAAACGGACCCCGACCGTGCATGAGCGCACTCCAAGCAATCGAACGCTGGGTCGACGACTGCATCAAACAGGGAGCCGACCTGGCGACCCTCGCCAAGGCGTTGCTCGACGGCTGCGAGAACCTCGCCATGCCCGGGCTCATCGTCGGAGCCATGATCCGGCACCTCGAACACGATCCGTCAGCACTCGACCCTTACCTTCGCGAACCGCTCGTCTGGCAGTTCGATTCGATGCGCGTCAACGCCGAAGCCGTCGGCTTTATGCGAGCTTCCAATGACGGCATCACCAACGCAGACCGCCGCGATTGGTACGTCCGTCACGTCGCCGGGGCCGACCCGTCCTCCGCGCGAGGACAGGAAGAACGCCTGCGTTGCCGGCTGCGGGAAGCGGGCGTCACGCTGCAGGACGT
>OCZT010007873.1_pt1 | contig 10406 bp, 9 predicted proteins | sample 1539031 | NCBI WGS metagenome assembly OCZT01 (sample SAMEA3539308, study PRJEB22396) | soil metagenome | biome: tundra; feature: field; material: soil | place: USA | collected 2010-05 | depth 0.15 m
ACCACCGAGATCTACACTCTTTCCCTACACGACGCTCTTCCGATCTAAACTTAAATACCGCTACTTTATTGTTTCTTTTGCTTTACGTAGCGAAGACTCACTTCAATTTTGTTAGTATATTGTTAAGAGGTAAGTAATCCAAAGGTTGGTAATGACCTTATTGGTGCCCCCTGCGGGATTCGAACCCGCGATCTTCTGGATGAGAACCAGATATCCTGAACCACTAGACGAAGGGGCCATTGATAAATCGTAACGAATACTACCATATCTGTTGATAAGCGTCCATATAGAGGTTGCATAGTGGCAATAAAACCCCGATAATAAACATAAACATTTATGAATAGTCTATTTGTTATTAGTATCGCTGTGGCCATAGTAGTTATTGCTGTAGCGTTTGTTATTTTTCATTCAGTATTATTCAAAAAGAAAAGGGTACATCCGTCAGTTAGAGACGCCGATGAACTAGTAGACACGCTTAACGATGCGAAGTTAAGGTCTTCAATAATCTTAGACACCATTGAAGATGGAGTTATATTAATTGACAGCCAGAACATCATACAACTCTTTAATCCGGGCGCAAGCCATTTAACCGGGTGGCCTGTAGAAGAAGCTTTAAACCTAGATTGCAATCTTGTTATTAAGCTTGTAGACAACAAAGATGTTGCATATACGGACGAAATCAATCCTTTAAGCCGTGTATTCAAAGTAGGCGATACAGTACGTGATAACCATGCTAACTTAGTAACGCGTTCTAATAAACGCGTAGCAATATCTATAAGTGTTAGTCCTTTGATTGACGAGAATAAAAAGATCACGTCAGCCGTAGCTATTTTTCGAGATATAAGTAAGGAAAGGAAAGAAGAAGAACAACGAACAGCATTTATTAGTACGGCCAGCCATGAAATGCGTACTCCAGTAGCAGCTATTGAGGGTTACATATCTCTAGCTCTAAACGATAAAGTCACTACTATAGATAGCCGTGCTAGGACATATCTAGATAAGGCCCATAACAGTACACAATATCTAGGAAGGCTTTTCCAGGATTTGCTTACAAGTGAAAAAGCTGAGGATGGACGTCTAAGTAATCACCCAACAATTGTTGAGATGGGTAGTTTACTGGAACGACTTACAGAAGACACTAAATTCGTGGCTGCAAAAAAGGACTTGCTTACTGAGTTCGCAATTGGTGCCAACACGGTTATAGACACTAGTTCAGAACAAAGTGGAAAAGTTATAAAGCCACTTTATTATGTATACGCAGATGCTACCCGTTTAAGTGAAGTATTCACCAACTTATTTGATAACGCTTGCAAATATACCCCCACGGGTAAAATAACAATTGGGTTAACCGGAAATAACGACGTTGTACAATTTTTCATAAAAGACACGGGTGCTGGTATCGGCGTAGAAGATATACCACATCTATTCCAAAAATTTTACCGTGCGGATAATTCCGCGACCCGAACTATAGGTGGCACAGGTTTAGGTTTATTTATATGTCGTAGAATTATTGAGCTATACAATGGTCGTATTTGGGTAGAGAGTGAACTAGGCAAGGGTAGTACTTTCTTTATAAACTTGCCCAGACTCAACGACCAACAGAGAGAAAAGTTAGAGGCAGACGAACTGGCACAAGCTAATTCCTCTCTTGTATCCCCAACTGGCTCATGAGATGATACAATAAACTTAAATATAAGCACAATGATAGTGTAATAGGGGTACATAACAATGGCAAAAATCTTGGTAGTCGAAGACGACAACAACCTAAGTGAGATTTATCAAGCACGTTTGACTGCAGAAGGTTATACGGTTACTACTGCCAACAACGGTGAAGAAGCGCTAGCACTTGCTGCCAGGGAAAAACCAGATCTTATTATTTCTGATGTTATGATGCCTAAAATCAGTGGTTTTGAAATGCTAGATATATTGAGAAACACTCAAGGTCTTAACGATACTAAAGTAATTGTACTTACAGCATTAGGACAAGCCGAAGATAAAACCCGAGCAGACGCATTAAAAGCAGACTTATACCTGGTCAAATCACAAGTAACGCTAGAGGATATAGTTAAAGGTGTTAAAGATCTTTTATCACCAGACGCAGGCGTACAACAACCACCTGTATCAAATTCTGATACCTTAACAGAATCTGGCACACCAACTCCGGAAGTTACACCACAGCTTGAAGTTCCTACACCACCTCCTACACAAACTCCGCTGCCAGTAATGTCAGATCCACTAGTTCAAGAAATAACACCACCAATTCCAAGTCAGCCATCAGTAGCTCCGGAAGTTACACCACAGCTTGAAGTTCCTACACCACCTCCTACACAAACAGTAATTCCCACGGTCACAACAACAGAGCCAACAAATTCTATTTACGACAGTGCGCCTGTTGCACACAAGAAAATTATCCAACCATTCAACGACGGTTCTTCTAAGCCAGATATTAACAGTTTACTTACGACAGAAGAGGCTAAAGCTATTTCGCCAAACACTACAGCCGCCACCGAACAACAAATGCCACTACCAAGTAGTATTCCTCAGAATCCCACAGTACACCAACCCGGAAACGTTTTTACACCAGATTCAACTAGTACTGGTACCGATCATAATGATACCGGTATAGATGTCAACAATATTTCGTTATAGTTATACATATGCGTATTAATAAGTATGTCGCATTTGCGAGCGGTATGAGTCGCAGAAGTGCCGACAAAGCTATAGATGATCATCATGTGCGAGTTAATGGGGTAATAGCTGAAGCTGGTATTCAAGTATCGGACCAGGACACTATATTATTAGACGATAAACCTCTTAGACTACCTGAAGAAGTGACTACTATACTTCTAAATAAACCGGCCGGTTATATATGTTCACGAAATGGACAGGGTGGTAAAACTATCTATGATTTATTACCAATACACATGCATAAACTTAAACCTGTTGGCCGACTAGACAAAGATTCTTCAGGATTATTGCTGTTAACCAACGACGGACAATTAGCAAATCAATTAACACATCCTAGTTTCCAAAAAATTAAGATATACAAAGTTGAACTCAATAAAAAATTAGAGCCTCTACACCGACAAATGATCACTGATATGGGCATCCAGCTTGAGGATGGGCCTAGCAAATTTAATCTGGAACGCATTGACCAGGATAACGATAAAGTTTGGCAAGTAATTATGCATGAAGGACGAAATCGTCAAGTCCGAAGAACGTTCGACGCATTGGGCTACAAGGTCTTTAAATTACACCGCACCCAGTTTGGTAATTACGAACTAGGTACCGTAAAGTCTGGAACGTTTCGTCAATTAAACGACCAAACAATCTAATAAATATATTACACATTTTTTATAAGCCTATGTCAATTTGCTCATCTCTGTTATAATCTTATTAATGGCTTCTCAGAAATTACCAATTGTAGCAATTGTTGGACGTGCCAACGTGGGCAAATCCAGCTTATTCAATGCGATTTTACATAGACGTGAAACAATAGTTGCTCGTGAAGCCGGTACGACACGTGATGCAATAATGGCTAAAGCCAGTCATAACAGCCAAGATTTTTGGTTAGTCGATACTGCCGGAATGAAGGATGCCGAAGATGAGTTTGAATTTACTATTCAAGAACAAATTATTCAAGCTGCGGATAGCGCTGATATTATTTGGGTCGTCGTTGAAGCTGATACGACTATAACTGAAGAAGATCGCCATGTAGCCAAACTAGCATTAAAAAGTAAAAAACCAGTGTTTTTAATTGTCAATAAAGCTGACAAAGCCCGAAAAGCTGATTTAAGTTTTTTCGAACGTTTAGGCATCAAACCTATTATTCATACTAGCGCTACTCAACGAATGGGTATCAATGATTTACTTGATAGGTTATTAACCGTGATACCTAAAGCCACATTAAAAGAAGATGACGATCGTCTACACATTGCACTCTTGGGACGTCCCAATGTAGGTAAATCATATTTGTTCAATACGCTTGCTAAAAAACAGCAAGCCATAGTTGCTGACAAAGCCGGTACGACACGTGATGTTAACCGTGCATCTGTACGCTACGAGGGCAGGGAAATTGAAATTATGGATACTGCCGGTATCCGCAGGTCAGGTAAAATCGAAGTGGGAATTGAACGCTTTAGTGTAATTAGAGCCTTAAGTGCCATCGAACAAGCTGATGTCTGTTTTCTACTTATGGACGTCAATGAGTTAGGTGTAGGACTCGACCAAAAAATTGCCGGCATGTGCAAGGACTCGGGTAAGGGACTAGTATTAGTTGTAAGCAAGTGGGATATTGCCGAAGGAAAGGGCGCCTTTACACGTGATGAGCTTGCAGCAAAGATTGTCCAAACCTATGACTTTGTACCATGGGCACCGCTTATTTTTACAAGTGCGATCACAGGCCAAAACGTAACCAAATTATTTGATCTGGCATTAGAGATTGATAAGCGTCGCAAACAACGTATAACGACTAGCGACCTTAATCGCTGGCTTAGAAGTACTGTTGAACAACATCCACCAGCTGGTTTAAAGAATCGGTCACCTAAACTAAATTATATGACTCAAGAAGATGATAATCCCATCCCGGCATTCAAAATTTTTGGCTCTCACACAAAGTTTTTACACTGGAGTTACAGGCGTTATATGGAACGTTCCTTAAGGGAGAAGTACGACTATATTGGAACTTCTTTACAATTATGGTTCATTGAGAAACACGTAGGTCACAAACACGGTGTTAGCCCAACAAAAACAAATAAGGAGTAGGATACTAATATGGCACTTTTTCAACGGCGCCCTCAGGTAAATAATCCCGTAAATTATGTCACTGTTGGTATGAACAAAACCATATTAGTAGTGGGCTTAGGTAATCCCGGAAAAGAGTATAATTTAACTCGTCATAACGTTGGTTTCTTGTGCATTGATGAACTGGTCAATAAGAATAGTGATATGCAACAGTGGATTGAAAAGAAAGATCTAAAGTGTTTAATGAGTACGGGTAAAGTGGGTGAATCACGAATTATAATTATTAAGCCAACTACTTTTATGAATTTAAGTGGTGAAGCCGTACAAAACGTAAGCAATTTTTATAAAATACACCCTGAACATATAGTGATAGTACACGACGATCTAGATATTAATTTTGGCAAAATACAGACCCGAATTGGCGGGCAACACGCTGGTCACAATGGTATAAAGTCAATTATTGAGCAAATTGGCGAAAATTTCGGGCGTATAAGAGTTGGTATAGGACCAAAAACTCCCGATCAAATAGATAGTGCTGACTTTGTACTTAGTAAATTCACCGATGAAGAGAAGAGGCAATTATCTGCACTCTCCCGAGAAACTAATTCTATTCTCAGTGAGTACTTCTTCGGGGGACAACTAAATAACGAAACCCGTAGCTTCCTCATTTAATATAAATTAGCTAAGATCATTGTTCTTAATTCAACACCAAAAAAAGAGCCTCCAACGGGGGTGGGCACCGCTGGAGGCTCTTTACACCCTTCAACCCACCTTGAAGGCCTCCTGAAGTCCTCTCGCAAGGAACTCTAGGCCCACCTCATAGGTTTTTCCGCTATTCACCAAACACTCAATAAAAACGAGGGGGAATACGGGGTTAAAGGGGTTAGTTTGTTTTAGAGCGCATATCAGCCCACAAATTAAATCATGGACTAGCGCGCAAAAGTAAGTGGAGGGTAACAACTTTTCTTATGGCACGCTCTAAAACAATCTAACTAATAGTTAGAATTGGGGGATATAAGGTACAAAAACGTGATAACACGTTTACGATTTGCTATTTTAGCAGTAATATGGTCATTAGTCAATACTTATTAGATTTATTTTGCTTTATAGTCAAAAAGCTTATATCAATTATGGTACTCAGTTAAGCATAACTAGCATGCTTATTCTGTAGTACAATGCATGACAGTACATAAATTAAACAAATGAGTGCAAAGTCATTAATATACATAGGAATATTTCTTGGTTCCACTTTAGGCGAATGGCTAGGTAGCATAGTAGGACATGGTTGGATGAGCGGATGGGCTCTACTAGGTGGTACTATCGGTGCCTTCTTAGGTTTATGGGCAGGCTATAAAATAAGCCAAAACATCTAATTCATAAAGAAGAAAACAAAAAATCCTTGTAATTGTCCTAAACATTTGCATATTATAGACACTTGCATATAAGCTAAGTCGAAACATGAGTAAGAATCTAGTTATAGTTGAAAGCCCGGCCAAGGCCAAAACAATTGAAAAATATCTGGGCAAAGATTTTATTGTTAAGAGTAGCCTCGGACATATTCGTGATCTTCCAAAAAAGGGACTCAATATAGATATTGCCCATAACTTTACTCCAACATATGAAATAAGCTCAGATAAAAAGAAAGTGGTATCCGAGCTACGTAAAGCAGCTAAGGGTGTTGACGTATGGCTAGCCAGTGATGAAGACCGTGAAGGTGAGGCAATCGCTTGGCATTTATGTGAAGCCTTGCACTTAGATCCAAAAAAAACCAAACGTATTGTGTTCCATGAGATAACCAAAACAGCTATAGATAAGGCTATAAAGAGTCCACGTACCGTAGATATACACTTAGTTGACTCACAACAAGCTCGTAGGCTTCTAGACCGCCTTGTAGGCTACGAACTAAGCCCAGTACTTTGGAAGAAGGTTCGTACTGGACTAAGTGCCGGCCGTGTGCAATCAGTGTCAGTTCGATTAGTCGTCGAGCGAGAACGCGAGATTAAGGATTTTCAAACTAATAATACTTTTAGGATAACTGCCATATTTACCGCTGACGGTCAAACCTTTAGTGCAGAGTTAGTAGATAAATTACCCGACATGGAAAGCGCTAAACAATTTCTAGAGTCGGTTAAGGAAGCTACATTTAGCGTTAAAGACATTGCTAAAAAACCAGGTAGTCGTAGCCCAGGGGCACCCTTTACTACAAGTACTCTACAGCAAGAAGCGGCACGCAGACTTGGTTATGGAGTTAAACAAACCATGACTATAGCGCAACGTCTATATGAAGCTGGTTATATAACCTATATGCGTACTGATAGCACAACCTTATCTGACTTTGCCGTGCAGGCAGCCGGGGATTTTATAAAGAAGTCATACGGAGATCAATACCATAAGTTTCGTCAATTCAAAACAAAGAATACCAACGCTCAAGAAGCACATGAGGCAATACGCCCAACTGACTTCGCGAAACTAGAACAGGGTAATGATGCCGGCCAAAACAAGCTATATAAGCTTATCTGGCAACGAGCCTTAGCCAGTCAAATGGCTGATGCTAAAATTGAACGCACCGAAGTTACCATTGATATCACTACTCGAAAAGAAAAATTTATAGCCAAAGGTGAAATGCTAAAGTTCGATGGTTTTTTGAAAGTATATGGAGGAGGCAAGGATGACACTATCTTGCCAACAATTTCTAAAGGCCAATTATTACCATCAGACAGAATATTTGCCACTGAAACATTTACTCGTCCACCTGCACGTTATTCAGAAGCAAGTCTTGTAAAGAAACTAGAGGAACTTGGTATAGGTCGTCCTAGTACCTACGCACCAACTATTTCTACTATACAAACAAGAGGATATGTAGAAAAAAGTGACCTTGAAGGTACGCTCCGTAAAGTCCAAACAGTAGTACTTGCGAACAAGTCCATTACAGAAGAAGTTAAGGAAGAAACTACAGGAGCTGATCGTAATAAACTTGTACCAACTTATATTGCTGAAGTAACTACCGACTTTCTAGTGAAATACTTTCCTAGTATTGTTGATTATGCGTTCACGGCTAATGTAGAGGAAACTTTCGATAAAATCGCTCAGGGTAAGGAAGTTTGGACAAAAATGCTTGCTGACTTTTATAAAGACTTCCATCCGCTCATTGAACAGTCCGAATCTATTTCTCGTCAAGAGGTTAGTCAAGCACGTTTACTGGGTATAGACCCAAAAACTAAAAAGCCCATATTGGCACGTTTTGGCCGTTACGGACCAATGCTCCAACGTGGAGAAACAGAAGACGAAGAAAAACCGGCATTTGCACCAATACCTACTAATAAAACTATGGACACAGTGACACTCGAGCAAGCGTTAGAAATGTTTAACTTACCAAGAACTGTTGGTAAAACTAAAGATGGAGAAGATATAAAGGCTAATATTGGTAGATTTGGACCATATATTCAGGTAAATACGACATTTGTGTCTATAAAGCCCCACGACCCGCTTACTATATCTGAAAGTGAAGCACGCGAACTATATGTAACAAAACTCGAACAACTGGCTAATAAATACGTAAAAGAATTCGCTAGTGGCATAAAGATTGTAAACGGTCCTTATGGGCCATATGTTACTGATGGTAAAAAGAACGCCAGAATCCCTAAAGATAAAGACGAAAAAACTTTAACTGAATCAGAATGCAAAAGTCTTTTAGATGCAGCTCCGGCTAAAAGAAAATCATTTCGACGTAAGATTAAGAGATAGTACGATAGTTGTCTAATTTAAAATAAGTTGCAAAATACTTTATTACAACACAGTATCAGCGTCTAAGTCTATTACGTGGTACAATAAACATAACACATGTAGGATCGCTTGACTTTTAAATACTTAAGTTATATAATTTAGACATTAAATCCTCACTAATCATGTGCAAATAACAATCATGACAGAGGTAAACCGACTTATGATACAAACTGAGAAATTCATTAACGACATTCTTAAGACTATCGAGCGCGAACGCGAACGAGAGATTATCTCTAGGCGATTCGGTCTGTTTGAGCGCAAGGAAACACTTGAGCAAATTGGTGAACTTCTTGGTATTACACGTGAACGAGTTCGACAACTAGAAAAGGCTGTTTTAACACGTCTTAAGTCCTCTGCAGAGCAGGGGAATCTCCCTCATTTAACAGATATACAGCAACAAATAGTTGATGTGTTAAACCAACACGGTAAAGCATCACGTATTAGCGAACTAGTTACGCATTTAAATCTAGAAAATAATAAGATAGAGCAGGCTAAGCTAGCATTTTTAGCACAATTATGCACAGGCCTTACTGTCATAGATGAAGATGATGATCACTATTTATCCGTTGTTTTAGCAAGTTTAGGCGATATTAAAGATGTAAAAGCCACGGTGGCAAAACTAGTATCTGGAAGCAAAGAGCTTGGTGAACCAACTACAATAGACAAAATTGCAAATAAAGCAGCTGTTGCCGATACTGCAGAGGCAAAAGCCCTATCTGCTATATCAAAGCACCTCGCTACTCTTAACGGGGTATGGGGACTAGCTAAGTGGCCAACAATCAACCCGAAGAACATTCGTGACAAAATATATGTAATCCTTAAAGAAAGTGGCAAACACATGCACTTCAACGAGATTGCAGATGCTATTAAACAGTCTAGTTTTAGACGAAAAGACGTTACAACCCAAGCTATTCACAATGAACTTATTAAAGATAAGCGTTTCGTGCTCGTAGGCCGTGGTATATACGCCCTTAAGGAGTGGGGATATGAAAAAGGTACAGTGTCCGATATAATCGCTGATATCCTACGTAAAGAAGGTGAAGCATTGCATAGAGATGAAATCGTAAAGCGCGTACTTCAAAGCCGCTATGTTAAGGAAACAACTATTCTATTAAATCTACAAGGGAAACCTAAATTCAAGCGTGTAGCAAAAGCTACTTACGCATTAGACGAATAAATATGTCCGAAAACGAAACGCCATCTGGTGATAAAATAAACACAACAGAAAAAGAGCATACACAGGACTTGTATAATAAGCTTAGTAATTTCTTGTTGGCCGGCAAATTTATAAAAGACGGATTCTATAATGATATAGCCCTAGATGAATTAGGGCATATTGCTAAAATATCCAGTTACTTCAGTAGTTTTATGCATAGAGTTCGTGTTGACAATATGTTAGATGGTAATGAATGGTTGATAGCAATGGAAAAATTTCATAGGGAACAGCTTGAAGAAGAGCATGCAATTATAGGTATTGAGTTAGAGCCATCTTCTAATCAACAATCTGCGATTCATTTTCTAGTATTTAGACCTTCTGATCTTAAAGAACAGGATACGATTATGAAAGTCTTGCCATTTCTCAAGGCACAAGGACTTTTGAATGAAGAATGTCGTGATAATGTAATAGTTATGATGCAAGAAAATGCAGGATATACATTAGTTGACGATATCGAGCATAACCCAGTTCTAGAAGCCACATACAACAAACTAGTATATTAGACAAAATACGAACAAACATATTGGTACTTATTAATAGGCGGTGTCTGAATCAAACTCGGCAAGAAGTTTTTACTACCAAAGCACAGATGCAGAGCAGAAGTGAAGCAAAATTAAATATCAACGGGTGACTAAAATATCTTGTGAACAATTGAGAGATCGGA
>OCZT010007876.1_pt1 | contig 10404 bp, 7 predicted proteins | sample 1539031 | NCBI WGS metagenome assembly OCZT01 (sample SAMEA3539308, study PRJEB22396) | soil metagenome | biome: tundra; feature: field; material: soil | place: USA | collected 2010-05 | depth 0.15 m
TCCGATGGCGCGCGCGCTCGTCTGGCGGATGTAATTGCCGAACGCGCCCGCCAGGTAGAGTTTTTCGACGTCTCCGCCGGCGAGCATTCGCAGACCCGCCGCCATCGCGCCTTTGGCCAGTTGCAGCTCGCGAATGTCGCTCTGCGACAGTGAGAGGCCCTCGGCAAGCGGCAAGCGCTTGTCGGCGTTGGTCAGACGGCCGTTGGCGCCAATCAGCCCCAGTTCTACGCCGCACGCCGCTGCGTCCACCAATCCGCTGCCACAGATACCACGCGCCGTTCCGCCACCGATGACGTGGCAATCGAGTCCGCCGTCGTCTACACGCACCGTATCGATTGCTCCCGTGCCCGCACGCATTCCCACGCCGATGCGCCCGCCTTCAAAAGCCGGGCCGGCCGCGGTCGACGCACACACAATTCCCTGAGCCGATCCCACCACCACCTCACCATTCGTGCCGATGTCGAAAAGCGCGCATGGCCGCGTCCGCTCGTCGAGTTGCGTGGCCACGATGCCGCACAGCAGATCGCTGCCGACGAATCCACCCAGGCAGGGTAGGAATTCTACCGGCCCGGGCCATCCGAAGCCTGGATCATCGAAGCGGTAGCCGCCCAGGGTAGGTAAGGCGAACGGCGCTCGGGTCAGCGGCTCGACATCGAGGCCGCAGAAGAGATGATGCATCGCCGTATTGCCCGCGACCAGTACCTCGCGGAGCGGTTCGCCGCCCAGCATCCCTCCGAGCGCTTCGCGGATGAGGAGGCCCAATTCGCCCGGCCGGTGCAAGTCGTATTGCAGGCGGCTCATCACATCGGCCCCGTAGCGCGCCTGCGGGTTGAGCGCGGTTTCCACCCGCTGAACTTCGCCGCTGGTGAGATCGACTATCTGGACCACGAGCGTCGTTGTACCGAGGTCGATAACCGCACCCTGTCCCGGACGCGGTTCGATAGGTACCTGCGCTTCGTCGGTGAGCACGCGCAGAGACCACTGCTCCACTTCGACCACAACGCATTCCGCCGCGGACGCGCAGCAGGCTAAACGCCAGCCGTCATTGATCTCTTTCTCGCCGAGCGCTTGCCGCATCGTCGCGGTGACCGGAACCTCGCCTGCGAGCACCCGCACCTTGCAACCACCGCAGGCGCTCTCACCGCCGCAGGGGAATTCGACGCCCGCCGCAAAGAGCTGGTCGGCCAGCGTCCGCCGCGCTTGGGGATGGAGTTCGAGCTTCACGAGCGGCTACGCGCAAACCGCGTCATGGCTTCACCTTTACCACACCCGTGTCGTAGCTGGCCACGATGCACTGGCCCGGTTCGGTGACAACAAATTCATCTTCCGCCCACTCGCCTGCGACCATGCGCCGCAGCCACGCCAGGTTGCCCGGCAGCCGTTCGAAAGTCCAGCCGTTCTCCTGGGCTTCAGCGGCGGCCTCGGCAAGAAATTTCCCGCCTGCCTCGAGTCCCGTCTCGATGAACGTGAGCTTGCGGTACTGCGAGCGGTAGCGCGTCATCTCTTCGTAGAGGTAGCGCCCGTTGTCCTCCCCGTATTTGCCGATCAACGCTTCCAGCGATTCGTCGAACCCCATCGTGTTGTGGGTCAACTGCTGCAGGCCTTTGCCGCGCTCCAGCCAGCCGGTCGACCGGTAGTAAGTGCCAGGGTTGCCCTCGAAGTATGTCTGGTAGCGTTCGCGGCTACCCATCAGCAGCGCGATGCAATCGGGCGCGCGCGGGAGCACCAGACGCGTATGCCGCGCGGTCAGCCCATCAAGCCCATTGCCGCAGAGTCCGTAACCGAGCAGAATCGCTTCGTAAACACCTTCCGGCACGCGGTCCACAAATCCCTGAATCTTTTCCGCCATCGGTTTGCTGCCCAGGTCGTGCAGTCCCTTCGGCAGAAATTCCAAGTCCACCTGATGCGGTGAATGGGTACAGGCGTCGCACATTTCGCGGAACAGAACTTCGCAACTGATCAGCTTGAGGTGCATTGGGCACTCACCGGGGCGCCCCGCAGAGACGCGGGGTTGGCTCGAGAATCAACTTATATCACGGCTGCCGGGATCACGCCTGCAATACCGCGTCCCGCTGCTGCACGTCAACCAGGAAAACGATTACCGTAACCGCTTACGTAAAAACGGTTGCCTTGTGACATACGGGGTGTTAGGGTGGCAAGGAAAATCTTAATGGTGGTATCGCCTCCTGCTCCAAAGGTCGCTTTTGAACAGGCGTCGTAATTCTCCAGCCACAAGATCAAGGTGCTGTGAACCGAAACGATCTGGGGCAAAGAGGTAAGGAACGGAGAAGAAATGCCAGCCGGTATCAGGGACGTCGCAGAGAGAGCGGGCGTTTCGGTCGCCACGGTGTCGCATGTTTTGAACCGGACCCGTTACGTTGCTCCACAAACCGAGCAACGTGTTCTACTCGCCATTCGGAAGCTGAAATATTACAAAAATGTTCATGCGGGCAGGTTGGCGCGTGGCAGCAGCGAATTCTTTGGGCTGATAATTTCCGATATAGAGAATCCCTTTTTCCCAAAAATCATTAAGAGCTTTGAGGCGGAAGCAGTGAAACATCGGTTTGACATCCTCCTCTGCACTACGAACTATGATCCCGACCGAACGCAGATGGCCGTGCAAAAGATGATTGAAAACAGAGTGCGCGGCGTGGCAGTCATGACGGTATCGATGGATCCGGCCATCGCGCGCGAACTCAAAAAGAGTCAGATTCCGGTTGTCTTCCTGGAGTTGGGGCTGGTTGAGAGGTACATCAGCAACATTCACATAAACTACGCGAAGGGGTCGTCCCAGACAATCGAATACCTTTACAAACTCGGCCACCGGGCATTCGCCTTCATCTCCGGACCCCGGGAACGCCCGTCTTCTCTGATGTACGAACAAGTATTTGCGGAAGCGCTCCAGCAACTGAGCTTGCCTGCGCATCAGAACGTCGTGGGCAATAATAAGGTGGAAGGAGGAATCGCGGCAGTCCGGACCCTCCTCGCCCAGCCTCACTTCCCAACCGCTATCTTCTGCAGCAACGATATGACCGCGGTCGGAGCGGTGGTGGCGCTGGAGGAGGCTGGCTTGCGCGTGCCGGAGGATGTGTCCGTGGTCGGGACTGACGATATCGAATTTGCCCGTCTCGCCCGTCCCTCTCTTACCACTATTCGTATTCCACGCGAGCAACTCGGCAAATTGGCGTTCGAAGTGCTAGACAAAATGCTCCGCTCAAGCCGGCGCATAGGCCGAGAGCATGTTTTGGACACTGAGTTGGTGGTGAGGCAGTCGACCGCGTCCGCTCCGACCCGAGCGGGAGAAAAAACCAGTACGTCGTCAACCGCATAGCTGGCGGCAATTGAATCGGATTTCGGGACAGAAGCGCAACCCATTTGCCTCAGCTTCGTAGCTTCTCGGATCTCTGCACTACGCCACCTTTTTCACCCTTAGCTGGCCATGCTCGATCAGTCCGCTCAGCGCTTCGCAGACACCTTCCATCGAGCTGTAACGTGGTCGATAGTCAAGCAGCTTTTGGGCTTTGGAGAGGCTGCAATTCGAGCTATGCGCCAAGTGGTCCCAGGTCTCCTGTGCTTCTTCGGCAGAGACCGTGGCTCGGTATTCCTCCCAAGGGACAAATCGCAGGCGTGCGGGCTGACCAAACCACGCAGCCAAGGATTCCGCATAACCCCGAATCGTCATCGCCGCTGTTGAGACCGCATGGAAGCTTTCGCCCACCGAGGCATTCCGGTTGGCAATCGCCTTCATGAAGGCTTGCGCCACATCGTCCGCGTGAACGTGATGCAACGTCTCCAGCCCCTGGTGTGGCATCAGCAATTCTTCTCCCCGGGCAAGTTTGCCGTACACTTCAAGGCTGCAAGTGCCCAAAGGACCCAGCGGCACCCAGCCCGGTCCCACGATGTGACCGGGCAGTATGGAGGTTGCCGGGAAACCGCGAAGCTGGGCCTCTTCTATGAGATAGGCTTCGAGTTGCGCTTTCTTGATGCCGTACTCGCCAAAAGGACGACGCGGCAAGTCTTCCGTCATGGGGACGGTAACGGGGTAGCCGTGGACCCAGATGGTCCCGCAACTGATGAAATGGCGTATCTTCCCGCGCAAGGCCTCCACCAACTGCCGGGCGGCGGCAACATCAAAACAGATCATGTCAATGACAATGTCAGGCTTGAGCTTACTCACGTTCGAACCGAATGTACCGGCGGCATCTTCCGCCTCGCGGTCCATGATGACCTGCTGCACTTTCTTCCATGCTGGATCGGACAGGTAGGGCTTGGCTTTTCCTCGGTGGATGCAAACCACCTCGTAGCCCTCGTGTATCAGTCGCGGAATGAGAAACGTTCCTACATGACCCGTTCCACCAACCACCACAACGCGCATCTATATACCCCCGCTTAATCCGGAATTTCCATTTTGAAAGGCGGATTATCTGGCCGTCCAGCCGCCATCGATAAGGATGGTGTGCCCGGTAATCAGCGACGCGGCTGGCGAGGCAAGGAATACAACGGCACCCGCAACCTCCATCGGCTCGCCGATTCGGTGCAACCCTGCGATGCGCTCGATCACATCGGTCCGGAAGGCCGGGTCCGCCAGGGCGGGCTCGGTACCCGGCGTACGAATGAATGTGGGCGCAACCGCATTAACTCTAATGTTGTACTTACCCCACTCAACGGCAAGACATTTGGTCAAGTGCGCAATGGCTGCCTTGGTCATGCAATAGACCGATTCCGTCGGGATCGCAACAAAGCCGGCTTGGGAACTCATGTTCACGATGCATCCCCGCTGCTGGCGAATCATCACGCGTCCGGCCGCCTGGCTGGCAAAGAATGTCCCCTTCAAATTCACGGCGAGGGTCAAGTCAAAATCTTCCACGCGCACGTTTTCCGCAGCGTTTTCCGGACCCAGACCGGCATTGTTGACGAGGATGTCCAGGCGGCCGAAGTGCGCAATGGTGTCATCGACCGCCCGGGAGACCTCATCGAGCTTTGTCATGTCCATCTGCAAAGGCAACGCCCGCCGGCCTGTCGCCTCAATTTCTTTTGCCAGCTCGCTTCCGGTGGTCATATCGCGCAAACCGAGCGCCACGTCAGCGCCAGCGTGGGCAAGGGCTAACGAAATCGCACGGCCCAAGCCGCGAGCCGCGCCAGTCACTAATGCGACATCGCCCGTCAGGTCAAACCGGGGAAAATCATTCGCCATGGCAAAACTCGTTGGAACCTGTCGTCCCGCACTGAAGGTTCTAATACGCCTCTATATCTCTTTCCTCAAATGCAAGCAGGAGGCTCCGAAGAGCCTCCTGGAAGTTCTGGAGCTAACCGTTCTCTGCTGCGCAGACTAGAACAGAAGCTTCAGTGAGAGCTGTCCGATCCGCGCCGGCTGAGTTGATTGCGCGTTGCCGAAGCCGAATGACTGCCCGGAGCCGGCGCCGCTGATGTTGCCATTTACAGCATTGAACTGGGTATGGTTGAAGAGATTAAAGAACTCCGCCCGGAACTCGAGCCTCGTTGTCTCACTCAGCCGGGTATCTTTCAGCAGAGCCATATCCCAGTCGTTCAGGCCAGGCCCGTGAAAGAACCGTCGCCGGCTTCCCAGCGTTCCAATCGGTTCCGGAACAAACTGCGAGGCGTCAAAGAAGGGCGCGGTGATACTGCTGCGGGGGTCCTTGTGATGAATCGAAGTACCGGTAAACAGCGGCGTATCCATGCCGATCGGCAAGGGGCCGGAATTCGCGGTTCCCAGCAGGGAATTGTCGTCCGTCTCATAAAGCGTGACAGGAAGACCGGTGGCAAATCGCGTAATGCCGCTTAGCTGCCAGCCCCCGGTCAGCCGTTTCGGACCTCCCAGTTTGTCAAAAGGCAGGTTGTAGGCGTAGCTGAAAACGAAGTTGTGGGTCTGATCAAAAGCCGAAAGTGCGCGGCTCAACTTGTGGTTGAACGGGTTTACCTGCTCGCCATACGCGGACGAATCATCCAGTGACTTGCTAAACGTGTAACCCACCAAAAAAGTGAGCGACTTCGCCGTACGCCGCACATTTACTTGCAGCGAATTGTAGGCTGATACACCATTGGTAATGAAATAGCCGTCGCTGGTGAAGTTCATCGACCCGGCGGCGAGGTTCGGAGCCAGACCGGTACGGGTACCGACCACTTCATTGCAAGTGCCCGAACCACATGGGACAGTGGTAACGATACCTGCGGCTACCGCTGCAGCTGGCGCAGCCACTCCAAGGGGTAATACGTAGGTATTGTTCTCGCCGGTAGGGCCGCACCCATACTGCTGAAGGGCGAGACAGATCGCCGGACTTCCGGGATTGGCTTCCTGGTCTGAAAGTAGCCGGTGAGCTTGCGTTCCCACGTAACTTAACGTTAAGAGAGTGGACGAGGAGAATTGGCGCTGAATCGAAAGCTCATACTCCTCGGCGTAAGGTAACCGATTCGTGGGTTTGAAGCCTGGCGAAGCTCCAATCGGAAGAAATCCAGCAGTTGTGAAATTGAGGTTTTGCGGTACCGGAAGCTGGATGGGGAACGGGTTATTGGAGATAACGCCGTTCGTCCGGTTTTGGAAGGGATTCGCGAAGGTTGGGGTGCTAGGGCTGTAATAGTCCCCGTAGGGAGCGTCTCCAATCTCGTTGAAGTCCGTTGCACCCTCAAAGGACGTGTAGAACATTCCGAAACCCGCGCGAATGCTGGTTTGTCCGGCTCCGGTCAGCTTGCCGAGCCATCCATCGCCACCGCTGGGCGAATAAGCGAGGCCGAGCCGCGGGGCAAAATTGTTGTAGCGTATGGGCGCCAAGGTCTTAGGGATACCCGGGTCGCCGGGGAACACCCAACCGGCAGGCGAATTCGGAAATACTTTGGACTGCAGGCCGGGAACGATGGTCTCGATTTCGTTATGCTGTTCGTACCAGGGTGTGGCGAATTCCCAGCGCAATCCGTAGTTCAAGGTCAAGTTGGAAGTAGTCCGCCAGCTGTCCTGCCCGTAGAGGCCCATGTACCGGTTGCGGCCGTTGGATGCGGGGGTTTGTCCCTGGTTGTAACCAGACGGCGCCCCCAGCAGAAAATCCGCTATGTCAATCCCCGTCTCGCTGCCGGTATTAAACAGGTAATTGCCGTTTTCAATGTTGAGGAGCGCTTCCTGAAGTTGAGTGTAATGATACGTGCCCCCGAACGACAGCGTATGCTTGCCCACCACTTTGCGATAGTTATCCAGCAACTGGTACGTATTCTCCGTCAGTCCAAAGACGCGGCTCAGAACCCCGAAATTGAAGTTGTTGAAATCGATCTCGGGAACACCTTCAATGGCCGGATCGAGCGGGGTGATGCCGGTGAAACCGAGCGAGGCTAACGTGACTCCGGTCCCTCCCGACGGGGTGGTCACATTCTTGCTGCGAACATACTGGATGCGGAACTCGTTGACCGACGAATTGCCGAAGGCTTTGGTATCCCCCAGGTTGATGACTTGCGATCTGCCCTTGGACAGCGACCCGAAGCCGGGCACCGAGGAAGCCACGGTATACGGGTTCTGCAGGTTATATTGATCAAAAAAATAGTAGGCGGAGAGCATGCCGAAGCGCGCGTTGGCGTCTACGCGGCCGCTGGTCTTATCGTCGCGCAGCCGTTGTGAAAATGCTGAAGTGCTGAAAGACCCGCCCTCGCTGGAGGGAATATATTTCATAAGATTCGTCGCGATCGGCGATATCGCTGTAGTGGGAATCTTACCAGTCGGGAAAACGTCGGAGTAAAGCTCTCCCACCGTCACGGGATACCCCAGTTCGCTAGTAAGTTGGTCGGCCCAGTAGGCGCCATTGACCTTTCCAGTCATTTGCGGCCCTTTTGCGCTGGAGAAGTCGCCGCCAAGTTCCTCGGGCGTGGGGACCGAAAAAGTTGTGCTTATCCCTTGCACCACCCGGTTTCCTTGATAATCCGCAAAGAAAAATATCTTGTCGCGTTTAATGGGCCCGCCGAAGGTGCCGCCGAATTGATTCTGGTGGTAAGCTCCCCGCGTCGGAACGAAATAATCTCGCCCATCCAGGTTCGTATTGCGCAGAAACTCGAACAAATCGCCGTGATACCCGTTGGTTCCCGATTTCGTGATGACGTTGATCTGACCGCCGCTGTAGTTGCCGTATTCGGCGTCGAAGTTATTGGTGATGATGCGAAACTCCGCGATCGAATCCAGGTTGGGAATGACCGCCGTACCGCCGAAACCGGCTTCCTGCACGATCGCTCCATTGAGAAGAAATCCGTTGTTTGCCTCTCTCATGCCGTTTACCGAAAGATTTCCGGCGTTCAGGTCGCCCGACACCGGGGTCACAGCGAATCCCGCGGCTATGAAATTCGACCCGGTGTTGGCAGCGCCACCGCCGCCTCCGCCTATTCCCGAGGCGGCCGAGCTTACGCCCGGTTGCAACGACAGCAAGTCGGTGTAGCTTCGCGACACCAGGGGTACGCTCGTCATCTCGTTTCCGCTGATTACTTCACCTAACTGGGTGGTGGTGGTTTCCACGTGCGCCGCAGTGCTCGATACCGTCACCGCCTCCTTGACGTCACCCACCTGCATGACGACATCAACCGTTACCGCGGAATTGACGTCCAGCAACACGCCAGTCTCGCGGAAGGGCCTGAATCCAGATTGCTGCACTGCAACGTCGTAATGGCCCAGCGCTAGTGACGGGAAAGTGAAGTACCCTTGTTGGTTAGTGTGCAGTGTTTGGGCGATACCGGTTTCGACATTAGTGGCAGTGACCATCGTTCCCACAAGCGCCGCGCCACTTGGATCCGTCACCGTGCCAGAAATGCTCGCCGTCACCGAACCCAATGCGCTTCCACAGAGTAGAAGCAGGATCGCGAACAACGGCCCCAACCACGTCATCATGCTCCCGCGCTGGCAGAATGGAACTCGTTTTCTACTATCCATTGCACGCTCAGCATGACGGCTGCTCTGAATTTGTGTTGCTGTGACAACGATGGTACCAAACGAGCGCCCATCCCCGATCTGCCGTGATTCCATTTCATTTCTCCTCGCGCGGGAATTTTATTAAAACGTTTAATGACTAGCAAAAGCTCAGCTCTCCGAAGTTGTCAAGTTTAAAGTGGGTGTGCAAATCGCACAGTGACGCACATCACACTTACATGGTCAAAAAAGAATTCTGCCGTCTCCGGCTGACTGTCAGCGCGTGCTTCCGGCGTCCCGGCAAGCGAATTCAACAGCGCATCCTGGATGGGGATCGCCGGCCGCCACAAAGCTTCGACGTACGCTCTCTTCACAAAACCCTCGCCAATCATCACTGCCTGCAAATTCACTTAGAAGGCCGTCTGCTCGACCAACGGAACCACCGCCGAATCAATCCAGGCATCGTTCTCTCCCGCGGTCACGCCGGCAAACAGCCACCAGCGCTCCATATGTTCCGCCACTTCTCCCGGTTTCAATTCGACCAGAGGCCCCAGCGTCTCCAACTCGATGAAGTCAGGGTTGGCGAACACTTCGAAATTGCAGCCGAAATCGGGATACTGCGCGCCCCCGATGACCGCCGCGCGTTTAATGAAGAGATAACCTTCCCTGAAATAAGCTCCCCAGCCAGCCGAGTTGTATATGCCGCCCATCTGCTCTTGGAATCGGCCCTTGGGATTCGCAAGATGCCGCAACTGGATATAGGATGTGCCGAGTACCCAGCGCGGGTCGGCAAAGTCCGTGTAGGACCAGACGCTGAAAACTCCCACCGGAAGATAGTGATCCTTATCCTGTGCAATCCTGGGAGAAAGGGGCAGGATCGTGCGTCCGCCCGCCCCCATCATCGTGGGCGACCACGGCGCAAGCGTGGTCGAGCGCTGGTCTTCATTCCTTACGCGGTGCGTGATTCGAACCTGCGAACCCGTCGCCGCCAGTTCGATCTCAAGTTCCTTCTGCAGGTTGGTGCCTGGAGGCAACTCCTCTCGCTGCGCCGTGAAACGAGTCGCTCTCCCGTGCTGAGAAACTGCGACCCGAGTGTTGTCCGGATAATACGTTCTCTCCACTTCGGGCGAAGCCCACAAGCGGTGGCCACCATACAGGCGGAACTCGGAACCTCCAGTTTTCCCCGCCTCTTCTGCGACTTCATGGAGCAGGTTCTCTCCGTTGCGAAATCCATAGAACAGAATCCGTGGACCGACATCAGCGGTCACGACCAACTCGACCACGCCATTGGACAATCTATACGCGTTGTCCCAGCCCCGGTATGAGATACGCTCGAGCATGGTCGGGAAATTTGCCTTACACAAGTTCCTTTGCGTTCTTCTGAATCTTGCCCAGAGCCACCGCGATTTCGTGCATGTCTTCTTCATCTCCCAGCAGCGCCGGCTGCGGAATCCAAACCGTCTCCCAGGCCGCTTTGTGGGTCACCGGGAACTTCTTCCCCAGGAACGCATGCTTCT
>OCZT010007877.1_pt1 | contig 10403 bp, 10 predicted proteins | sample 1539031 | NCBI WGS metagenome assembly OCZT01 (sample SAMEA3539308, study PRJEB22396) | soil metagenome | biome: tundra; feature: field; material: soil | place: USA | collected 2010-05 | depth 0.15 m
GCGGCGGGTCGCCATCAATCAGCCCGGCCGCATGGAGTTACAACAGGCGACAAAGCAGCGAAAGGCCGCCGAAGCATCTCTCAGCGAAATGCATAACCGTTACGATCGCACGACAAAGCTGATCCGCATCGGCGCCGCCAGCCGCGAGGAACTCGAGCAAGATAACACCAAGCTAAAGACCGCCGAAGCCGAGCTCGAAGAGGCACGTCTGCGCGAGCAGCGTGCGGGTCAATTGTTGCCGATCAGTCCCGAGGTACGTTCCGCGAACGAGGAGGCTCTAAATAAGCTTCGTTCCGCCGAGACGGACGCCTCCGCCGTTCGCCAGCGTTTGATCCTTTATGGGATGTCACCGGCACGTGTCGATTCGCTTCGCAATGCGTCGCAAATAACATCCGAGCTCGCGATGCCGGCCCCGGTTTCGGGAACGGTCACCTCGCGCTCGGTCAATCCGGGTGAGGTCGTCGAGGCGAATAAGGAGTTGCTAAAGATCACCGACCTGTCTAACGTGTGGGTCATCGCTCAAGTCTATGAGCGCGACCTTGGCCGCTTGCGTGAGGGCACGGGTGCGACTATCACGTCAGATTCTTTTCCTGAAAAGGTCTTTCGCGGGCATGTCGCTTATATAGATCCTCAGCTCGACGAAACGACCCGCACGGCAAAGGTCCGCATTGAGGTCGCCAATCCTGGCCAGGCACTCAAATTAGGCATGTACGTCAAGATCGCTCTTGCGTCACAGGGCACAGCCGAGCGCACTACACCGGTTATTCCAACATCAGCCGTGCAGGCCATTGGCGATCAGCAGATCGTCTTTGTCGCTACTTCTGATGCGACCACATTCGAGCTTCGCCCGGTCCGCCTCGGTGCGGAATCCAACGGAAAGTACCAGGTCCTCGAAGGTTTGACCGTCGGCGACCGGATCGTCACCAACGGCACCTTTGCGCTCCGTGCCGAATGGCAAAAATCCCGCCAGGGTGCGGAGCATCAACATTGATATTCTGGCGTTCTATATGAATTGCCTTACCTTTAGCGGGTGTATCAGAAGACCAAAGAGCGTGTATCAAAAAACCAACGTTCGAGGTTTAGTCCGCGAAGCGGACGACAGCATAAAGCCACGGGCGTGAGCCCGTGGTAAACTTCGTATATCTATCAAGCCCGCGAATGCGGGCGACAGAGGTGAGCGTCGGTTCGCCGCTGTCTACTACGGCTCGCAAATCAATTTCGCCGCCTACCTTAATCTTTCGCCATCTTCAATGCTTTTGGATCTACCGAAGACTTTCAAAACAACTTACTCCCGATCTTTACCTCGACGAGCGGCGTGACGATCGTCGCCTCGCCACTTTCTGCTTTCGCGTATTGAACGCCAAGACATAAGAACTCGGAAACGATCCCGCCCACGACCCGCGGCCCAAAGTTGAGTACACCGAGTATTCGTTTTCCCGTTAATTCCTCGACAGAATGCATCGTCAGCCTCGCAACCGATGTGGCGATGCCGAATTTGCCGAAGTCCGCCTTGAAAACATAGGACGGTTTCCGTGCCTCGGGCACCGGTGCGACCGAAAGGACCCGTCCAACACGGATCTCGAGCTTGTCAAAAGTGTCTTCCATCGTTACGACCGGCTTTATTTCACTGCTCATGCGGTAATTCTACACATGTGCTACTTGGTCGGGAACTTTGACGACTAATGAGTTTCCAAACAAGTCTTGAAACCTTCAACGGTTGTGAGATACATAAAGAGCTACGCCCGAAGGAAGTTTCCCGGCCACCAAAGAGATCTCATAATCGCCGATAAAAGTTCCAATATCACCGATTAAAACTCTAAAGTCACCGATTAAAACTCTAAAGTCACCGATTAAAACTCCAGAGTCACCGATTAAAATCTCGGGATCATGCGATATTGTTTGGGTTTCTCTCAATCTGAATTTCGATCGAAGCTCGTTTGGAAGGAGGATGACCGCGGAAAACACAACTCGAGTATCCAAATTAGAGCTGCGTCTCGGCGAAGCCGCCTGAAGGCGGGATTCCGAACGAGGTGTGGGAGTAATTGAGAATAGCGGCCGGATCGTATTCGTGTTTTTCGCGTGTTTCACGGGTAACGGTTTAGCCGCCTAAAGGCGGGACTCCAAACGAAGACGAAGCCGCCTGAACAATAGGCTTCGAACGGTTTTTTCGACTTTCCCCCGAATAGCAGCGTCTAAACACTGTGCGAAATGGTTTCGCATGTGTAGGCGTTTTTTGAGCTATTATTCTCGTGAAGAATTCGGTTAACACGAGTTGATGTACATTGAATTAACTGATGAGCAGCTTGTCGAATTGGCGGTGCGGGAAGACCCAAATGCCTTCGGCGAAATCGTTAGAAGGTGGGAGCGTAAGATCTTCGCTCTCTGCTTCGGTATGCTCGGTCGCGAAGACGATGCCCGCGATGCTGCCCAGGAAGCGTTTATTGCGGCGTACAGGAACCTAAGCAGGTTCCGCGGCGAGGCGAGAGTGTCGTCATGGCTGCACCGGATCGCGGTCAATCAGTGTTTGACAACAAAGCGACGCGAGAAAACGCGGGCCGAAGATTTCATCGATGACGAGGACGGCTCGGAAGACCGCACGTTTGTCGCGTCGCCGCAACACTTGCCTTCGCGGACCACTGAAAAGGTGGAACGAATGAAATTGGTCAGGCAGGCGGTTGGAGCCCTGCCGACAGAGCTGCGACAGGTGATTGTTATGAAGGAATTCGAGGAGATGACGTTCCAGGAGATCTCGGATACGCTCGATCTGCCGCTTAGTACGGTAAAGAGCCGCCTTTACACCGCGCTCAAACAATTAAGGATGAGACTGGAACGCACACCGGTCGAGGTGGTTTAGATATGTCGAAGAACGGTAAGAGAGTGGAGTGTCCGCATTGCGACGAGATCGTCTCGTATATGTATGACGAGATCGTCGGGGCCGAGCGTCTTGCGTTTGAAGCGCATCTATCCGGTTGCGAGATCTGCACGGACGATTTTGCCGGCATCTCGAATGCCCGGTTTGCGGTCTATGAATGGCAAAAAGAAGAATTTGCACATTTGCAGACGCCTCATATCCTCGTGCCGTACGAAGCTGAGGCAACTACAGGGGTCTTAGCGGCTCTTCGGGGACTGACTTCCCTTTTGTCATGGCCGACATTTGCCGCGGCCGCAACTGCAGTGGTTATCTGTCTGGGAATTGGCTTTGTTCTGATAAATAACTCGCGGAGCGGCGATCAACAGGTCGTCCAGAATGAAGTTCCAAATGTATCTGAACGGCCGGTTAATGATATTCCCTTAATTGAGACGCCGACGAAAACTGAATCGTCGCCGCAATTGCCATTAAACGAGTACGCGAAAGGTCCGGTACCAAGAACCGTTGCGGCTGCTGCGAGGACCCACGCACGCCGGCCGTCGACATCTTTGCTGGCAGTAAGGAATGCGTCTCCATCCAGGTTTACAAACCGTGCGGTTGCAAAGCTGCAGCTCCGTCCACCTGCGCTGACCGCATATACTGATGACGAGGACGTCTCCCTTCGCCTCGCCGATCTTTTGGACGAGATCGGTAAGAGTCCGTAAGTAAAGGCATTTATATGAGGATTCGTTTTTTTAGTTCGTTTTTAGTAATTGCAGCGGTGTCTTTATTTGTTCTGTCCGCCTACGGTCAGGACACCGCGCCGCAGACCAATCGACCCGTCACGGAGAAACCCCCCGCACAGAATACACAGCAGCCACTGAATCTACTGAGGCAGCTGGGTCTTACGCCCGACCAAGTCCATCAGATGCGTCAGCTCAACATCGAAAGAAAACCGATCTTGAACGAGGCGCAGCGACGCTTTCGCGATGCAAATAAAAGCCTTGACGAAGCCATCTATTCGGATCGTCTGGACGAGAACGAGATCGATCTCAGGCTCAAGGAGGTTTTGGCGGCGCAGGACGAGCTCGCAAAGGTCCGTTATGCAAATGAGCTGGCTGTCCGGAAAATATTGACGCCGGAACAACTTGTTCATTTTCGGGATCTGCGGCAGAAATTTGAGCAACAGCGAAAGGACCAGCAAAAAGCAGCCGCCGCTCAGAAGAACATGACCGGTAAACCTGCAATTGGATCGCCGGTGCGCAATCAAATACGTCCTCGCCCGCTTGTGCGGCCAGCCCCGCAGCACCCGTAAGGTTTGACGTCACAATAACCTAAGTTGATTATTTTGATGCGGTTCTGCCCACAGGACCGCATTTCTTTTGTTTGCTCTTTCTGCGTCGGTCGTATTATTCTGACGCTACAACAAGTTTCAGTCGATACGACTCGATGAATCCCATTACAAAATTCATCTTTGAGCTGCAGGCGATAACAAACCTTTTCTGGCGCTCGGTGCGAGGCCTCAGACGACGGCCCCGCTACCTTTCCGAGATCATCACTCAAATGGACCAGATCGGTGTCGGATCTCTGGGAATCGTCGTTCTTAACGGTTTTTTCACCGGCGGCGTTCTGATCCTGCAGGCCTACCCGACGCTCCAATATTACGGAGCTGAAAGTAATGCCGGCCAGGGTGTCGCGACATCGCTCATCCGCGAACTTGGTCCGGTACTTACCGCATTAATGGTTGCCGGACGTGTCGGCTCATCGATTTCGGCGGAGCTTGGTTCAATGGTCGTTTCGCAGCAGATCGATGCAATGCGCGCTCTCGGAACATCACCGGTACGAAAACTGGTGACGCCAAGACTGATAGCTCTACTGATCACGCTGCCGCTGCTAACTATAGCTGCTGACCTGTTTGGCTTGATCGGCGGCGGGTTGGTCGCAAATACTCTCCACGGTCTGAATATGAATATGTATATCTCTTCGGTCCGGGCCGGCACGAATATGGATGATCTTATCGGCGGTGTCATTAAACCGATAGTTTTCGGGCTTATCATTGCAATGATCTCCTGTCATAAGGGACTTACCACGACCGGGGGAACCGTTGGCGTCGGTATTTCGACCACCAAAGCCGTAGTCGCGTCATCGATCAGCGTCATCATCGCCGATTTTTTTCTGTCCAAAATGTTACAGTCGTTTTTCGGAGGTACATTGTTTTAACCGGCGATCACCTGGCACACGATGTCTCTCGAAACGCTCAATGTTAACGACAGCGAACCGTCACCTGACGCCGCGGGTGGAAGCGCAGCCGCATCTACCAACGGCGTACCGAGCCCGGCGATCGAGTTTAGAGACGTTTATCTCGCCTTTGACGATCAGGTAATACTCGACCACGTGAGTTTTTCCGTCCGCCGCGGCGAAACCAAGATCGTGCTTGGCGGTTCCGGTTCGGGAAAATCGACGATCATCAATCTTGTCCTGGGTCTGTTGAAACCGGACGCGGGTCAGATACTAGTCGAGGGAGAGGATATTACCGACTTCGACGATATGGAGCTGATGCGGATCCGCAAACGCATCGGTATGGTATTTCAGGAGGGCGCATTATTCGATTCGCTTTCGGTGTATGACAATGTCGCCTATCGGCTTCACGAACAGGGACTTCCAGAGGACGAGGTTGAAGAAGAAGTCGTAAGAATGCTCCATTTTGTCGATCTTGAGGACGCTATCGACAAAATGCCGATCGAACTTTCGGGCGGCATGCGCCGACGTGTGGGCATCGCGCGTGCACTGGTTGGAAATCCAAGTATTGTTCTGTTTGACGAGCCGACCGCGGGACTCGATCCGCCGACGGCACGGACCATTTGCGAATTGGCGATCAAGCTTCGCGACCTTGAGGACGTTTCGTCTATCTTTGTAACACACGAGATGAACAACCTCGAATACATCGCGTCAGAATACGCCGTGATCGATAAAGACGGCACTGTGCATTTTGAAATCGAAGGCGACAGGCTTTGCCTAATCAACACCGAAGTAATTATGCTAAAAGACGGCCATATCATATTTAGCGGAAAGGATGAGCAGCTGGCCACGGTTGATGATCCGTACATACTCAAGTTCCTGAGAGGCAAATAACTATGCCGCGTAGTCAACAAAGATTAAAACTGAGCGAGCTTCGGGTCGGCATCTTTATGCTAGCGGCGTTGTTGATCACGGCGTTTTTGATCCTTAATTCAAGCGGCGGCTATAATCCGTTCGAAAAGAAAATGAATTTACGGGCGCGATTCGTTAGTGCGGACGGACTGAAAAGCGGGGCCGATGTCCAACTTGCCGGCGTATCGATCGGAAAAGTTAAGGACGTAAGATTCCTTCCGCCCGATGCGCAGCAAGACGAACGTATCGAAGCGACCTTAGAAGTTACGCAGCAGCTTGATAATAAACCGATCAACGATCTCATACGTACCGATTCTACGGCCCAGTTGGTGGCGACGTCGGTTCTTGGCAACGACAAAATGATCAATATCACTCCAGGGACCGCCAAGGGCGACCCGGTCAAAGAGAACGCCGTACTCGTGTCGAGCTCGCCGATATCGATAAACCAGCTTACAGCGACCGGAAACGAGCTGCTTCAGCAAATAAATAAGCTTGCGGTCCCCGCGAACGAGATACTTAACAAAGCAAATCAGGGTCAGGGTACACTTGGCCGTCTGGTGAACGACGAAGCTCTTTACAAGGACCTGGACACAGCTGTCGCGGAAACGCGCGCTACGATGACGCGGCTTCAAACGACCGTCGATAAGATCAATCAAGGCAAAGGCACCGCCGGTAAACTGCTCAACGATCCGGCGCTGTACGACAATCTCAATCATACCGTCGAACGGCTCGACGCAATTTCTGCCGATATAAAAGCGGGTCGCGGGTCCGCTGGTAAGTTTCTAAATGATGACGCTCTGTATAACGAAACCAGGAGCGCCGTCGCCGAATTAAGAGTATCGGCCGGTAAGATCTCGGATATCGCCGATGATGTTAAGTCGATCACGAGCGACATGCGGGCCGGTAAAGGAACGGCCGGAAAGTTCCTTTCCGATGACAAGTTCTATGATGACACCCGGGCCGCAATTAACCGGCTCAATGCGACAACGGCGCGCCTTGACAGCATTCTCGCCGACGCTCAAGCCGGCAAAGGGACCGTCGGACGTCTCATCACCGATGAGACGCTTTACAACAGCGTCAACCAGACAGCCAACAACGTCGCCACGTTTACCGGTGAAGGCACAAAGCTACTCGATGACTTTCGAAAGAACCCTAAGAAATACCTCCGCATAAAGCTCGCCATCTTCTAGCGTGTAAGTTTATCGTTGCATTTATTCAAACTATTCTGTATATTATGCATTAAAACGAACGTTTATGCATTGCAACCGCATAAACGCTCGCATGCGAAGCAGGAAGACGCATCTGATTGGGACTTTATGCAGTCGGTAATATGCATACACATATGCAGAAAAAGGAACGCCACGATCTGATCGTTGATCTTGTCCGCGACGAAAGGATCACGCGGCAAGACATTTTTGCCCAACGGCTTATCGACCGGGGCGTAACGGTTACCCAGGCAAGTGTGTCCCGGGATCTCGAAGAACTTGGGATCGAAAAGGTAAACGGAATTTATACTTTGCCCTCGGTACCGCCGGCAGCAATGGAATTCGGTCTTCGATCGCTAAAGCCCGCGGGCGAAAACCTGATCGTCGCCAAATGCGATTCGGGCCTGGCCTCGGCAATAACCGTGAGGATCGATGCCGCTCAGATCGATTCGATCGTCGGAACAATAGCAGGCGACGATACGATCTTTATCGCCGTCGATGATCGAATAAAGCAAGCAGCGGCAATTTCCCGGATATCGCAGCTCTTTGTGAACAATTAAAAACCTATGAAATACGTGGATATAGAGAAAATTGGGTCAGTCGTTTCAAGATTAGAGCTGGGACGAGGCGTAAACGTTGTGACCGAATGTTTTGAACCGAAGGTCGGTGACGTAATCGTTGTCCGCGCGTTATCGGAAAGTCTCACGTACGGCAATCTCGAGCTTCCGTCGGGCCGTCTTGCAAAGATTAGGACAGGCGACACTTTGGTTGGAGCCCTCGGTAAACGACGCGCTCTCAAAGGCTTTGTCGGCGAGGTGCCCAGATCGGTAAGGGCGGGTGATCATCTTCATCTACTCAACATGGGTGGCGTTATCGGTATCTGCCAGGGACATCATTCTTCGTTTTCCGATGCGATCGAGGTCGAGGTCATCGGCCTCGCATGCGACGCAGACAGAAAGATAGCTAATATTGCAGACGGTGCTCTGACACCTGAAAATGACCTCGCCCCATCAGCTCCGATCGTTCTTATTGCCGGCACTTGTATGAACTCGGGCAAAACCGTCGCGGCGACGGAGATCATCAAGCAGGCGTCGAACGAAGGTATTCGCGTGGCCGCGGCGAAGCTTTCAGGGATTGCGTGTTTGCGCGATACGCTGCACATGCAGGACAACGGGGCCTTTGTTACGGCCAGTTTTCTCGATTGTGGACTTCCCTCCACCGTCGATCATGACGATCTTCCGATGGTAGCAAAAACGCTCCTGAACCATCTGAATACATTTTCGCCGGATATGATCGTTGTCGAACTCGGCGACGGGATCGTCGGCGGATACTCGGTCGATGCCGTACTCGAAGATCCCGAGATCAGGGCCGCCATCGCGACCTTTGTCTTTTGCGCATCAGACTATGTCGGCGTGATCGGCGGGTCCGCGGTACTCGGTGATATGGGGATCGAGATCGATGTCGTCGCCGGCTCCGTGACCGATTCCAAGATGGGCGAAGACTATATCCAACAGCATTTCGGCATTCCGGCCGGCAATGCCCGGCGAAATGGCAAACGGCTTTTCGAGCTTGTTTATACACCCGTGCAGGCGGCACGGCTCGCGGCATAAATGACAACTCCCGGGGGTAAAATTCGTATCGCAATTTTCGGTGGTTCCGGTTACGGCGGCAGCGAGCTGCTGCGTATTCTTCTTTTTCATCCGCATGCCGAGATCGCTCTCGTTACGGCAAACGAACATGCCGGAAAACCCGTCAGCGACGTTCATAAGAATCTCAACGGTCTAACCAAGCTTCGATTTGAAACCGCACCGGAAGATATCGGCAAACTCGACGATATCGATGTCGCCTTTTTCGCATTGCCCCATGGGCAGGCGCTCAGTATTGCCCCGCAGCTTGCCGGCAAAATTAAAGCGATCGACCTGTCCGGCGATTTTCGGATCGACGACCCGGCTGTATTTAAACGCTTCTACAAGCTTGACCATACGTCCTCGGAATTTCAGAAGGATTTCGTATACGGATTGACCGAGACCAATCGTGAATCGATAAGGAACGCAAAATATATAGCCAATCCCGGTTGCTTTGCGACGGCAACACTGCTCGCCCTTGCGCCGTTAGTAAAGAATTCCCTGTTGAACGGTAAAGTTATCGTTGATGCAAAGACCGGATCTTCCGGCTCCGGCGCAAAGGCGGCGGCGAATACGCATCATCCGCAGCGGTCCAATTCGTTCTATGCTTACAAACCGTTCACCCATCAACACATGCCCGAGATCGAGCAGCACCTGCGGCAGGTTGGCGGGTTTGATAATGAGCTAATCTTCATGACACACAGCCTGCCCGTTTCGCGAGGGATCTTTGCATCGTGCTACGTGGAGATGAAAGACGCGATCGGGAGCGAAGAGCTTGCCGAGATCTATCGTGAGTTTTATATCGAGGATTTCTTTGTGCGACTTGTGGAAGGATCGCCCGACATCAACTGGGTAAAGAACACCAACTTTTGCGACATCGCCGTGCACGCAGACGGAAAACAGGCGGTCGTCTTTTCGGCCATTGATAATCTTGTAAAAGGTGCGGCCGGCCAGGCCGTCCAAAACATGAATCTGATGTTCGGTCTCGATGAAACGACCGGGCTCATATTCGCCGGCAGTAACCCATAACCAATGAACTTTGATGAAATTAAGGCCCTCGAGGACGAGTGTCAGCTAGCGACCTACAAAAAGATGCCCATTGCCGTAACCCGAGGGCTTGGGGCAACGGTTTGGACAAGCGAAGGCGAAGAATTTCTCGACCTTTACGGCGGTCACGCCGTATGTGCGACCGGCCATTCACATCCGCACGTAGTAAAGGCGATAAAGGAGCAGGCGGAACGAGTTTTGTTCTATTCGAATCTCGTTTATTCCGACCTCAGGGCGAAGACCGCGGCAAAGCTCGTATCGATAGCACCGCCGAGTCTGACCAAAGCCTTTTTCTGTAACTCGGGTACCGAAGCCAACGAGAATGCGATGCGGATCGCACGAATGGCGACCGGCCGCGAAAAGATCATTACCTTCACTGGCGGCTTCCACGGACGTACAGCGGATTCTATCTCGGCGACCTTTCTCGGAAAGTACCGCGACCTCGGCCACCCCAACGTCCCGCTTCATGAATCTGCCGAATTTGGCGATCTTAACAGCGTCAGGTCCGGAGCGGACGACAAGACGGCC
>OCZT010007878.1_pt1 | contig 10402 bp, 8 predicted proteins | sample 1539031 | NCBI WGS metagenome assembly OCZT01 (sample SAMEA3539308, study PRJEB22396) | soil metagenome | biome: tundra; feature: field; material: soil | place: USA | collected 2010-05 | depth 0.15 m
GCGACCACCGATATCTACACTCTTTCCCTACACGACGCTCTTCCGATCTGGGTTCGTCGTTTTCAATTGTGAAATGAGCACAGTCAAAGCCTTTGATTTGGTCACCCCTAGCAGACCGTAGCCGGACTTTTGTCACGAATCTTTCGGGTCGTTCTGCCAGCCTGAAATGTAGAAGCAAGAAAAGCAAAAGCTCACCGTAATCGCCTTTCTTATTTTTGTTGGCCGTGGATATACGCCCCCATGCTTTTCGTCTTGCCGAAATCAAATCACCCTTCTGTATGAATTCTTCAAATTCTTCGTGGGTCAACGCGAAATATTCAACGGAATCACGAATCAAACCCGCCAGTGCTTTTTCGCGGTAAATCTTCGTTTCGTAGTCTAAATGAAATCCGAACCGAGAGCCGGAGCGCTTTGCATCCACGTCAATCCCGAAAATAAGTTGTTCGACAAAAGGTCTCAGTGTTTCAATTTGAGCCATAAATTAGCTGATGATGGCCAAGTTTGCGCGGGAATTTCATCAACGTCAATCTGTCTGTTTGTGTAATTATTCACTGCTTTCGCAACGTAGTGAAAATGCTCATAATGCAAAAAAACCGGCTCTGGCCGGACTGGTTAATTCAACTTAAAGACAAAAATTTAAAAACGAATTTTCAGCTTCAAAATCAAATCTCCGAAATATCATTCCATAATGGCTCAAGGTCGGGGTCGTCTAACGCCATTAAGCGGATGTCCTTTTTGCCGGCAAGATCAATCGCTTTCTCAACCCATTGCAACGCCTCTTTCAAATTTCCAAGCTGGCAATCGTAACAGGCGAGATTGTAAGGGATGATGAAAAGCTGCGGAAATTTCTCTGCGGCGGGAAATAGAACGTCTCGCGCGGCTTTCAAACCGCCGTTCGGTGCCCGTCTCGTTGAATACGCAAAATGAATCCAGCCGAACGGCCGCTCCGGCTCAATTTCAGTGATGGCGCGGGCAATATCTATGCAGGCTTCCCATTTTGATTCTTTCGCGTAAATATGCCAGCGGATTTCCAGCACGTCGGGATGCACGCGCAGTTCCGGCGCGATTTTTTCCAGTTCTTCATTCGCCTCCAGATGATTGCCAAGCTCCAGCCAGCCCTCAGCGGCTTTCAAATGGATGCTGTCAGGCGGCTCTAACGGTGGGATGCGCTTTTCCACAATCAAGGAGCCGGTGAAACATATTTATGATATGCAGCAACCCAATCTGTCGCGATTTCATGTTGGAACTGTTTCAACATGGCAGTGGCGGCATCATGGCCTTTTTCTTTCAAACATTTTTTTACGAGCGTGTGCATCCGGTTTTCCAATTTATCTTTGACGTGTGCATTGTAAGGGTCGGTCAAATAGCTTTCCGGCCACAGATTCTTCGGGTCATTGCTACCGCCAAGTTCCAAACTGATCAAATGGTCAATTTCATAGTTGCCCGTCTTGTCCGGCACTTTGCCAAAATACGCTGTAAAAGCTGCCCACTTAACCGAGCGTGGCACATAGCGGACACCATGCCCGGCATTTGTGACATCCGATCCGTTGGCATATCCCGGCGTGCAGATTTGCTCCACGGTCACGTTGGTGAAAAGCGCGCCCGGAGTTTTATTGTGGTCGGGCAAAATTGGATCAGCGGCTTTAAGCGAGAGGGCGGCTATTAAGAACGCAACAAAGAGTGTCTTCGTTTTCATGCTTCAACTATTTCCAAAATCTTTTCGGCTAGCAAGTCTGGAGACGAAAAATCATGGAGCAACCATTCCACGATAAAATCGTTCAACGCCTTGCCGATGGTGCATAAAATGGAGTTTATTCTGTGCCGCCATGCTGGCGAAGAAATTGTGAGGTAAGGCTGTTAGTGTCCTGTCCCCATTGCTTCGCTCGCATGAGGGGCGTCCTGCCTTGTTCGTCGCGAAAATTCACTTGGGCACCCTTTTCAAAAAGTATTTTTACAGCGTCAACGCAACTTCTTTGGGCGGCCAGATGCATCGGGGTGGCACCATCTTTTTCTTTAGGATTTACGTCGGCACCATCCTCCAGTAGCACACCAACAACATTGGTATGGCAATAAAGAACGGCAAAATGCAACGCCGTCCGACCTCCGTCACCGGGGAGATTGAGGTCGTTGGGATTGGCTTTCAAATCTGCGGCAACGCCGTCCGCATCGCCAGCAATCGCAAGCTGATGAATCGTTCTGTATGCACTATGGTGGTTAGAATGAAGACATCCGTCACAGAAAATTAGTAGCGCTAGCGTTAAAATGGCGGCGCATAACGAAGTTTTAACTGGTGTTTTCATGATAGTAATGGGGCAGTCCCAGACGCATGAGCGTCCACCTTTTGTATCAACTCCCCAAACTTCGGGTGATCCGGGCCAGCCCCTTGTTGTCTCAAATTAACCAAGGCGTCACTGAATGCGATTTGCAGTGGGGTTTTTAGTTCCGGCACCGTCACAATTGGAGCGGGTGGACGTTTGGCCAAATAACCATCAAGTGCAGGTGCAGGTGGAGGATTAAGGATCGGATTATCAAATCTCAAGATTTCCGAAACACTCTTCACAGGCCGGGCATCTACAACCGGTGAATAGGATCCCGCTGAATCGAATTTTTCACCAAACAACTTAAGCACCGAGGTATGATCCAATAATATGTGACTAACGTCGCCCCGCTGAACGAATGGAGATATGACGTAGGCCGGCACTCGGACGCCCAAGGACTTGAACTGTGGATAATTGGCACCCGATGGCGGATCAGTTGTGATAAGTGGTGGCGATACATGATCAAAAAATCCACCATGTTCGTCATAATCAACAATCAGAAGAACATTTTCCCAAATGGAGGGGTCGATGACGACGGTATAAATCCGCATGAGAAATTCTTGTCCATCACTGATGCCGGCGGGCGCATGCTCATCTGTGCTAAAGCCAATATGCGGGCCATCTCCATAGGTCGGTTCGATGAAGATTACCTGCGGCAATTGATCTGGTGGCGTTTCTTCCAAATCTTTCTCGAAATCATCGTTAAAGGAACGAAAATGATCACTGTCAAAAAGAATGTCAGGTATCCATTTCAGCATGAGTGTGAAAAAGGGAATGCCTTGATGATAAACGCGCCAACTTACCTTATGTGCTGTCAACCAGTCATAAACCAAATCTTGTCTTGGTAGCAAATGCACATTCGTATCAATCATCGAGATACCACTCATGGACATCAGACGGTTGGCCTGGGTGCCAGCGGGCAAGGAACAAAACCAATTGTCGCAAATGGTAAAATTAGTCGCTAAAAAATCATTCATCGGTGCCTCTTCTGCACCAAAATAACTCATGACCAAACGCCGCACTTTAGGATCGAATGATATAGAATTCGGAATTGCGTTAACAAAACCGTTCATTGGGTAAACGCCGTTCTGAATAGTTCCAATTTGATCCGCTATATTAGATCGTTCATGTGGCGGGTCAAACTCGGTCGGCATGGTGTAAGGGTTAGTGGAATGAAATGGCTGAACCGATTGATCTGGCTCGGAATTGGTGTAGCGAGCGAGCCATGCCGGATCGGTGCTTTGACCATCTACATCAGTTCGATTAAACGGCGGCAAGCTCAAATAGCCCAGCATATGATCGAAGGAACGGTTTTCCATCATTACAACTACAATCGTTTTAATTTTGCTCAATTCAGGCTTCATAAAAGATTCCCAACAATTTAGTTAAAGAAACAACTTCAGCGCACGAGCGTCAAGCACAATCAGGGAAGCGAAAAGCCGAACACTGAATGGTGTCAGGTGACATTTGGCGGTTGCGCTGTCCTCGGCGCAACTCGTTTCCAATACTTGCCACTTCTGGCAAATTTACCCACCTACTTCAATTCGCTTGGATTTCCTAAACTATCCGCGTGATATAAACATATCACCGTGCAATCAATTCGTTCGTGGATTGATTGCTGAACGTAGCTCATCGAGGCTCGTCTTAATTGCGTGGCCAAGTTTCAAAAGTTCGGAAAGCCAGTCGGTGGGGTCTCCCCAGCACTTGCCATATTTGGCAAGTAGTCCCCCCTTCCTTTAATCCACCACTGCGCTACTATCATCACGAGCAGGATAGCGTCTCATGTTAAATCAATCATGTCAGGGATGCTCATCATTTGAAACACTGCATTCCAGCGCTGTATTGTATCCTGAATCGTGTTCCAACTGAATCCTGGTGAGGGCACAGATTTGGTAGAAATAACAAGTTCCTTCAGAGGAATCTCATGTTTTAAGCCATTCTATGCCTGTAAGAGTGGGTTCGGTTGCGTCCGTAAAGGTTTGCCATTTTGGAACCACTTTTTTGTGATAATCTGCCCGGCCTTTTCGGATACCCCGAAGACGACATAAAGCCCAAGTTTATAGCCAAATCCACCTAACTTTTGAGTCAATCCTTCTATTTTCCACAAGTCGTCGCCGGTCGGGGTGTTGTTAGTCTCAAGTTCTATGGCAACCAGATTGATATCATCCACATTTCTTTCGTGAACAGCTATGTCAAGTTCTATCACTTTTCCGTTTAACATCTTGGTGGCACCCAAATGTTTGTTGTAAAATGGGTCACAGTGGATCTTATCCATCTTGATTCTCTCTGCTATTTCATTCCGTAAATAGGCGGTAAAATTCCTTTCCACTCTACCGTTCTTAAGTATATCAATCTCATTCTTCATCACTGACTGCACGGCGCCTTCAATCTTTGATATCAGATCGGCTTGCTCTTGGGTGGTTAGGTTTTGGATGTTTGACATAGGTATTCTAACCAGTGAATGCCGCTAAACGTTTACTTCCTAAGAAGGTTATAATTGATCTTCCCGCATTCACAGCGGATTGTTTCAGCAGTTTCTCGATCAGGTGCAACCCGAAGGTATTCTTTACATTCTGGGCAGGCGAATCCCGCTAGAAGCTCTTGAAATGCTTTTGTTACAGGCACGAAATCTTTTTTTGTTAAGTTATCCCAAGCATTGAAATGAATTGCCCCGTTAACCTGCCATTGTTCGAATTGTGCTGTTTGAGCTAACTTCCCAAATTCAGTATCACGGGTGGTTAAGGTAGCAATAATTTCTTTTTGATTCCAAGAATTAGCTGCCTCTTTGGCGCGACTATAAATGTCGTGTAGATGGTGAATTGCTGCTGGCATAAGTTCACCAAGTTGATATTGGGCATCAGCGCGGAATTCGACTGGTGCTCGAAGCCGGTGGCATAACTCGTTCGCAGTATATTCCAAGTAGTGCCGAAGAAGGCCTGCCGCAGCGCGCACGTCGTTGGCTTTTAGATAATCGTTTATTTCGGTCCATACATCACGGTCATCCCATTGGGTTGGTCCATGATCAACATCCCAAGCTCGAAATTGAACTGCCCCTCGTCCGACGATTAATCTCTCAGTTTTCATATGCCGCAGCCAAATCGGATCATGGGTAGTAACAACGAACTGGGTGTGCGGAAATGATTTTTTCAATAAGGCGCAAACTTCGCGCCTGTGACCAGTGTCCACAGACATGAGCACATCATCGAGAACTGCAAATGTAAAGTTCGCGTCTTGGAGGTGGTGCATGAGGGCCAGATATAAGCACAAGCCCATACTGTCTTGATGGCCCTCACTATGATAGGCACCGGGTGGAAAGAACCCACGATTATAGAAATCGACATCAAAGCCTAGTTTGCCCATTGATGGAACCAGTTTTGCGGCAAATCCCTTTTCGTCAGAACGATGGATAAAAGTATAAAGTTCAATAAAGTGCTTTTGGACCTCTGTGTATAATCCTGTTAAAACGGTATCACTTGTTGTAGCGTAAATGTCTGACACTTGACGGGCTCGCTTTGCCTGTGACAGTGCGATCTTTTGCTTACGCTTGGCAATCCGCCAATCCTCAAGCCTTTCTTGTCCGATTGTAAGATATTCGCGGGCCGCATCCTGCTTATTAGAGTCTGGCAAACTAGTGACTGCCTTCTCAAAGTTGATGATAGCTGCAAGAACAGATTTAGGAATATCCGTCAGACTTTTCATCGCAGCTATTGAATCCTTAAACGGCAACAATGATGTCAGTGCTTGAATTGAAGTCTCACACGTCGAACTATAATCAGCAACTGCCTTCATTAGGATAGGCGGCTTTGCTAAGGTCGAATAGCGAACAATTACATTTGCGGCAGCTTGTGTTCGTCGTAGTATGCCTATTAAAGGCAACATCTTTTTCTCCACGCCCTTACGCTTTCGAGTTAGCTCTTTCAGATGATTGATTTTCGCTTGTGCATGTGCTCGCAATGCTGGCACGTCCCATTCTTTGTCGCAAAACGGGCAAGATTCATCCGCAATAAGCGATAAACCCGTCGTGTAAAAATTTTCCTTTGTTACCCCGGCACTGATTGATGGATCTGCGGCAAGGGCTTCCAGATCAGCAATTATTTCAGTAGATAGCGTCTTTGTTGAACTATTCTTGATCTCGTTTAAGGCTTCGTGAACTGCTTGTATGTCCGCTAGTGCTTGTTTCTTGGGAATCAATTGAGGCTTTGCTGTGGTAGGAATAGCCATTCCGTCTTTAAGAGAAGTTGTGGCACTAAGCTCTGTCAGTTCTGGAAGTTCGAGTGTTTTTCTTTGAGCGTTTGCAGCGCTAAGAATTGCTCCTGTGGTGAATTCTGAAATCGACAGCGCCCGTGAGAGATTGCTAACGGCGGCTGTAACAGCCGTTCCAATTGGTGTTAATTGTCGTTCAGAGGTGTTGGCTATCTTTTGCAGGGTTACTCTGGCTGCTTCGATTTGATCCAAGTGAAGCAACGCTTGGACCTCCTCAGCGCGCTTACCCGGAGTTGCCAGCACATAACGGATCAATTCTCGACGGGAAAGCACAATTTCAGGATGCGCTTTTACTTTCTGTAATACCTCGAGAATTTCGGGAGTCTTTGGATCAACGATTAGATTTGTTGGCGACTTGACGTTTCGTTCAATGGTGACAGAAGTCTTAAGACTCGGGATTGTTATTTTTGCTATTACTCGAGCTTTTTCAGGATCGTCACGCTTGTCTACGTGAGGCCCATGATGTTTCAAAGATATTTCTCCACGCCCTTCGCCAGAAAGGCGGGATACACTTCCCGTCAGAATGAACTCAAGAGCATCAACCACACCACTTTTTCCTGTCCCATTGGGACCACAAATAGCAAAATTGTTTCCCTTGAAATCCAATGTAAGATCTCGAATGCCACGAAATTCCTTGATTGTTATGGAATCAACCTTAATCATGAAAGTGGTTCTTCCTCGAGGATTGCAGCTCTAAGGGCCGCTTCGGTGAAGACTTTTTGTTCAAGTATGGTTTTTCCAAGGCGTGCAATCAATTCAGGGGGAACATCTGCCTTGTTTAGAGCCTGCAAAAATTCCTCAAAGACCTGCGTAGGCAGGTCGCCAGTTCCTTTTTTCAATTGGGCGGAGGACATATATTGAGGCTAACGTATTTCAAAACATCTGTCGAGTGCCTTCGCATGGAACCCTGGTTTTTCTTGAGGTGTCTGCATCAATTTGTTTTCAATCGTCTTGCAAAACTCCCCATACAGCTCCTGCGTCGGCACTTTATAGATCGCAGAGAGCCTGAACAGGTTGGTCACACAGGGGAAGGCCGTTCCTTTCTCCCAATGGGACATTCTGTCTGTGTTTTTAAGGCCAAGCCTGGCAGCGACATCAATCTGGCGCAATCCGGCCTGTTTTCGATAAAAGCGAAGCATATTGGGGACTTGTTGTTTTGTAGTCATGGTGATGATGTTAAGTGAATAGTGAAAATAGGATAGGGGTGTAAACTTGCCAAATCTGGCAAATGTCCAGGATACGTCATTTGTATCCCTCACTACTTTGCCAGCTTGTCTGGGCCATTCCTCTTCCGAAGCCACGAATCGAAGATAATATCAGCCAAACGGTCTAGTTTCTCTCGTAAGGCGAGTATCTCTTCTTCGGAAAGTGTATCGGCGAGGGGTCCAAGCGACTTTTTGAATTCTTCTAATGGAATCATACAATGGGAAATATGGCATATCTCCCATATCAAATCATTTCATCAACCGATCCCTTGTCGGTTTGGTGCCGAAGACAGGCCGCCGATTATCGCCAGCCATCTTTTTATGGTATCTTCGATGGCGTTCCAACCCAGACCTCGTGCGCGCACTAAATCTGTTTTTTGAGGGTTGACTGATGAAATATCGAATATCCAAGCCATTTTTGCGGTTCCATTGACGATATTCGTATAGCTGGGCAATTCCTCAAAGATCAAGCTGAATAAATTAAGCTGTTGCTGTGGGTTTTCAGGGTTTAATAGCAATTCCGGCAGGTGTTCCAAACAGTATTTGCCGTAACGCTTGAAACGGCTGATGTCCTCCTCCGTGATGTCTATTTTCTGACTTTCGCCGCTGGCTGATTTTATCTTTGCCTCCAGTTCTTCAACCCCCTTTTCGAGCTGGCTGCGAAGCACCGGACTGGTAGTGGCGACAAATGCCTCCACTTTCGACTTCTGCTCGACTTTCAGGTCGGCAATGGTCTGATGGACGTTGATTGAGGATTGGATTATTTCCTTTTTCCGCTCGTGGTATTTGTTCAGGAAAGTTGCTTCAATTGAATCAAAAATCTCCGGCTTCAATTTAAGCTGTTTGATGAAACTCTCAAAATTCAGGTCAAATTCCTTTTTCGGCACGCCGATATATTTGTGTTTCCGCGAGCAATGATATGTGGGAAACAACTGGCCGCTTCTTCCTCGCGGACAACTGCCGGAAAAAGGACGGCGGCACGCATTACAAGAAACGAGGTTTTTGTAAGGGAAAAGAGGATTGTTGCGCGTGCGCACGGCTGTCATTTTTTCGGGATGATAGTCATACAGGATTTGGATGTCGGAAGGGTCGTTTTTGATGAACACTTTGCCGCGGTTGGCGCGATTAAATGTCTCAATGGACACCAGCCCCTCGTATTGGGCCTTAATGGGCTGATAGCGCGTCCATTTCTCGCACATGATGCCGCAATAGATGGGGCGGCAAATCACCTCCTGCAACCGCTTGACGGTCAGCGGAACTCCGCCCGTCGAGCCGATGACCTTTTCATGCGCCCTGTCCCATCGGTGATGTATATTCGTCCGGTAGCCTATCGCATTGATCCGATTGACGATTTCCTTGTCGGTATGCGTGCCAGCCGCCCGCAGATTGAACATTTCAAAAAAGAATTTGGATCGTTCGGGGTGGGGTATTTGTATGACCTTCTTTTTCCCGGCGATGAAAACCTTTTTGTTCTGATAGCCGTCTGCTGCCTCCCGGATTTTGAATCCCTCATTGGTCAATTCGATTTCGCGGCCGATCATCCTCGTCAGGATGTTCGTGACTTCGGCTTTGGCGGTGTTGGCGATCACCGTCTCGGCAATCTCGCTCGGTGAAGTCCGGCTCCAATCATATTCAAAGCCGACATGCTCAAGGGTGTTCTTCATCGGCTGGATAACACCGTAGGTGTCGATCATTTCAACGCCATGACCGGCGAGCCGTTTCTTGATGCCCTCATACGAAAAGCTTCCGCCCCTCGTAAAGCGGTCTATGACCCTAAACACAAAATAATTTACCTTGCCCGGATTTTGTTCGATGTAATCAAAAATGTCATCCAAGACAGGCCGCTTGTCTTTTCTTCCGCTGAAAGTCTCACGGAAAACTGTGCCGTTCGGGACAATGGCAAATCCCCTGTCGGTCACGAATTTCCGACATATGCCCTCCTGCGCGTCAAGGCTTTCGCCTTCTTGGGCTGATTTCGCGGAGCTTACGCGGCAGTAAATTATGCAGTTTTTGTTATTGGTGTGAGACATAAAAAACAGGAAAGGGATAACGATGCTGAACACAACGTCGAGAAGACATTGAACATCGCTACCCCGTCCCTGTATCCGAAATTCAGGTAGAAAAATAGCCTTCTCGCGATTGCTGTGTTCCCAATGGTTATATCATTATTCTGATAATTTTGCCATTTTCGACTGGGGATTGCGGTTTCTCAACCACGAGTCAAAAACAATATCAGCCAGGCGATCCTCCAAATCCCTCAAACGCTCAATTTCGGAATCAGAAAGGCCCGCAGCAGCGGAACCAAGAAGTTTCTTAAACTCCGAGATGGGTATTTTTGACTTTTGTGGTGTTTCCACACCGCCAACTTACCTGCGTGTGGCTGCCGGACAAAGGGGGGCAATCTTGCCAAAAATGGCAAGCCAGGTTTCTCTTACCATTGACTAATATAGCAAAGTATGTTATAGAGTAGATAACAACACTGTGTCTAGCCGGCTCGGTGTTTTTTGTAAACATGCCAATTCTGGCAAGTTTGCCCCCCTACGACAAACCTCGCTGCACGTCTATTCTTTGGCTCTGAACTCGCAATGAGTTCGGAAATTCTACCATGCCATCGCT
>OCZT010007879.1_pt1 | contig 10401 bp, 13 predicted proteins | sample 1539031 | NCBI WGS metagenome assembly OCZT01 (sample SAMEA3539308, study PRJEB22396) | soil metagenome | biome: tundra; feature: field; material: soil | place: USA | collected 2010-05 | depth 0.15 m
TAAAGTGAAACCAGGATTACTAACCAAATGTGTAAGGTTTTTCTAGGACGAGACAATCAGTTGGAAAAGTGGAACTGCTACCTTTATCCGGACAGTAAGTTAAGCTAAAATCTTAAATTTACTGTTATGAAAAAAAGAAGAACATTTGATCGAGAGTTTAAACAGATGGTTGTAGAACTCAGTAAAAATCGTGATGATATCGTCGAATTAGCATCAGAGATGGATATCAGACCAGACCTAATCTATCGCTGGAGGCGATTAGCAGAAGTTCATAAGGAAGCGAGCTTCCCTGGCCATGGGAATCAGATTCTTACGGAAGAACAGAAAGAGATAGTAAGATTAAAAAAAGAGTTACGGGATGCTCAGTTGGAACGAGACATCTTAAAAAAGGCAGTAAGCATTTTCTCCAAGAGCGATGGCAAATATTCCAATTCATAATGGCAAACGACTCCATATTTCCCATTGAGAAGATGTGTAATGTATTAAAGGTAAGCAGGAGTTCATATTACTGTTGGCTGATGCGTAAGCCAGGTAGACTTGATATTGAAAATGATGAGTTATCGCAACGCATAAAAAAGATCTACGAGTCTAGTAAGAAGACCTATGGCAGTCCCAGAGTTACAATAGCGCTCTTAGAAGAAGGAATACATGTTTCAAGACCAAGAGTAGCCAAATTAATGAAGAAGCAAAATTTGCAGAGCATTATACGTAAGAAGTGGATTGCTACAACTGATTCCCGTCATAATTACCCTGTAGTGGATAATAAGCTCAATAGAGACTTTAATGTGACCAGAACCGGGCAAGTATGGGTATCAGATATCACTTATATTAAAACTTCGCAAGGATGGCTTTATTTGACTGTTATAATAGATCTTTATGATAGAAAAGTTATTGGATGGGCTTTTAGCAGATATTTAAAGGCGGTTTGTACAACCATTCCGGCATGGAGGATGGCCATCAGGAACAGACCCATTACCCAAGCGCTGATCTTTCATTCTGATCGTGGTATTCAATATGCCTGTAATGAATTTAAAAACATACTCTCATCCTATAAACTTGTGGAAAGAAGTATGAGCCGTAAAGGGGATTGCTGGGATAATGCTGTTGCAGAAAGCTTCTTTAAAACACTGAAAGTTGAACATATTTATCATAATAGTTATAAGACTTTTAGAGAAGCAGAATTATCTGTATTCGAGTACATTGAAGCATGGTACAACATGAATCGAATACATACAACTTTAAAAACATCGATAAAGAATAAAAAAGAAACATTTAAAAATCAATTAGTGGCTTAATTAAATATCCGGATATCTATTGCATATCCAGTGGCTGTATAATATTGACCACCATAAACCTGAGTTAAGCGCCTGTAGATTAGTTATGTATGCTAATCTTAATCTGACCGGCTAAATGTGGTCGATAAACCGGCTTTTCCAGTAGGGTATGAGCTGGTGAGAGCGCAAAGGGAAAGTGTTAGCCGTTTGGAGTGAAACGAGAAACTGGTTAAGTCTTTCCTGGCAAAAGGGGAGGGGATGGCCGAACCTTTTTTTCTTTCCAAGGGGAACAAAAAAATACCCTTACGGGTACTTTTTTTAGAGGGCCCCTCATCAGCCAGGCTGGTGTAAATATCTTTCTCCGGAGTAAGAATGATGTGATCCAGCAGGCTGATATCAAGGATTATTCTTTGTCCAGTATTTCCTGCACTTTCTTTTGTAACAATTTTTTATCTGGCAAGTAAAGCTGATACTTGGAAACAAATATTTTATTTGAAATTCCATGCAAAGCATATTCAACCATTACAGAATCTTTCTCTGCGGTAAGAATTATTCCTACCGGAGGATTGTCTCCCGAAACGTTCATTTCAGTTTCAAAATAAGCGAGATACATATTCATTTGCCCAATGTCGCGATGCTCAACATCATTAATTTTTAAGTCTATCAGCACAAAGCATTTTAAAATACGGTGATAGAAAACAAGGTCAATGTGGTAATGTTTATTGTTCAGTGTTACACGATACTGTCTGCCGATGAAAGCAAAACCTTTCCCCAGTTCAAGCAAAATTTCTTGTAAATTGTCAATGATTTTTTGTTCTAATTCTTTTTCGGAATATCTGTACTTCTCTGGAATATTTAAAAACTCCAGCACATATGGATCTTTTACAATATCAGTGCCGCTTTCAACGACATGTCCTTTATTAGCCAAAGCTAAAATGCCTTTCTTGTCTTTGCTTAATGCCAGTCGCTGAAATAGGGCACTTGTCTTATGTCTTTTCAATTCACGGATGGACCAGTTTTCTTTTATCGTTTGTTGTTGATAAAAATTCCGCTCCAAATCATCGTCTATTTTCAGTAACTCAATATAATGCGACCAACTCAATTGGTGAGACACTGTCTCACTTTTTTTATAGCAAATGTAAAATAGTCGCATATAGGTAAGGTTGGAACGCGAAAATCCTTTACCTAATTCAATAGAAAGTTCTTTTGAAAGATTAATAAGCAATTGTTTCCCGTATTCTGCCTTTAAATTTCCCTTTTGCTCAAATTCCACAATATGTTTTCCAATTTGCCAATAGGTCTGCAAAATTTCTTTGTTTATATTTCGGGTAACATTTCCCCTCGCTTCTTCAACAAGAATTCTGATTTGGTTGATTAAAGACGAAAGGTAATTATCGATTTTAACAGGTTTCATATTTATATTATGAAAACCAAAGGTAACGCTTCTTAGTTATTTCTGTTGTTCATTTCCTCATTTTCCTGATGCGATTTAATATTCCCACTTTTCAGAAAATTTTGAAATACTTGTTTCCTCTGATTTTAAAAACTTAATGAAGTTAACAACTCTGTATTTGCATGTCTGTAAGATAGAAAATTGTATAAGATGATTTTCAATGGTTTTTCACAATAACTCCAAATACCCTCTTAAGAGGTCGCTAAGCGATGCGATAAAGCTTCTAAGGGAAATCTGCACCCCGAAATAGCGATAGATTAAAAGAAGCCCCTGAGAATCGTTTTTCAGGGGCTTCTTATTTCTTTAAGGCTTAACCATAAAAAAAAGGGGGCATTGCCCCCTAATTTACTTTTCTTCAGATTTTGCTTTACTTTGAAATTCTACTGTATCAACAGTACAGGTAAGAACTGCAATTGCTTTTTTAGCATCTTCCTTGTCGATGTATGCTCTTGCTGAAATGTCACCCTGTATGGTAACTTGCGTTCCTACTTTAAGGAAGGGGAAGACTTTTTCACGGTTCCAGAGTGCACATTCGAACCACGTAGTTTCAGAGACTTTGTCACCGTTTTTTGCCGTGAAGTGTTTATCAGCAGCTACAGTAAAGTTAAGAACTTTAGAATCACCAACCTGTGCAACTGGCTTCACTGAGCCGATGTTGCCTGTGAAAATTGTTACGATCATAGTAATAAATTTTTAAGTAAATAATAATATAATGCTGTAAACCAGCAATTTTACGTGAAGTGCAGCCTATAAGAGTAAATAAGGAAAAAAGGAAACGCAATAAATAACAAAGTGGCTTTATGGCGTAGTCTTTTGAGCGGGGCGGAATGTATTGCATTGGCATCCATTTTAATCGTTAGGCTAAATTTATGGGAAATTCTGGTTAAATGACCATGAGGCGTAGCCGAATACCGCTATTTTTTACTATTCTCCTTTTATAAACGAAAGCGAGCAGGGCGGGAGCGAGGATCACGAAACATAGGATAGCTAACAAAAGGAAAGTGTTAGCCGGTTCGAGTGAAGCGAGAAAGCGGCTAAATCTTTCCTGGCAATAGGGGAGGGGTTTTCAATTTGTAGTTTATTCTTTCTACAAATTGAAATCTCCTTTTTAGCCAAACATTCCGCGTCTCCTGTGTTTAGCTAAAAACCGTGCAGTGGGAAAGCCCTGAATTTATAACTTTTCTTAGCAGAGAGCATTAAGAAAGGCGGTACATAATATGTCTTGCTGCTTTATTACTCCTGTGCTAGAAAGAGTAAGAAGGAATGTACCGCCTTGAATCTTCAATATCTTATATTCAAAGAACATTCAAAAGAGGGCGACACTTGTTGTGAAAGTCAATGTCTGTAATAAGGCTGTATAATTTATCTAACTGTAAGATAAAACGAAGTATCGCCCTGAAAATCCTTATATATATTTTTTACACTTTTTAAGACAGCAAATCAAATTTATGCATTTTGATTAATATTTCAAAATTTTATATTAACAAAACACTGCAAATACAACTCAACCACTCAATTAGGAACTGTTCATTAAGATTTCAAGAAGTCTTTAGGGGGAAAAACATTGATTAAGAATTATTCCATGTGCAAAAGTGGTGTTAGTCACTACCATTCCGGTGCTGGAAGCCCATCCGGAATGATTGATTAAACATTTTTGATCCCTGGCAAAAATGATATTTATAAACTTCATTTTTTCATACCTCAGGCATCTACTAGAAAAACCAGTGACTGATCACCTCTGGCCAGAGGCAACATCCCCGAAAGGGAAACGCACCCGGAAGTAGCAATAGATTAAAAAAAGCCTCTTAGAACCATTTTTCAAGGGCTTATTAAAATGTCTTTTACCCGGCAGTCAAGCTAAAGTTTTTTGGAATATGGCCATCTATCTTTTCGCTGCCGTATTTTTTTCGGATTTCATCTATATCCTTGGGTTTGGTGTTTATGCATTTTTCTTCACTGGGACGATAGTACAACACAACTTTTTTTTTTGGCAAAGAATAACCCTGCTTTCTTTAGGGTCTCTCTATGCTTATAGGTGTTTCCGGTTACCCAAATCCAGCTACCGATAAGCTCTATAAGAACCTGGTCAAGGATAATAAGCTTGCTAATTACTTCAGGGTAAATGATGAAATCTTTCTCCTGATCTTCATTATCAAAGGAGAAGCTCTTATCCTTAATGATCTGTTGGTACTCGGCGTTAATTTGCTGCATTGTCAGCGTGTCGCCTCCTTTATCGGGGTAATGCAGCATAGCTAGCTTCTTGTAGAGTTGTTTAATGTCCTCTATCGAAGTACAATTAATAAAAAAGTTAGATTTCATAAGAAGAAACAGTTTTTATTGTGTGTCTCACCTTTCTATGCCAGATAGCGGAATTGCTTCAAGCTTTGAACGGAAACCAGTCATAAGGGCTGAATGAGCGCAAAAGGAAACGCAATAAATAGCTGGTGCGGCTTTATGGCGTAGTCTTTTGCATGGGATTGGGTCCTTGAGGGATTGCCAGCATCTCAGACCGTTGGCTAACTTTGTGATAATACTTGAGCCGGGTAAATATTCATTCCGCTTTGCATCTTTTTTTTATACTTCTTCCTTATAGGGGTCAGCCACAAAAAAAGGTGTTGACCTTCCCTATATACAAGCGATGCCGGGGTACGAGAGCAGCAAGAACACTGAGATTTATACACACATAAACACCAAGGGTTTCGATCAGATAAAAAGTCCGTTTGACATGTTAGATCTTTGACTGTAATATTTAAGTATAGGAATTTTTCTATATTTACTACATGAAAGAAAACAACTAAAATGACACCACATCCAAGTCAGAAATAAACGCCACTTTGGCGTTTAACCACAATCGTTAGCAGCAATAGTAACTTAATACTAAAATCATGCAGAATCTAATAGATACATTACTCATATTTAATAAGTTATCCATCGAGATGGGTAATAGAACAATTGCTATGCTTAAGGCAGAATCATACGATTCGAAAAAAGCCAAACAACTTGGACCAGATATGGCAGTTGTAACCGCCTTAATGGATATGATTATTCTTGATTCGTGTTCATTTCTAGATGAATACAATAAAGGTTTTGGAGTTACTACTGAAGAAACATATATAAAAAAGATTTTAGAAATTAAAAGCATTTGTAGGCCAATTGTTCTACAAATTAATAAATGGAAAGATTTGCGAATTGTAAGAAATAGCTTCGTTGCCCATAACCTCCGGACGAAAAATAATGTTATGGTTTTCAGAACACTAGTAAACTATAATGCACCAAGAGGAATTTTTGAGGTTGAGTTGCTTAATCATTGTATACAATTAATAAACAAGATTATCCAAATAGAATTTAAAGATGAAATTGAATATGCAAAACAAAACTTCAAATTGAACATATCTCCTTTTGATGGATTTACAAAAGACGATTGCTGGCAAGTCGTTGATAATTTAGTTATTAGAATTAATCAAAATCTCGAACAGAGCAATCGTTCTTATATAATTAAATGATAAAACTACTGCTGCAATAGGCGGCATTTACCCAAATCGCTAATGACGATAAACACCACAGAGACTGATATTAACCTTAATAAAAAATTACGCACCTATCCAGCTAAGGACAGTGACTTTTTCTGTTTATGGCGACCATAGGCTATTTGCTTAGTGTCGCCTCTCGGTTTGTAATTTATCATACAACTTTCCTCATTCACTGAATTTTTGAGCAACTCAAAAAATGAGTCTTTCTGTAAATGACGTTTATTGTATTTATATGAGAACTCTGCAAGATAAAAAGGAAGATACTTTTTACTTACAGACCTGAAGCTGCCTCGGATTCCGTTCTTTAAGATACTCCAGAACCCTTCAATTGTATTCACCGTTCTAACACCACTTCCATATCCTTCACTATGCTTAATGGTAATATGTTCAACTGTATTATCAAATTGCTTATAGCTTCGGAAATCATCTGTTATTACAATACTTTCTTCGGTTTTTACCCTCTCTTTAAGCATTGCCAATAGGTTTCTACTGGTTAGCTTTTCAATGATCTTAACATAAACCTGACCTTTCTTTTCAACCGCACCAACAACAGGAACCTTATGAGTACCCCTGCCTCTTTTATTTGTTACCTGTGCCAGATTAGCTTCGGCATTATCGGGATTCTTTACTTTCTTCCGCTTCTTACCTCCTAGATAGGCTTCGTCAAACTCAACCATGCCTTCTAACCTTATCTCGTTATTAATTCATAGCACACCTTGTTCTGTGGCAGGTAAACCAAGCGGTTTGATATTTAACACCTACAGCCCTGGAAATCTCTGCTGCACTAATACCCATCTTTGCATTGTTCATCAGAAACATGATCTCAAAGAACTTTGGAAGCGGTAAACGACAATTCTCAAAGATTGTCCCAAATAACACGCTGAAATCCTTGTTTTCTTCATTACAATGCCATTTAATTGAATCCTTTCTTTGTGTTACATTAGTTGATCCACACCTTATACATGCAGGAGTATTACCCCATCTTAGTTTTTCAAGATAGGCTATACACTTGTCCTGTGTATTAAATTTCCGGTGTAGCGTTGTTAGGTTCATGCTGCTTTTTTATCCGCTTTGGTTGGTGTATTAGAAGAAACAGTTGTTGCTTCTTTAAAAGCACATTCAGTTTCTTTTAATATTGATTCTGGTAATTCCTTTTCCTTTTCAGGGAATCCAAATATATTCTGATTATTATCAATAAATTTGATATAATAATCAAAAGACTTAAAGAAAGAACTCATTTGTATTGCAGATAAATTGTTTAACTTTAATGTTAAATCAAAACCTCCGACTTTGTCATTAACCTTTACAGAACATTTCATATGGATAAATTATCAATTTTTCGGTATTACACGAATGTTGATGTTGTAATCAAAAAGCATAGCCAAAAAGAACCAGTATATGGAGTAATTATAGGTTTTGAACCTAAGCCATATGATAAACTGGAAAGATGGTTATTTTTAAATAACCTAGATAAGGAAGACTTTAATAAGACTGGAAATCCTAATCTTATAATTCCAATTGAACATTCAGACATTGATAACATAGATTTTCAAATTAAATTACAAACCATTACTTAAAATCTGATCTTTTAAAATTTCATATATTTGATATAGAATTTATTGCTCGTTAACCTTAAATCAAAAACCATGAATAAACTTCTTCTTCTTTGTGCAATCGTTTTGCTGGCTTCCTGTGTGACTACAAAACAAATCGGAAGTACAGTTATGATCTCTAATCGAAATTTGGAATCTTCAGTAAATTATGTCTTAATCAAAACATACATGGGTGCAGGTGATAGAGAAATAAGAAAGACAAAAGCCAAAACAATTGAAGATGCCGTTGACCAAACTGTAAAATCAACTCCGGGTGGCGAGTTCCTTAAGAATGTCAAGATATACCGCACAAACAAAAACCTCTTTGCTGTTGAAGGTGATGTTTGGGGAATTCCTGCTAATGCTAACTTTCAGGGCTTCGCAGTCGGTGATAAAGTCAAATGGACTAAACTCTTCAAAAATTATACAGGCACAATTGTTGACTTAAAAAATGATAAAGCCTGTACTATAAAAAGAGATTCCGATAGTAACATTACTGAAGTTGATTATACAGATCTCACAAAGATCGGTAAGCAATAAACCTATTCAAAATATCAAAGAACTCTTTTTAAGAATACTATTTCTTTGTACTCTTAACAACTATTATTGTCATTATACCAAGCAAAACAATCCCTCCTAAAACCGCTCCAACAACAACAAGAGTAGTGTTGGATTTAGTGGCAGTAGCTTTTATATTGGCTGTGTTTTGCCATGTTGTAGTAATCATGCCCAGCCCTGTCAATGCACCGGAAATAATACTAGCCGTGTCATCTCCAGAACCATCGTCAGCATATTTCCAAGGTTGATTTGATGCCTGTTTTAATAAGGTAAGAATATCATTTGTAAAAGCACTATTCTGAGCCATTGCAGAAATAAGAGAATTGTATAGCCCAGAAGAAAATAAAGGAACCTTATAATTATAGCTTCTTAAAAGATTCTCAACTCCGTTTTTATTAACAGAAATTAAGGCATTTAAAGCTAAATCCATTTGTCTGACATTCTCGTTCATTGTATATTTGTTTTTTTAATAATTCTCACTGTCTTAATATGGATAGGTGCGAAAAATTATGACCGAAATTAAAATTGAAATATTCAAACTTGGATACATAATTAATCTAAATCTTGATATTGTATCAAATACAATAAATAGAAAATCAAAATATATAAAAGCTAAAATTGGTGATACAAGACAGAACATTGGATCACCTGATTTAAAGGGTCTTGGATACAGTGATAAAATTTTTGAGCAATTCCCTAATAAGAAAGATGACATAATTCATATAGGAATTATAAATTCAGGTATTGAGGAAGATTACTATACAAGAACTTTAGGAATTAACAAAATACTTATGAGTCTATCACAGATAGATGAAGTTTGTGAAAAAGCAAAAAGAACAAGAGAGGAATATGTAGTACAAACATTATTAACAGAACTATTGTGGCTATTATATAAGAGAGAAAAGCCAGATTCTGATTTTAAAGAATTATTTCATAATGAAACAAGAAATTGCATTTTTGATTTTTGTGAAAATAAGTCTGATAAAGCATTTAAGTTGCAAACAGGTCTTATAGATGATATGTGTAAAGGAAAGTTAATTCAGGCAAATATTCCTGATAGATATATAAATGATATAAAGAATATTTTAATCAGCATACATAAACCGAGCTTGATAAAAACATTTGAAATAGGTTTTACTAAGCCTATTTTAAGTTTTACAATTGGTAGTATTTTGGGTGGTTTGATAGTTAATTTTGTAACTTCATTTTTATTAGGTGAATTAACTTCATTCTCGGATTATTTAATTGGGATTGTTTTGTTGTCTATTTTTATAATCATTATTATAATAAACTATTTTTATCAAGTATCTAGATATTCTATAAAGAAATTAGAATAAACGCAGCATACCATAGGCTCATACGTAATGCGGGTTTCATAGGTTTTCCAAATATAATGCTTTTTAAATATATTTGGTTATATTTTAATAGAGACGTGCAGGCAAGTCCCTCTCTACGCATAGCCGATGACCGTTATGCTTCTCTTCAGTTAGATATGAGCAATGAGGGAGCAAAGGGAAAGTGTTAACCGTTTGGAGTGAAGTAAAACGAAACAAGAAATCGGTTGACTCTTTCCGGGCAAAAGGGGAGGGGTTTTCAATTTGTACCTTCTTTCTACAAATTGAAATCTCCTTTTTAGACAAACATTCTTTATCTTCTGTGTTTGGCTAAAAACCGTGCGAGGGCAAAGTCCGTCTTTATTCCTCGTTAAACATAAAAAAATACCCCGAAGGGTATTAATTTTAAAGTTGACCTTCATCTGCAAAGCTTCTGTAGAGATCTCTTTCAGGAGTAACGATAATGTGGTCGAGTAACTGAATGTCAAGAAGATTTCCTGCCTCTTTTATTTTCTGGGTTATCTTTAGATCGCTCTCACTTGGATTTTGATTTCCTGAAGGGTGGTTATGAGCGACGATAATTCCTGAAGCGTTACCCTTGATGGCATACTGGTAAATCAGCCGAACATCCGTTACGGTGCCGGATAGTCCTCCTTCAGA
>OCZT010007881.1_pt1 | contig 10399 bp, 21 predicted proteins | sample 1539031 | NCBI WGS metagenome assembly OCZT01 (sample SAMEA3539308, study PRJEB22396) | soil metagenome | biome: tundra; feature: field; material: soil | place: USA | collected 2010-05 | depth 0.15 m
TTTATTTTTGTTGTTTATGGCAATATTTGGTATCGAAGCGTAGATAAATAAATGAGAAAACAACCAATGTTTGAATTGGGGAGATTTACAAATCATCCTCCAACAAAGAATCAAATAATATTTGAATGGTTCTTAATAGGATTTTTGTTCATATGCTTTATTTCAATTATAATTTATAAAATTAATGGAGGAGTGGAATAAAATTAACCTATTTATCAATGGAATAAAAATTGAAGGAATTGTTTCATTTGAATATAAACCAGATAAAATGCAAGAATTTAAAATTATTGTGTTTGATACACCAGAACTTTTAATAGAAGTAAATGAAAAGTGCTGGTGTGCCGTTTTCTATGTGTTTAAAAGCGAATATATTGAACCAAATAATCAGCTTTGGATTGGGCTTAATTAGCTCCAATTAAATGTGATTCATTTCTTTTAAAATATCTTTCTGCACAAAGAATATATTCTATTGGATAAGGATGGTATTCTAATTCTCCTTCACCATTATCTATTAATACATTTTCGTTTTCATCGATAATAAAATAGGTTCCATCTTCTTTTGTAATTACTGTGTGTAACATTTCTTCTTGATATGTTAATTGTTTTGCGATTTGTTTCATTTTTTCTTGTGAGATCATTTTGTTTTTGTTTTAAATTGTTTATTTATTTTTAATCTAAATCATTACATTCAATCACTTCTTTATTCCATAATGTCATCCAAAAATTATTGTTTGTTTTAATATAACCATCTTCAGAAATCATTTTTCTAAATGGCTTACCTATTATTTCTTTTTCATTTGGAAGTCTTTTTGAATCATTACGCGCAATCCATTCTGTAGTTGTACCTATCTCTTGAACAATCACAAAATTATTTTTTCTACTTAAAATTTTATAAAAATGAGGATATACAAGTTTTTTGCAGACAAAAATAACACCTTCTACTACTAACTCTTTTGCTTTAGCTTTTTTAATTCTTTCTTCTTCTTCTGCTTTTTTGTTTGTTTCTTGTGTTTTCATTTGTTTTGGGTTTAAATTGTTAATTACTTGTTTTTTAAATTATACGCTTGCTGCTTCTCAAATGTTTCACAAATGTACAACTATTTCTTATAAATACAACCAAAAAAAATTTTTAAATAAAAATATTTCATAATCCATCTGATTTAACCCCAAATTAAAGCCAATTTAACCACCATTTTTAAACCTTTTAGTTGATTTCATTATTTTTTGTGTTTAATTCTAAATATATTGAACCAAATAATCAGCTTTGGATTGGGTTGAATTGAAAAAACCTCAATATCTAAATTTTTCATTAAAAGGTTCTTTGCCTTGCACAGGAACAAACAACATCCCTCCCGAATTCTTCTTATTAAACATAGTTTTATACGCTTCGCATAGAATGTAGTCCATTCCATCATCGTGGTGATGATACACCTCAAATGATACTCCATCTATTGTCCTCTTCTCTTTGTTTTTAGTCCCATCTGCTGCTTCCTTCCCAAATAAAAGATCATTAATCAAATGAATGCACTTGTCTGATATTTTAATTGATATTTCAGAATCTCCAGCAAATATTTCATTTATCCAATTTCCGCGAGCTACAACAGAAGGATTTTTGGTTGGGACTCTTAGAATTGGGTTAAATTCTCTTAAAAACCCATATATAATCGTAAAATCATTTACATCAGCCTCATTTCTTGTGTCCTTTTTCTTTCCAGTTGAATCACCATATATAAACAATCCGCTTGAATGTCCTTTATATTTCTTTAAAAACTCCATACAAACACCTTTAGTATTGTTATTTGGGTGCTTTGTGGCTATCTCATCGATGCAAGTGGCTATATTCCCATCCAGCTGCCAAATAGTTGCAGAACAATAAGGATTCACGTTGAAATCCACAGATAAATGTAAAGCCTTATCAGGATCATAAACTATATCTGTATAACAATGCTTCCCCCTATTAAACATCTTATAAAAACCTTGATCATTCTCTTGATTTCCCCAGTTCCCTAATGCATAACAATCATAATAATAAGGTTTAGTTCTTTTAAAGTCTAAAAGCCACGCTTTATATCCATCACTAACCCATCTATTATCTATGTATGTAGATTTAAGCACAGTCCAGGTTAATTTCACCTCTCTATCCTCCACCTTTACTATTTGAAAGTTTTTAAAAGAAGTTTCATTTGGGTTTAAACCAAAGAACCGTTTCCAAAACCAAAAGTCTTGAAAATGCATATGTTTTATTTCTGAATTGACAGTAAACCATTCATCAACCTTCTTTGTTTTAATCGTTCTTACAGATGAGGAAACTGTAATCCAATCATCCTCTGTAATAGTTGAATCAGGGCATTCTTCCCACCACAAACAGCTTATATCAACCAAACTCTTAAGTTTAAGCGGTTCATCCATCCCACGAAAGATAAATCCATTTCCATTTATACATTTAATTCTTAATGGGTTCTCAACGCATTCGAATAATTCTCCTAGATGCAACTTATCTATATTTTCTTTAATTACTTTGTATTGGGTTTCTTTTATGTCACTATATGTTGTTCTTATTCCAACACAAGAGAAGTGCGCCTCTGTTAAACACCTATATATCAATATCTTGCTTACAGCATCTGACTTTCCCGACCCCCTTCCTCCAAAAAGCACCTTAAACCTTGCATCATCTGTTATAAGAGGTATAAACGCTTTATTGATTATCTCTTCCCACTTCGGCCAATTAATGTCGTAGTTCTTCGCCTTAACTCCTTTTGCTTTTCCTGCCATAATACTTTTAGTTTAATTTTAATATTTGTTTGATTTGGGCTATTGTGCTAACCATATACCAATTATTATCTTCTGACCCAATAGAAAGCCTCCACCATTTAACCTCTTGTGTTATCCTAATCCTATCTCCCAATTCAAAGCCATCCTCCTTCTTTTTAAATTCCAATTCAAATAATTCTTCCTTTGTAATCATATCATATCCTCCTGTTCATTGTCCAACCATTCGGGCGGAACACAATCTTCTATGCGGCAATCATCTCCTCCCGCCCCTTCCCAATCTGACTGATTCGGGCTGATATCACTCAAAGGATGTTCTTCGCAAATATCAACTTCTAAATTTTCTAAAGAGTTTAGATTTTGTCCGAAGGATTCAATTTCTTTGATTTGGGAGCTTTGGATTGGGAGCTTTGAATTGGGGAGTTCCTCAAAGGACATATCCTCGAATTTTTCAGTAATAACGTTGATTCTCACAGTTGTATCCTTCACTTCTATTTTGGTTACATAAAGCCCTGTGAGCAATCCCATCTCTCTTAATGCATTCTTATAGTCAGTGCTTGATATAAATCCTTTTAATTGATATATCCTATCTATTTCTTGTTGGGTCTTATTATCCTTTTTAATTAAATCTATTGCATACTCATAGTTATCAATAATGGCCATATGCTTCCCAATCAAAACATCTGCGCTTAACTTTGTTCTCTCTGCTATTCCTATTTGTTTCAAACGAATAAACTCTTTAACATACTTCTTCTTATTAATTAAAGTCTTTCCAAGGGTTTTGGTGGGAAGATTCATTGGGTTTTCCCAACACAAAGCATAAGCATCTCCTACATCTTCCCCAGCACCAACCAACTCTGCAAACTTAATCTCTTGGAAAGTCATCTTTGTTCTGCATTCTTTTAAACTTGGCATTGTTTTGTTTTATTTAATTTAATCTTATTTATTCTTTATATTGGGAGTATTTGTCATTATGTCTGCTTTTTCGATTAAAATCTTATGTTAAATAGCCAAATTCAAAGCTATTTTTTCAATGTTATATGGGTGTGCAGCTGTACGAATTTAACATAAACACTAATTATAAGCTAATTCATATTTGCCTTATTTCTTCGACGAATCCCAATCCAAAGACATATTTTTAATTTTTTAAATTGTTTGATTCTAATCTTTGATTTGGGATTGAGCTTTGTATTGGGAATGTGATGTTTTTTGGCAAATTTTGCCCTGTTTTTAGCCCAATTCAAACCTCCTCCTTTCAAACATTATGTTAAATAACTCCTTCGCAAACCCAATTCAAACCTCATTTCTTCTTATTATGACTTATACCCAAATCAAAGTGACTTATACCCAAATCAAAGTTTTTCTAAACCTATTTCTCTTCCCAATTCAAAGTGTTTAACCAATTCTTTTATAACTTTTTCTGTTAAAATTCCTGAACAAACCTCCAAATTATGGTTGCAAACCATCAAATAATACCCCAATTCAGAATTATTATCTCCCCAGATTGGCTTATCAGAAATATAAAATTCAACTTTACCCTTGGCTTCGCCGAGAACAAATTTCTGGCAAACATCTTTAGCTGATTTAACCCAATTACCTTTCATCCTTTATATCCCATTTTTCAATATTTTTTTAAGCTTTGAGAATCTTGTTCTTTGGGCTGGGGTTTTAACATGTTCGTTGTACAAATAATCAATAATAAACAGTTCATTTTCTTGCAGCATATTAGTTTTATCCATCAATTTTTTTAGTTCAACTTCTGGGGATTCTTCGTTAGATTTTTCCAGAATATATTGTTTAAAAAGCTGGTGGTCAGAAATATTTAGGATTTTTTTTGCATCAAAATATATAACCAAAGAGTTTTTTTTGTTTTTTGATTTGGATATAATTGTTCTAACCTTATTTATTGCCACGGTATAGATAAACGTAGATAGTTTACCTTTTAATGGGTTATAATACGGTAAAGAGGATAAAATATGCATAAAAACGTCATTGGATAATTCTTCATCTTTGTTTGATATCCACATAAGCCAATTATGAGTTGACTTATATAGTTTAAGTGTTTCTATTTCATTTCCGATTGTTAAGGCGGATACTGAAACGCTATTCCAATCCTCTGTTTTTGGTGGATTATTTTTCAATAGGAAAGAAAATAGCTTTTGTTATATATTTTTTAAATGCTTTTCTGGCAGAGAAAAGGAAAATGAATGAGTTTTTAAAAAACTCGCATTTAATATTTTCGTAATAGAAGCATTGGTTAAGGTCTGTATATTCTTCTTGTAGGTTTGGCAATTTTTGTTGCAGGAAATATCTGTTCATAAATTTTGCTATTCTAAAATCTGGGTTTGATTTAAAGAAGTCACTTACTATATCTCTTTGGATTGGATCGTTGATGTTCCATTTTTGATCTCCGACTGTTTCTTCTGCGATGGTTGTGTTATCTGTTTGTTGTGTTTCCATTATTTGATTGGTTTAGGTTTATATTAATTGTTTTATAGATTTTATAAAGCTGTGTTAAAATGTTATTTGTTTGGAAATATATTTTGCAATTTTATCGTTGAATAGGTTTTTATTGTTTGTTTTATTGAATCGATTATTTCTTTTGCTTGTTGTTCGTGTATGCGAAGTTTTTCTTTTAAAACTTTCATTTCTGAATTAAAAGTTTTTTCTTTCTCTTTCATTTTTTTTATAGATTAATTAAAAATAGTTTTTGATGGTTTTGTATTAAGTTTGTCATCTGCGTGATTTAATATAATCTGCCTTATATAAAACATTTGTTCTTTTGCTTTTTGTAGTTCTCTTTCAATTTTTTCAAATGAGGCTTCTAATTGCTCCAAGATTTTTTTTTCTTCCATTGGTTGTTTTTTTATAAATAGTTTTTATTTTATTTTTGAGGGTTGAATTTAAAAGATATATTGGGGCTTTATTTCCCAATTCAAATAAATAGATTTTTGTTCATCGTAGATATAAGAAGGCTGAAGGTTTTTTTCTTCTTTTTTTCTTTTTCTTCTGGCTGCTTGGTAAAGTTTTTGATATTCTTTTATTTCTTCAAGGTGATTTTCCTTATATATGGCCATTTTTTTTAATTCCTGCTCTCTGATGGCAGGGTTTATTTTAAAATCAGACTTTCTTTTGGTGTTCTTTTCTTCTTTATGGTGAACGTACCAGATTGCTGAAGGCCGAACTTTGTTTGGTTGTTTTGTTGTTCTCATATTATTATATATTTTTCGTTTAATTCCTGATAAGCCAAGTTTTCATATTCTTTATCTGATAAGTTCCATTTAAATAGATGTTTGGAAGCGAGCGCATTTGGAAGATCTGCTGATAGCTTTAGTTCTTTTAGGATTCCGCCTTTTTGAATTACCGTATATTTTTTATATTCCTTTAATCCCCAACATGGAACAGGGATCTCGTTTAGGTTCCAGATTTGATAGCCATTTTTAAAAAAATTTAGGTATAAAGGAATATAGCCTTTTATGTTTTGTATGTTTTTTAGAGCTGCATATTTCTTTTCTTCGATCATAAAGCCTTTATAATCGTTTACATAGTATTCTTTGCGTATTTTTAATTCAACAACATACTTTGTGTTGGCGGAAAGAATTACAACGTCCCATTTTGCTTGTCCTGTTGGGTTTGACTCTTGTGTTATTTCAAATGATTGCGTTCTTAATGCTACTTCCCTTATTAAATTGCGTTCCTTTAAACCTGCTATTACAAAGGGAATATCTTTTTCTAAAATGGTTTCTTTATCTATCATTTTGTTGGTATTTTCTTATAAATATTTGCAAAAAATAATTTTGGGCATAAAATGAAAAATAAATATTTGGAACATGGATATTCAGAAAGTGAAGGGAATGAACTTCAGTAAATGGTGGTTTTGTGAAGGGAATAAAAAAATGGATCTATTTGTGGATATATGATAACATATAAAAACATAAAAGAGATAGAAAAATGGTTTCTTTCGGATTGGTATTCTATTGTAAAGATAAAAGAGGTGAAAATTACTCGTTTATCAGAATATTCGATTTGGGCGAGTTTCGATGGTTTTGAATGGATTGTATCTGAAATTCAAAATAAGGATGAATATGGTGAATACAAACAGATAGCTGGTATGGTATATGGCCTATTTCAAATTGGTAGATACAAAATTTTTATTCCCCAAAAAGAGGAAAAATCTGGTTGGAATAGAAAAAGGAATGGAGATATTTAATATTTGAATGGGTTGTACGAAGTTGCTTCTTCATAGCTTTCAAAACCTGCTTTATGTGCATTTACGATTAAATTAATAACATCTTCAGAATATAGGTCATTTAAATCAATTCCCAATTCAAAGGATTTTGTTTTAATATATTCTTTTGCTCTCATTAGGTTTAGATAAGATTTTGCTTTTTCTTTTATTTCTGAGGAATCGTTCCATTCATCAAGAGCGAAGGTAAATTTTGGTTTTTTCTTTATTTTAACTTTTTTCTTTTTCATTTTACTTCTGTGTAAATACCCAATTCTAAGGCTGTGTTATTCATTATTTCTTTTGTTATGATATAATCCTCCTCTTTACATATTAAAGCGTCAAAAACATATAAAACGAGTATATTTCGTTGGTTTAATCGTTCAATTATAAGTGTCATTAGCTCAACCTCTTTTTTAAACAGCAATTTTGAGGTATTTCTATATCCATTTTTTTCTTTATCTACTAATATTTTATTTAATAGAATAGGATTTTTTTCTTTATAATAATTGAATAGAGGGCTTTTTCTCATATTGTATTCAGTTTTATTAAAAAATGATAGGTGTTCAATTTTAACTTCATTTACATTAACATTCAGTTCATCAGCTACTTTTTGGTGGGTAATAAACTTTTCATCTCCTTCAAAAATAGTTTGTGTTAGATTTGGATGAAGAGCAGAAAAATCATTTTCTTTTATTGGTTTTCCATCGATTAAAATTAAACTTCTAATCCAGGAAGGCATCATATTTAACGAATCATATACTCTTCCTCCAGATTTTTCATCACCAATATGAGGAATCATTGGTCCTTTATTTGTTAGGTACTCAAATATTTTAATATGATCTTCAACAAATACTGTTTTGGTTAAATCATATTCTGATTTTGAATGTTTACCTAAAAATTTAAGTCTTTTTCCTTTTTTTATATAACAATTATTTACTAATCTAAGTGCTTCAGTATCAATTTGATTTCTGGTTGGAAAAGTTATTAAAGGGGTAACTCTAATTATATCTCTTCCAATTGGGTTTTTTAAGGCTCTACTAAATTCATATTTAAACAATTTGCTTCTATTATCAAGAATTTCTTGTGATTTTATTAAATAAGGTATGCATCCTGCTTTTAGATATGAATCTGCCAACTTATATCTTTTTGAATAGAAACCTTCTCTATGTGGTAGAGGATTGTCTATAAATGCTCCTTTTGTGGTTCCTATTAATAATAATTCAATTATCTTTAAATAAATCCACTCTGTTTTTTTTGTTAATTGTGATTGTTGGTGAAGAATAGTTGAAGATAATGCTCTCCAATTTCTATCTTCATAGTAAAAAGTGGGAGCTAAATTACTCAAGAACTGTAAACATAATTCAATAGCTACCTCTTCTTTATGATGTATAGAAGATAAAAGTTTCTTTGAAACGTATTTTCTAAGATTGTACTCAGCTTTCTTTGGAATATAAATTAGATTTGTTGGTCTGAATAGGTGCTCGAATTCAAGGTATTCTTCATCAAAAGAAATCGGGGGGAATTGCGCAGAAATATTTTTTTCTAAAAACGTCTGTGTGCTTAGATTGGTGTGGAAGATAAAGGTTTTTTCTTCTTCTTTTTCAGGGATAACATAGATGAAAGGAGAATTAGTTAAATAATTAGATTTAATCAGTCCTTCATAATGTTCGATATTATCATCTCTATACATTTTAATAGAGTAATTGAGCTCTTCTCTTTTCTTAGGTTGCAAACCGTTCTTCTCTTCAGTATCTATTTGGTAAGAATGATCCTCTAAAGGACTATAGAGTTTAACTCCAAATGTTTTAGTTGGATTTGGGTATTGTGCTGTCTGTGCGGAATAGTTTGGTTGAAAATTCATTTTATCTCTGGTTTTATGTTTATTCTTCTGGTTTTTTAACTCGGACCAGAGACTTGCAGTAGCTTACACTGCAAGAATCCGAGGAAGGTCAGTTTTTTACACTAATTTGTTCCTTCATTATCAATAATTAGTTTTGTTTTATTATTTTTCAAGTAAAAAATGAATTAATTTGAAAGTTTATTTTCTATAAGGTACTATGTATAACAAGGTAGCTATACTATCATTGGTTTATCTCTTATTTAGAATGATTATAAATTACATTAAAAAACAAAAAATCTTTAACACCTACTTGGTAATCACAATTTATTTTATACATTTGTTAAAAAAACAACTTATGACAGAAAAAGAGAAATATTCCAGTTCAACACTTACAAAAAAAATTGCGGATGGATTCCGTGCAACCCAAGAATCTAAACTAACCGTTCTTGAAAAGAAACTTATCTTCATTAATAAATTCAAGATTGAACCCAATCCAAAGAACCCTTCTTTTTGGTTGATTTTAAATGATTGTGGCGAGGTTGTGCTTCCTATATGTGAGAAAGGTTATAAAAGCCTTGAAAGAGCTAAATCAGCTTTAGAATGGTTTGCAGTAGGAAATAGGAATTGGTTGGAGTTAAATTAGGTTATCCTGCTGTGCGAAAACTCTATTTTGCGGCGAAAATATCCGCAAATATTCGGTTTAACAGGTTATAGCCTTCAATTAGTTTTTAATTTATCAGTCTATAACCTTTAATTCGCATCAAGGCCTTTTGGTTCTCCATCAATTTTCTTATTCGAATAAGAGGCTATAGTTGAGCTTACACCTTTTCCAAGCCAAAGTCCAAGAATCATACAAAAATCTGTGGAGGTTGTTGCGTGAGTTTTCAACCAAATCAAAGAAGCAATAAGCATTGTAAAATCTATGAGATAAATCATAATTTTGGTTTGTGAAAAACGGCTTTCCTTAAGTGTAATTGTGAGTAAAATCTGCCTACAAAATTCAATTATCTTTTCTTTCATATTTTCTCTTTAGCGAAGTAGTTATAAATCTTTTTCATTATAATAGTGCCTACGAATGATACAAAGGCGGCAACTAATGCGTGATATGAAGTTATATAAAGTGGGGTTTCAACAGGTAATTGAATTATTGCAAATAATGTTCCGCTAATAGTTCCTATAGGTGATACGTGATTTAACATAGTCAGTTTTTGTTAAGTTTTAGTTTGTTTGATATAAATAGTTAATTTTTAATACACTGTAATCCATCCACCAAAAGGTTGAAAATCTGATTTTTTAAAAGTATTTGTATTTGATGGAAAACCTGATTGTTTTTGGTTTATATATCTAATTCCTGTATTATTCCCTTGATTGGCCTTTGTTGTATGAATCAATAACCTTCCAAGTTGTGATAATTTACAATCTGATACTTTTACAAATTTTGCAAGTACTTCTTTGGTGTTACTAAAAGTTATTGTGTATTGGATTCCTGGAAACGATGAAACAATATTAGTCCATACAGAAGGACTTCCTTGAAAGAATGAATCCATAGTTACAGTATCTCC
>OCZT010007882.1_pt1 | contig 10399 bp, 8 predicted proteins | sample 1539031 | NCBI WGS metagenome assembly OCZT01 (sample SAMEA3539308, study PRJEB22396) | soil metagenome | biome: tundra; feature: field; material: soil | place: USA | collected 2010-05 | depth 0.15 m
GGTGTTGGTGTTGGTTCCGGGGTCGGCGTAGGCGTTGGTTGCGGAGTAGGTGTTGGTGTTGGTTCCGGCGTAGGCGTAGGCGTCGGCGTGGGCGTCGGCGTAGGCGTAGGTGTCGGCGTAGGCGTCGGTTCAGGCGTAGGTGTCGGCGTAGGCGTCGGCGTACTCACCAAAGCAACCGTGCCCGACAGTCCGGCGCCCATGGTATACTGCTCGTAACGCTGGCCCACAACAAAATCAATGCCTTCGTTTGCGTCCATCGTCCTCGAAAAATTGTAGTCAGAATAACTACCATAACCGGGAAGACCGTCATCCCACATCTCCCATCCATCGGGATAGCGTTTGATGGACGTGTAAATCCCTCTATAGACAGTATCCAGTGCTCGAAATCTGCCCTGAAATCGATAGGTGCCCGCGGTAGGAGCAACGAATCTTACAGTGGTATCTTCGCCGTAAGGGCCTGTTTCCAGATATAGGAAGTTCGGGGCATGCACGATGGTTCCGTAGTAGACCAGAGGTCCCCCGGTTGTATTTTTTGTCACCATCCCGCAACAGGACGCATCGGCCCTTGGTGACCAGGTGTGTATGCCGCCCCATGGCTCGCCGTTGTTTGTGAATAGGATCAGGTCCGAGACATTGAGCTTCCAATATCCATAGCTCCAAACTCCGTTCGGATTACTGTCCGGTGAAAAATCCGCGACAATGTCATAGAGCGCAAGCGGTGTCGGCGTCGGATCGGGCGTCGGTGTGGGGCTTGGTGACGGCGATTCCACCGGCGACGGAACGTATGGCGGCGGCGGATTGTTGATGCTGATCGACCAATCGTAAATGGTAGCGTCGGGGTGTTGCGTCGGGCTGTAACCGGTGTCTTTAGCGTAGAGCTTCCAAACACCGTTCGGATTTTTGCCGCCGAAAGTTCCGGAAAGAGTTTCCCAGGGTGTTTTAAGCCAGCCCGGGACAACGTAGTTGGTACCGGGACCCGGGGCGGGGAAATTGATATAGCCGCCTGCATCGCTTGTCACCCGGTACGTTGAGCCGTTTGCCAAATTATACATGAACCCCCCGGGTTGATCCGATAATGTATAGTCGACGTCGTAGGCGGAAAAATAGCTCACACCTACCTGCTGCAGGAGCATTGCCGTTCCGTCCGGTCCGACCAGGATCAGTGCCACATGGTCTGCGTATTGGGCGGCAAATCGCTTGATATTTATCTGGAGGCTGCCCGGTTTGGTCGAAAGGACGTCGGGTGCCCCCGAAACAGTAAAAGTCGATGGATATGGGATCGCTCCGCCGACATGAGGGATCCTGAGGGCACTGACGGGCGGAGCGGAAGTAAGCGATGTGTTTGAATAAAGCAATGCCGTCGGCGATCCCGGCCCCCCGTTAACAATGACCTGACTCGCCCAGAGCAATAGCGCGTTCTTTAGTTGGGCCGGGGACGCCGTTGGATCTGCCTCGAGAAGCCGTGCCATCTCACCAGCAACATGAGGCGCCGCCATTGAGGTCCCGCTGATTCTGGCAACCGCCGTGTCGCTCGTATTCCAAGCGGAATCGACGTCTTCGCCAGGAGCAAAAATGTCTACGCACGAACCATAATTAGAAAACCACGCTTTAAAGTCCCCCCGGGCCGTGGCCGCAACGGTCATTGCTGTGCGAACCCGTCCACCCGGCGAATGGTTGCAGGCATCTATAGCCGGATCGCCGTTACCGGCCGCGAGCGAATAGGGGACGCCCTGGGCGATCGAATTTGTTATGGCATTCTCGACCGTAACCGCGGGGCCGTCCGTACCCAGGCTCATATTTGCAACCGCGGGCGAAACATGGTTGCTGGTTATCCAATCAACCGCCGCCAGGACCGCCGAACCCGTACCCGAGCCGTCACATCCTAAAACACGGACATTGTGTATGGTTACGTTCTTGGCGACACCGTATGTTGCCCCTCCCACGAGGCCGGCTACATGGGTGCCGTGTCCGTTACAATCGTTACCGTTCTGGCCATCGCCAACAAAATCCGCGTCGAATACGACCCGCCCGCCAAATTGAATATGAGTACTTCGGATACCGGTATCTACAATATAGACATGAACACCAACACCGGACGTGTCGTAGGTGTAGGTCCCGTCCAAATTAGCAAAGCGCTGGTCAATCCTGTCGAGAGGGTACGGGGCTCCCAACTGCGTGTCCTCAGCGGTGACTACAAAATCCTCTTCCACATACTTTACGCGTCTATCACCACTCAGTTTATCGGCTTGCTCCGGCGACATTTCGACCGAAAAACCTTGCACGGACGATGAATATACCCTTGTCACCTTGCCGCCATAGAATACCGACAAGTCATTGGCAACGCTCCTTATCCGATCCACTTTAGACGAAGGCAATAATGTCTCGATCAAATTATCTTCATTTTCCAGGATGACGATGTAGTTGTTTGGGATAGGCCGCCTCGATCTTTTCAACTTCGCCTCTGATTGAGCAAAGCAAGAAAGCGAGCTCAACAGGAAAAGGAGTGAAGCGTAAACAAGGACCAAAAAAAAAGGCTTTTTCATTCAGGTGAGAGGAGGGTCAATAGATCAAGGCTGATCACCAGACGGCTTAATGTTACACGAGATTCACTCAGAAAGGAACAACGCGCGTGCTTGATAAGAATCGGAACGCGTAACCGGTTGTTCAAACCATGGACTTTAGCCACTGCTTCTCGGTCTCACCAATAATGGTCCGCTGAGCTGTGAATAAAACGCTTTCAGCTCAGCTTTATTCTGATGTGTGAGTTCGTCGGTCGAAATTACCCCGTCCTCCGTAGTCAAATAACAAATCGTTTGTCGACGTGTGTGAAAATCGACGCCGCAGTATAATTTGTAATCCATAGAACGGGTCTCCTTTCGGTTTCATATCACCCGCAAGTTTAAATCCCTCGCGGCACGAAAAGGGCGCCTGTTTCGTAACATCAAAGATGCAGACATGCAAAGGTTATATGGATGAGAATGCAATAATCAAAGTGAAAGTTGATGCTGAGGTCGGGGTTGAGGAAGGCCCGCGAAAGACGTTTTAAAGAAAAGCCGCAAGGATGGAAAAACGCAAAGTCTTATGAGATGAAGATACTCGTTCGAGGTACAAATTGGATCGGTGACGCCGTGATGTCGGTGCCGGCATTGCGTGAGTTGCGGCGCATTTTTGCCGACGCACATATTTCCCTTCACACGCGTTCCTGGGCCGAAGGACTCTTCTCGGATGTCGATTTTATAGATGAGCTTGTAACGTTCGATAGCACCCGTTGGAAAATAAAGGATGTTTACGATAATTCAGAGTTTCTGCGAGCCGATGGTTACCATCTGGCGATCTTACTTCCCAATTCATTTGAATCGGCTTTAACCTCCTTTCTAACGCGGATCCCCCGGCGGATCGGTTATAACAAGGACGTCCGCGGACTGCTCTTGACCGATCCGATCGCGGTTCCCGAATGGAAGAACCGGCGGCACGAGGTCTATTACTACCTGAACCTTATAAGCGAGATCGAGAAACGCCTTCTCGACCGCGACACGGTGTCGCGGTCGTTTCCAGATCCGACACTGACGATCTCGGACGAGCGAAAGGCCGCCGCCCGTCAAATGATCGCCGCGGCCGGTGTTGATAGTTTCAAGCGAACGATCGCGCTTGGCGTCGGATCGGCGAATTCACGTGCAAAGCGTTGGCCGGTCGATCGGTATGCACGGCTAAGTGATCTGCTTTATAACGAAGCCAATGCGAATGTCATCCTTGTCGGCTCTAAGGACGATTCGGATGTCGCGGAATCGGTCGTCCGTCTATCGACCATGCCACCGATCAACCTGGTTGGAAAGACCTCGCTCGGCGAAGCCGCGGCGATATTGGGCATTGTCGATCTTCTAGTAGCTAACGATATGGGATTAGCTCATGTCGCGCCCGCGCTTGGGACCGAGACGATAATTATCTTCGGCCCGACAAATCCAGATACTACCGCTCCATTCTCACTTCACGCCCGCGTTATCCGAAAAGAGGTGGAATGTTCGCGCTGCATGCTGCGCGACTGCCCGATCGATCATCGCTGTATGATGGGCATATCTGTTGAAGAGGTATTTGAGGCCGCAATGCAAAAAATGGCGGATGTCGCCATCATCGAGATATGATGCCAAAACGCCCCGCAATTTTTGTTGACCGCGACGGCACGCTGATCGAAGAGGTTAATTACCTTTCGCGTGTCGAGGAGCTTCGGCTTTTCCCCTTTACGTCTGAAGCGGCAAGGTTATTTAAGGAGGGCGGATATCTCGTCATAGTCGTTACTAACCAATCCGGCATCGGCCGCAATATCTATAGCGAAGACGACATGCACGCTATTCACGTGAAAATTCAAGCTGAACTTGGCGGGGCGATCGATGGATTCTATTTTTGCCCGCACCTTCCTTGCGACGGCTGTGATTGCCGAAAACCGGGCCTCGGTATGATCGAAGCCGCTTGTCGCGATCTTGAAATCGATCTTTCAGCGTCCTGGATCGTCGGTGATAAAGCGATCGACGTCGAGACGGGTCAGAATGCGGGAATAAGAACGGCTTTTGTATTAACTGGGTACGGAGAGAAACATCGCCCGCATCTGCGGCGGCTGCCGGATGTTATCGCGGATAACTTACTTGACGCCGCTTACCAGATGATGGAGGTGAAACGAAGCGCGAAATAGAAGAATCGTATCAATCGCGGCCAAAATCATCCTCGAGACGGACAATGTCATCTTCACCAAAATAATCGCCGGTCTGTGTTTCGATAAATACTAGTAGTTCGTCGCTTGTTGGGTTTTCGACACGATGCGCGGTTTCCCGAGCGATATCAACGGCTTCACCCGAATTGACTAGTTTCTCAACGCCATTTAATGTTACTTTAGCAGTGCCGCGGACGACGAACCAGTGTTCGGCTCGGCGAGAATGCCGCTGATAACTTAAGCGCTTTCCCGGCAAAACTTCAATTCTCTTAACCTTGTAGCTTGCGCCTTCGTCCAGTACAGTGAAGCTACCCCACGGCCGCTTATCGAAGATGGGCGAATTGTTCTGATCATCCATATAAATAATTGCCGTCAAACATGATCAGTCTAGACGAAAAGAACGCGGTAACAAATTCCCGGCAAATGCAAAAGATACAAACGCTTGTCATCGGGCGTTTGATGATTATCTTTTTGCTGCTGGTGGCCAGTTGGTTCTGGTCAAGTGGAACCTATCGGCTTTCGTTTGATAATTTTCCTGAGGGCCTCTTTCCCGTCTTTTTGATCTCGGTCGGTCTGACAATCGTTTATTTTTTCCTTGTTCGCCTTAACAAACATTTCGTTTGGCAAATACGCGGCCAATTCGTTCTAGACGCCTTACTGATCACCTGGCTGGTCTGGCGAACGGGTGATCTCTCGTCACCATATATAACTCTTTATATCGTTCTGGTAAGTGTCGCAAGCTTTTACCTGCGGCCGCGTACGACACTTTTGATGGCAACAGTCTGTGCGCTTCTTTTTGTGACGCTATCCCTTCTCGCCCTGAACGGCGTTATAAATACGTTCGGACAAGATCAGACGGCCGGGAAGGCGATCCAGATAATAAGCTTCAACGTAGTCGCGATTCTCGTCGTTGGTCTGCTCGCGGCAAGGTTGTCCGAACGTCATTCGTCAGGCGCGCGATTGGCGGAAACTACGAAAACGCTGTTAAGTCTGCGTGTTCTGCACGAACGTATCGTCGAATCGATCCGTTCCGGGCTTATCACAACTGATCTTGAGGGCAGGATCTATACTTTCAACGCCGCCGCAACCGAGATCACCGGCCATCTTGCAAACGAAGTCGCGGGCAAACCTATAAATGATCTTTTTGGTGATATTCAGGAGGAAATAGATCTGTCGCTCGAAGCCGCCGGCGCCGGCGACCAGTTACCCCGGTTCGAAACCGACCTTCTGACGCCCGACGGCTTTGCGGTCCGAATCGGCTTCAGCGTATCGCTTCTGTTATCGGAATCGAACGAGGCCACTGGTCTTATCATTACCTTTCAGGACCTGACGGATATCCGGTCGATGGAGGAAAGCGTTCGCCGTAAAGATCGTCTCGCCGCGGTCGGCCGTGTCGCCGCCGGTCTTGCTCACGAGATAAGAAATCCGCTTGGTGCGATGCGCGGTGCGATACAGGTATTGGAATCGAACACGCCGCCGGAGTCGGTCCAGGCGAGCTTGATGGATATTATCCTCAAAGAATCTGATCGGCTAAACAGCATCATCACGAATTTTCTGGGATACGCCCGGCCGATGGCCGCTAACTTTTCAGCTACCGACGTGGCCGAAGCAATAAAGGATACGTTAACCCTTTTGAAGCACAGCCCCGATGTGAAAGACGACCATCGGCTGACTGCCGAGTTGGACAACCAACCCATAACGATATCCGCCGACAGCAGCCAGTTGAAGCAGATCTTCTGGAATCTCGCTCGAAATGCGCTCCAGGCAATGCCTGATGGTGGGGACCTTCGTGTTTCGGTTGAAACCCGGCCGAACAACCGCATTCGGATAACCTTTACCGATACCGGCAAAGGTATGTCGGCCGACCAGGTTGAGCAGCTTTTTGAACCCTTCTCGAATTCGACTTCGGGGGGGACGGGTCTCGGGCTCTCGATCGTCTATCAGATCGTCAAAGACCACAACGGGGTTATTAACGTCCGCAGCCGCCAGGGCAAAGGAACGACGATCACCATCGATCTTCCGCGAGATAATCGCCGCTCCACGGGCGAGTCAGAAGATCAAACGCGGGAAACACGATTGCAGGAATTCCTCAATATACCTAACAAATGAAACCGAACTTTAAGCTTGAATTTTGGGGCCGAAGTCTGTGACAATAAAAGGTGTGGCGATCAAGCGTTCACGCCCCAGCCACGCGCTCAACAACAGTTTTAACTCTTTCCGATGGCAAACATTCTGATCGTTGATGACGAGCAAAGTTATCGCCAACTCCTAAGTCTCGTATTTCAGGAGAATGACAATAATATACGCACGGCTATGAATGGCCGGCAGGCGCTCGAATTATTACGGGCCGAACCGGCTGATGTGATCATATCCGATGTAAAAATGCCGGACATGGATGGCATTCAGATGCTCCGCGCTCTTCGGGAGACTCAGCCCGATCTCGGCGTTATCCTGATGACGGCGTACGCGTCGGTTGATACCGCACGGGAAGCTTTCAAGCTCGGGGCCGACGATTTTATTCAGAAACCGTTTGACGTCGAAGAGCTCAAGCTCATTGTCAAGAAAACCCTCGAAAAACAAGCCCTCATCAATGAGAACCGCGCGTTCAAACGCGCGCAGCGCGAACGTGGCAGTATAAAGAACATCGTCGGTGCTTCGCCAAAGATGAATGCGATCTTTCAGATGATCGAAACGGTCGCCGAGGTCCAATCCACCATCCTAATAACGGGTGAGAGTGGTACGGGCAAAGAATTGGTCGCCCGGGCTATTCACGATCTGAGCCGACGCGGCGAAAAACCCTTTATTTCGATAAATTGCGGTGCATTCACAGAAACGCTTCTCGAATCGGAGCTCTTCGGTTATGTAAAAGGTGCGTTTACAGGAGCGAATACAAACCGCAAGGGTCTTTTTGAGGCTGCACAAGGCGGAACTATATTCCTGGATGAGATCGGCGACATGTCGCCGGCGATGCAGGTCAAGCTATTGCGTGTGCTGCAGGAAAAAAGGGTCCGAGCGGTTGGTGCACACGATGAACTTCCTATCGATGCGAGGGTCATCGCCGCGACCAATCGGGACCTAAAGCAAATGTGCGAAGACGGGACGTTTCGCGAGGACCTTTTTTACCGGATCTCGGTAATACCTATCGTTCTGCCTCCCTTGCGCGAGCGGACAGAGGATATTCCCAGCCTGACCGAGCATTTTATTCGTAAATTCTGCGAGCAGGCCGGTAAGACGCTCACCATGTCTCCGAAAGCCTCCCAGATGCTTGAAGATTACGCATGGCACGGCAACGTGCGTGAGTTGGAACACACCATCGAACGTGCCGTCGCGCTCGAGCGCTCGGGCGAGATCCAGCCGGAACAACTACCTGATCACATCTCGAACTACAACCCACAACGCATACAATCCGAGTTCGAACTGCCGACCTCTGGCATCAATCTTGCAAGCCATCTTGAGAACCTGGAGAAAACCTACGTTGTAGAAGCTCTCCGGACAACAGCCGGCAACCAAACGAAGGCAGCGGAATTGCTGCAGATGCCGGTTAGATCATTAAGGCACTTGTTGGATAAACATCATGTTCGTACCCTTTCAGCCCAAATGCGAAGTTCCGACTGAGGACCCTCGGTCTTATCAATCATCGTTCCACGTTACACATCCCACATTCCAAACAAATTACCAAAATTCATATCGGCCGCTTCCACACAAAGGGACATGGCCGCCTCCCAAATCTATGAAGAATAAGATCGATGGGTTTTCCCTTATAGAACTACTGATCGTTGTCACGATCATCGGCATCATCGCCGCGATAGCCATTCCTAATTACTTTGCATCGCGGCGCTCGGCAAACGAAGGTTCGGCCATATCCAGCCTGCGGATCCTGCACGGCGCTCAGATGACATACTCGTCGAGTTATGGCCGTGGCGAGTATGCCGGCGATACAAGCGGCACCCTCACGGCACTTAGTACATTAGGCAACCTTGCGCTCATCGACGATTCACTCGGAAGCGGGAGCAAGAGCGGATACAACTTTGTGGGCGCCCGCGTCGTTTCGTCCGGCGCGACCCCGGCACAGTTCTTCTTTTCAGCCGTACCGATGACGGTAGATCCGATCGTGATGCGGACCGGCGAACACCGTTTTGGCATTGCCACGGACGGAACACTCAGGTCGGACACCACACTCACGACTCAGTTCGCAGACGTCTCGGCGGTATCTGCGGCCTCCCCTCTGGGATCGTGAGCGCACGTGGTGTGATTGACACTTTTTGTCAGGTTTGACATACAAAAAACTGTTGGAAGTGACCTCCGGCCGCCCCTTCTTGAAGGCCCGATCAACCGCGAATCTCCTGCAAACCATTGAAATTCAATAGTTTCCCGCAAAGCGTTAACGATTACGCATCGAGTGGCACGCAACTTGTAAACAACCAAATCGGCCTAGACAGGTACAGATTTATAAAACTTAGGAGATTGTGAACCAGAATGAAAAACCAGAAAGGATTCTCGCTTATCGAACTTCTGATCGTCGTCGTGATCATCGGCATCATCGCCGCGATCGCTATCCCCAACCTTCTCGCCGCACGTCGTGCAGCAAACGAGGGTTCCGCTATCTCGGCTATGCGAACTTTACATGGCGCCCAGATGACTTATCAGTCGACATACGGTGCTGGTAACTATGCCCCGGCACTTAATAATCTGAACACGAATACCGGTCTTATCGACTCGGTTCTCGGAGCTGGTGCGACGTCTACCAAGAGCGGCTATAACTTCAGCCTTTCGGCCGCGGCCTTCACCTCGACTACGCCTGCAGTGTTTGCAGCTAGCTGCACACCTTCCGCGGGTACCGGTGTTACAGCGACGGGAACGCGCGATTTCGGTATTTCAACAGACGGCGTTTTGAAATCCGGTGCCGTCGGCGCAGTCACCAACGCAGCCGGTGTGTTAACTGGCGGCAGCCCGTTGTCGAACTAAACGGGATTAAGTCTTTGTATAGGCGGGAAGCCTTCTTGGTTTCCCGCTTTTTTTGCGCGCACCTGACAACCGGTAAAACGTCAGCACAAGCAAAGGATTGGCGCAAATGACATTTTTTGTAACGCGTCAACAGCAAAAAACTGTTAATTCCGCTCTTTTTGTTACTAAATATCAACGCCCGATCACCGGTTTGTATTGTGCTTAAACGCTTGCATATCAAGAGTTTGAGGAGGGGACTATCGGCATGGACCGCAGTGGCACGCTGTTTGTTAATAAATCCATCGGCCTAGAAAAGATACAAATAGATCTATTTAGAAATCCTGGAGACTGGAAAATGAAAAATCAAAAAGGATTCTCGCTTATCGAACTTCTGATCGTCGTCGTGATCATCGGCATCATCGCCGCGATCGCTATCCCCAACCTTCTCGCCGCACGTCGTGCAGCAAACGAGGGTTCCGCTATCTCGGCTATGCGAACTTTACATGGCGCCCAGATGACTTATCAGTCGACATACGGTGCTGGTAACTATGCCCCGGCACTTAATAATCTGAACACGAATACCGGTCTTATCGACTCGGTTCTCGGAGCTGGTGCGACGTCTACCAAGAGCGGCTATAACTTCAGCCTTTCGGCCGCGGCCTTCACCTCGACTACGCCTGCAGTGTTTGCAGCTAGCTGCACACCTTCCGCGGGTACCGGTGTTACAGCGACGGGAACGCGCGATTTCGGTAT
>OCZT010007883.1_pt1 | contig 10398 bp, 8 predicted proteins | sample 1539031 | NCBI WGS metagenome assembly OCZT01 (sample SAMEA3539308, study PRJEB22396) | soil metagenome | biome: tundra; feature: field; material: soil | place: USA | collected 2010-05 | depth 0.15 m
GCGGGTCTCCTTCAGGCCGTAAAGTCCCAAGCGGCTGCAACTGTTGAAATATCCCGATTACACTCATTGACTCACCCTCTATTGGCTGAACGGCAAGGGGAATAGTTTAAAGGAGTCGCCGGCCCGGTGCATCTCAAGTACTTCAATGCCCTTAGGCTTGCAGATGGCCCGAAAGGCTTGCTTGTTGGCCATCTCCATCTTCGATCCAACGAAAACCCTGGTCGCGGTAGGCACAGTCCAATCGTGGTCGGGTTCGATGCCCGGTAGAACCGATATCACGCGCCACTCCCGTTCATATTCCCAGCCCTTGAACTTATGAACCAGTGCCAAGATAGGCCCATGGAGATTGAAGGCGTCAGAGCTAGAGCCGTTAACCAAGCATTTGGCCCAAGGCGTCAGATCATAGGGCTTATCCGAATAAACAACGGGGTAGAGCTTGTGGCGAAATTGTGCCGCCTTCGGGCACTCAAGATCGTACTCGATGCAAAATCCACGGTGGTTGTCCGCATAGTGGCCCCACATGAGCAGGGAGGTGGGGTCCTCGTTGAAACAGCACACCTTGCACAGTTGCTTCCACTTTTTGATTTCGGAAAGTTTTTCGTTCACCACTTGCGAGGCCTTGGATTTGCCAATGGCTAGCAGGTCTGGATTCGCGCCCGTAAAATTCTTCTCAAGCCTCTTGTGTGCCTCGGCCTCTACACTCGCATCCGAGATCATAAACTCGCAGTCATATGGGTCGTTGTACTTTTCGGGTGAGGAAAGCCAGATTGTGTTATTTTCCAAACTATTGCGGCGATTGTCGCGATCCGGCTGATATCTGTAGATGTGCTTTGGCGTGTGTTCTGCCTTCATGGCCAACGCTTTCTCCAACTGTGAATGCCCGCTTGTTGATCCTTCCAGGCATTTGACAAACTCCTCTTTCCAATTCGACATCAGTGCCCCCTTTAATAAAGTTACGTCTTATAGCCCTGGAGCCAACGCACGAATTCATTGTAGGAATTGCGTTTAACAGCCCCGCCGCGAACCAGCTTTCTTATGAAGTTCTTGCGATCAAACCCGCTCTCGCGGGCGCATTTATTGATGCCAATTCTCTTTATGTCACTTTTTACTTCTTCGCTCGCGACTACTCTTTTCGCTCTTCCGAACTCGGTAGCCTTGAATTCCAACACGCTTATATCGTCGCCTTCCTCCCACTTGCGATCTGTTTCCTTACCCACATAGCGAAACTCCCCGGCAGTGATGTGGGCACGCTGTAGCAGCCCGCACGTTTCCGCCACGCATGGGCCACCATCGGGCGCGAGGCTCTTTGCCTCGGGATGCTCCTGGTATTCGATCAAAAGGCGTGCGAATTGCGAAGGAAAGACAACGTTGTATGGAGGATTCTTTTCTTTGGTGCAATCCACCATTTTGTATTTCTTGCCGCTATGGATGTTCGTGCATTTGATGTCAAACCAGCGATCTTGCTTGGAGGAAAATGGGGCGACCAGCAAGACCTTTTCGTCTGCACGCCTCTAAAAAGCACAACCAAACGTTGGATCAACCATCGGCAGGAGAAGAAAATTGTACGGGCGAGCGATTTCCCATTCCCCAAGCATTTCCAAGACATTGTACGTGGTGATGGTGAGACGCATCATTTGCGGGAGATTCAGCCAAGACGGTGCTTTGCGTTTCAGTTTAAGAGCGCCTCGCACGATGTAGTCCCACATTTCATAAATCCATTGGGGAACATCTTCTTTCCAGTCCTTCGGGGAATCCTTTGGCGGATACAGGAATCCGATGCCGTGCGCCTTCGGGTCAATGATCTTGATGTCGTTCTGGCCTATCCTTACGTAGAGGGCATATCTCTTCGCCGCGATGCTGTACCCGTGCAACTGGCGCTGTGGCTTCTTTGGATCAGAGTCAACGTAATTCGCATCCACAAGATTCAGAATCGAACCTTTGACGATCTTGCGGTCGTAAGGATTTAGCGCAGCGAATTTATCAACGATGGCCTGCACTTCAGCCCACGATAGAATCCTGACACCTTTGCTGCCCGGAATGCGGAGTGGTCCGCCCTTTTTAGAGGCCACGATTGCGAGCGAATCTGTATCGCAAAATAGATAAGTGCCCTGCTTTTCTTTTACACACGCTTCTGTCATGGCGAGCAGGAGGCGGCCGCCAGACGTAATGAGCGAGGCGAGCGGGGGAAAGAACCACGCTCCCGGTTTCTCGATCACATCCGAATGATCAGAAAATATCTTCTCTCCAGAAAACACTTTGACAGGTACATTTCTATTCTTGATTTCGGGATTTAATTCAACGAAGAAGCCATAGATGGAATTTGCAAGAATCTTGAGCCAATAATAGAGTGCCTTGTCCGATTTATGCAGTTTGCGTTGCTCGATTATTTTGCGGAATAAATCATCCTTGCACGGATCGACGTTAACCATGCCCCGAAGGTTTACACTCCGCATTCCAGCCTGCTTGCCGTGCGGTACCATGCGGATAGCCCGCATGATGTGCGGCACTTTGCCGGTTCGGATCACAGATGCGATCAGGTCGGGGCCAGCAAACCACAGTGGCGTGTCGGACGTGAGATAGTTGTTCCCAATATTCTGGGTGACCTCGTTGTACACGGTGCGCACGGGCAGGATGTCGTTGTCAGGCTTCACGAGGGCAAAGAACCTGCAGCGCTCCCACAACGCAGGTTTAAAGCATCCTTTAAGGGTGATGCGTTTCAGGAGTCTTCGTACATTCTCGGTATCATCGTCAAAGCTCACACTCTCGGCCGTCAGGACATCGAACAGACCCAGGAGAGCGCAGCAGCTTGGATATTCGCTGGTAAAGTCCACAGGTACTGTGGGTACATCTGTGCAGCGTATGCGCGTTTCAGAGCGACCGCCGTAATAGCCCTGCATGGCAATGCCGAGTCTTCCATTAGGGACGACGAACTTCTCCGCTGGCCGGATTATTCCCATTTGGTCCAGATAGGATTTGGCCACGGATGCGGGAGAGTATGCGTTGTGGGGCTTCAGGCCGATGGGGTGCTGGTCGAAGTCCCGCTTTAATTCGTTGAGTGCATCCACGGTACAGCGCCCGTCCTGCCGGGCATATTCAATCTCTTCAGAAGTGACCTCGCCGGTCGGTTCATGGTCCAACTTCTGATGCTCGGTTTTGAGTTCCTTGCAAAGGGTCCTAAGTGAAAACGATTGGCTGAATAGCGCATACGCTAGGGTACGCAGATCGAGTAAATGCGCCGCGCCTTCGTCTTTCCATTCCTCCGGCTTCCACGGCGGCACCAGTTTGATGAATGCTTTCTTGCTGTCGATCGGCTGAATGGTTACGCGGGGATAGTTCCGATTTTCCACGCCGTCTGGATACTGTGACATCGTGAGTGACCATTCCCCCTTTTCGCCTCTGCTCCAATCGAGGGCTAGGCGCGCCAAATCGAATGGCAGATTGAACCCGACCACTAGTGCTCCCTTGTACTTGATCGCTGGCCAGAACACTCTTTTCATGAACTCGGAGCGAGAGTACTGCGGGAATCGTGGCGGAAAGGATGCCACATCGGAAACTGCAGTACGCAGGTAATTTTCTAGTACCCTGCAATCTTTCGCGGGCAGATCGTCAGCATAGAAGATTCCCTCTTCTGTGACTATGTAACTGTTATCCACTAGCGTGCAAAGCCGATACACGCCAAACGTCAGGGACTGATCCGCTGTGATTCGAGTCTCGGTATCAAACACGAGCGCGTGTTCTGACCACTTGGAATCGTCTCCTGCAGGGGCGCTGCCTTTGCGCTTCTTTTTCTGATCGGCTACGACCGCAAGAGCCCGGAGGAAGAGATCGTGCTTTTCGCTCGTCATCTAACTAATCCTCAAGAAACCAGAGACAAACATATATCGCCTTTCTTGCGCGTCTTAGCCGCTCCGTTTTGTCGCTCGTGTACCGCAGGTCTATTCCTGCCCGCCGAATTGCAACTGTGAGTTCGATGTGATGTTTGCGACACAGTGGGATCATTAGCCATACGACGTGATTACGTCCCCCAATATGGTGCATCTCCAGGTCGTGAGAACTTCCACACTTGGCGCATCGCAAAGTCTGGCGGCGGTTGGATGGGCGTGGGGCCAGCCGAGCAGCGCTCATGCCGCACCGCCTGAGAGCGCCCGGTAAAGGGAATGAGGCAGTAACTCTTTTTGAGCAAGCCCTTTGAGGGCAGGCCCCGCCGTGATTAGTTCAACGCCTCCGATCTTCTTTCCATGCCAGGGCGCGAGGGCTTTAAGGTCGCCACGCAGAAACCTGCTGACGGCCGCATCATATTTTGCGGCATCGGTCGCTTGTTTTAATCCGCGAACCTTTATTTCAACGGGACCGAGCGGACCTGGAATTTGCACGTAACGAACGAGGCGGTCGCTCTTCGTTGCGCGGATGCGTCCGCCCGGACGATCTTGCAAGAGCGCCGAACCGGCATATTTCTTGATTGTTCGTAGGGTTACGCCATTGTCACGTGCGGCCTGAGAGGGCGAAGTGCCGTGCCGCATGTCCGCCAGAGCGTGCAAGGCACGATCACGGGCAGCGAAGCTGCGCTCGGAGAGCCTGGATGCACGTTTATTTCGCGGAATCGCATTGCGCTTGGCCATCATCCCTCGGTACGGCGCGGGCACCTTTCCTATGTGCCCCGATGAAGTGCACAATATCTCTTAGCGGTCCGGGTGTCAGTTTCACGGAGAAGCAACGAAATGAAACATTCTTGGGAGGAAAAGCTCGGTCAACAAGGTCTCAAGTTTGTGGAGCTTAACGCCAAACTCCGTCGTATACGACAGCCTTCGACCTTGGGTCAGAGCGAGCTAGAACGATGGATCAAGGAACAGAAGAGTGTGCTTTCGGCCTATCCGGAGTTGGACGCAAAAAGAAAGGTCAACCTAAATCCGGAATTCCTTCGTTTTCTATTACGCGCGAATCCAGACATCGAATTGACCGAAGAGGAATGGTTAGGAATGTTTGAACGTGAAGAGTTCCCGATGCTTCGTGCTGACGAATTGGAATTACACCAACACATTTTTCTGTATCTTGAATCCGATCAAAATATGCGATTTAAGATTTATGGCTCTGTTGCCTCTGTGATTATTTTGTTGAGGACCTTCTTCTCGGGAGGATTGAAACGGCAACTTGGCACGAAAAAACCCGGTTTGTTCAAGATGTTTACCGCGCTTGCACAGAACCTTGAATGGTTCGGAGCCGCTCTCCGAGGAAACTTAAAAACGCCCCCCGGCAGAGTGAACGTCGAATTGGCAGGTTTGGTAGACGCGATAATGAAATACCAGGAGGAGCCGTTGACTCAAGTGGAACTTTACGACGCGCTCAAAGCCGCTGGTGCGGAGCTCCCCGAAGACCCCGAAGCCTTTCGACTGTGGCTCCATCGCGCTAGAAAACAGGGGCTAGTCAAGAACTTCCGTTCCAGCCGAACGGATGCACATGATTCATTGGAAAACGGCAAGACAACGTAGAAGCAACGTCCAGGGAAACACCCGCTTGGTGGGCTGCTTAACAGTTTAACCGGTTGTTTGGAAAGAGTCTCATGGTTTTCCTAAGTTCGGGTCATTCACAAAATCTTTCAGGCTGGCGAGATCGTCAAGAAGCATGTCCCAATTCCCGGCTGTATTCAAACCTCTTGGAATCCGGACCGTTTTTCCATCACTACCATTCCTCAGTGATTAGGGTATCCAAGGGTGTGAAATACCACTCAAAAGGATGATCCTTGTAGACACGCGGGTTTGCGGGGAATGTCTTAGATGCTATCCACTGATCGCCAGCAAGCAAAGAGATGCGCATATCACCAATCGAACTTCCGTACTTAAAACCTTTTGGATACTCCGCAATGATCCATCCTTCCACTTTATCTCCCGGCTGAATGATCCGATCATAGAGACTTGGAAGGAGGTATTCGCCTTTCATGGACGCGCAAGCATTCTTCGCTTGCAATACGAGCGGCTTGTCGCTCATCTTCTCTGCAGCAGGAAATAAAGAATCCGCCATTCTGATATCAGCCCAACCACCGACGGACCTTGCATCCAGGTAGAGCAAGTCTATTTTCAAAGGAGTTGCCTGACGGTTCGTGAGGGAAACGAACAGGGCTATCGGCACTCTAACCCTAACAGTTTTATTTCGAATTACCCAAAAGAATGTCTTTGAAAGCTCGTCCGCCACCATTTTCACTGAGATGTCGATTTCTACTTCGTCGCGGGAAATGGCTGCGGGGGGTTTCGGAAAACACTCAACCTTGGCAGTATCAATCAGGCATCTATTTTGCCTTTCAGTGTCCTCCAGTGTCTTGCGAAACTCGTCTTTTGCGACTCTGGCCTTGTAATATTCAGGCATATCAAGCAGCGCCGCCTTGTACTCGAATAGAGGAGCCTTCAGCTTGTCCAGTTCCGCTTTTTGTTGCGGCGAGAGATTGAGAAGCTGATACTGCGAATCAGCGTCCGAGGAAATGGAAGAATCTGAACCCGAATAATCCGTAGAGCTTGAAGTAGAAGTCGCCGGAGCAGGAGAGACCATCTTCCCCGCAAACCACCAATAGCTGCACGTTACAACCGCCCCGACTAAGCCGACCGCCGCAAACCCCAGCCAACCGTGTAAGCGTTCATGCAAATCTGGCGTTGCCAGCGTCAGAAAAAGGCACAGTTCGAGAACGAGAAACACTGCTATCAGGAGCGGCCTTGAATTTAGATAGTGAGCAATTACCAGCTGCAACCTAATGTAGGGCCACGCACAACCGACCATTCCAGTCAGCCCTACTCCTATCAGTGCAAGTCCCCAGACAATATGCTTTTCGAAAATCACAAACGTCCCCGTTCCGAAGATCGTGAGGAAGAACCAAAAGAACATATCCCTGAGCGGCATTGCTCCCATGCTGAGAATCCTACGCTCCTGAAGGGGCGAAGCTATACTCCCCCCGCCTGTGGGAAAACGAAACTGGCCCACTGCCCTCAACTTTCGTGCTATAGCGCCATAATCGAACTAAGTTGTATAATTTACAATGATTTACGTGGCCTGCCGCCTGTTACAAGCAGACGACAAGCCCTGACCACCATAGGAGATACGACTCCGATGGCAGCTTCGCACACCCTACCGCACTCGCGCGCTATCCGCAAATCTGGCGTTCTCGTATTGAACGGCTATGGCATTCGCGTCCAGGTGAATGCCGGTCATTTGCTCTTGCACGATGGAATCGCGGACGAGCGCCGAACAATTCGCCTACCACGTGTGAATCATGGCCTAAAGAGGTTGGTCATGATCGGGAGCGACGGTTTCATCACCCTTGAAGCTCTCCGCTGGATTTCTGACGTAGGTGCAGCGTTCGTGATGCTTGACCGTAGAGGCAAGGTAATCACCGTCACTGGTCCCGTCTCTTCATCGGATGCTAAGCTCCGCAGAGCGCAAGCGCTCGCACTGGGTAATGGGACGGCCCTGAAGATTTCCAGAGAACTCATCTCTCAGAAGCTCGCTGGGCAGGAGCTACTCGTTCGCGACATGCTGCACGATTCTGCGACAGCAGACGCGATTGGTCGATTCGGAACTGAGCTACCGAGTGCGGATAGTATAGAGGTCGTAAGGTTGATTGAAGCTCAAGCAGCGAAGCTATATTGGCAGGCATGGTCTGAGACGCCGATTCGCTGGCCCCGCAAGGACGAGCGCCTCGTGCCCGAACACTGGAAGCGCTTCGGCTCGCGCATCTCACCCTTGACCCACAGCCCGCGTCTGGCTTCTACTTCGCCCAACGCCCTGCTCAATCTTCTATACGCACTCTTGGAAAGCGAGTCGCGCCTTTCCGCCGCCGCAATGGGCCTTGACCCAGGTTTTGGGTTGCTCCACGTAGACACGCCTAACAGGGATTCCCTCGCTTGCGACCTGATGGAAGTCTGCCGCCCCAAGGTGGACGCGTTCGTTCTTAATTGGCTTCAGAGCGAGCCTCTTGGCAAATCGGACTTCTGGGAAGATCGTAATGGGAACTGCCGCATCGCGTCATCGCTGGCAATCAAGCTTTGCGAGACTTCGGACACGTGGCGCAGACTAGTGGCTCCGGTCGTAGAATATGTTACGCAAAAACTCTGGTCCTCGATTTCCAAACCTGCATCAACGCCCGCCCGACGACTGATTGCAACTCGCCTTACTCAACGAAACAAGCGCGAAGTAAAGGGCAGTGAGGTACCGGGAGTAAAGCAGCCGAAGCCGGAACACGTCTGTAGCGGTTGTGGAAAGACCATCGAAACTAGAAGCGCACATTGTGCTGATTGCGCAGTTGGCGGAGCTACGGAGCAGCTGGTTAGTGCTGCGAAGCTTGGTCGTCTTGCTGCACGCAGCCCAGAAGCTCGCGCCAAACATGTGGCCTCGCGGCGACGGCACGCCCAGGCATGCTCGGAATGGGACGCATCGAGGCAGCCAGCTTGGCTCACGAGCGAAGTGTTCTCCCAACAAGTCCAGCCGTTGCTTGCGGGCGTTTCAACATCCGCCATTCGATCACGGATTGGAGTTTCCCGCTGGTACGCGGGTCGGATTCGCGAAGGCTACCGCCCTCATCCACGGCACTGGCAGGCGCTGGCGGGGCTTGCGGGAGTTTCAGCCGACCGACATGCGTAACGGCACAGTTTAACTCGGTCAGGCCGAACTTCCCGTGCTGCGGATTTTAGCCACCTAAGTGCGTACTCACCTTGGGGCTTGTTTTTGATCTCGGCCCCGTGTCAACCTAAACAGAACGGAAGGAATCGATGCACTTAAGCTGGAACGAGATACGCGCCCGCGCCGCACGGTTTGCTGAAGAATGGAAGGAGGCTGAATACGAAAAGGGCGAAACACAGACCTTTTACAATGAGTTCTTCGAAGTATTCGGCGTTAGCAGGCGTCGCGTCGCGGCGTACGAGCAACCAGTCAAGCTACTGGGCAACCGGCGCGGCTTTATTGACCTTTTCTGGAAGGGCGTTCTTCTGGTCGAACAGAAAAGTGCTGGCCGAAGCCTGATTCTTGCGAAACAACAGGCTTTGGAATACTTCCCCGGCCTAAAAGATGTCGAGCTACCTCGGTATATCCTGCTCAGCGATTTCCAGAACTTCGAACTGTACGACCTCGACGAAGGAACCGCCCCTGTAAAGTTCGCACTCGGACAGCTTCCGCAGAACATCGAAGCGTTTACCTTCATCCTTGGAGTCCAGAAGCGCACGTTCCGCGATCAGGACCCGGTCAACATTGAAGCTTCGGCACTGATGGGGAAGCTCCACGACGCGCTCAAGGCGTCCGGGTATGAAGGCCATGATCTGGAACGATTCTTGGTCCGTATCCTCTTCTGTTTATTTGCAGACCATACCGGCATCTTTGAACCACGCGACATCTTCTACAACCTGATCGCGGAACGAACGCAGGAAGACGGGAGCGACGTAGGCCCTTGGCTGAGCCAACTTTTCGAAGTGTTGAATACACCCCTTGATCGGCGGCAGCGAAAAACGGATGAAGACTTGCTCCAGTTTTGCTACGTGAATGGCGAGCTGTTCGCTGAGCGGCTGCCTATTCCTGCCTTCGATGGCGAGATGCGCAGTGTCTTGCTCGAAGTCTGCGACTTTACGTGGGATGCCATTTCTCCCGCTATCTTTGGCTCACTTTTCCAATCGGTCATGAAGACGGAGGAGAGACGCCACGCCGGTGCGCACTACACAACCGAGAAAAACATCCTGAAAGTGATCCAGCCGTTGTTTCTGGATGCGCTGAACGAAGAGTTTCAACGCCTATGCGAGCGGCGTGACAGTGGCCGACGTGCCGCACTCGTGCATTTCCATGACAAGCTTGCTGGCCTGCGGTTCTTTGACCCAGCCTGCGGTTGCGGCAACTTTCTAATCATCTCGTATCGGGAATTGCGCAGCCTTGAAATCAAACTGTTGAAGGAGATATTCGCAGACCAGTTGAGTAGTGGCCAGCGCAACATTGATGTGGCCACACTCAGTCTTGTCCAATACAAGATGAGCCTGAAGGGGAGGTGAGATTCCAACACAAGATGAGCCTGAAGGGGGTGGCAAGCTGGAGGATTGACAACCAGCGTGCACGAAGCCGAGAAACTCAGTCTGGATCAGATCCAGGCCTTTCTACAAGCCAGCCAAACCATCCGATTCGAGGGCGAAAGCCGACCCCAGGTTTACCACTGGATCGAACAGGTGCTGTGCCTCCAGCAGTACCACCAACAAAGCCGTGGGGCGCGAGGACTGATCCGGCTCTATCTGGCCAAGATGACGGGCCTGAGTCGGGCGCAGGTGACGCGGCTGATCGCGCGCTATCGGAGGCACGGCACGGTGCAGCCCGGGGTCTACCGGCGGCATCGTTTTCCGCAGCGCTACACCCGCGCCGATCTCGAACTGCTGGCCACCGTCGATGAGG
>OCZT010007884.1_pt1 | contig 10397 bp, 7 predicted proteins | sample 1539031 | NCBI WGS metagenome assembly OCZT01 (sample SAMEA3539308, study PRJEB22396) | soil metagenome | biome: tundra; feature: field; material: soil | place: USA | collected 2010-05 | depth 0.15 m
GCTGCTTACTGAGGTCGATGTGGCGAACAAGGCTGGACGCCTGTTGCCGGGCGCGTACGCGCAAGTCCACTTTGACGTGCCGGTGAACGGCAGCCGGCTGTCGGTGCCATCGAGCGCCATGTTGTTCCGGTCGGAGGGGCCGAGCGTGGCCGTGGTGGGGCCCGGCGATCGGGTGCAATTGCGGTCCATCGCGATCGGACGCGATTTTGGCACGAGCCTGGAGATTCTGCAAGGCATAAAGGCGCATGATCGCGTGGTGCAGAATCCTCCGGATTCGTTGGAGAACGGGCAACTCGTGCGGGTGATGGTGGAGAAACCTTCATGAGACGCGCGCACGGCATAGTGTTAGTTGGCGCGGCGATCCTGCTGGCCGCGTGCCATCCCGTCGGGCCGGATTATCACACGCCTCCCCCGCCCCAGCCTCAGCCGGCGGCATGGCACACCGAAGGTCCGTGGCGGCCGGGCGATCCAAAGGACCAGATCCCGAAAGGCGCGTGGTGGGAGGTCTTCCACGACGCCGACCTGAATCGCCTGGAAACCGCGGTGCTGGCCTCGAATCAGGACCTGCTTTCCGCGAGTGCGCGAGTGCAGCAGGCGCGTGCGCTGGCTTCGGTGGCGATCGGCAACTTCTACCCGCAGGCTGGCGTGTCGCCGTCGTTCCAGAGGTTTCGGCTCTCGGCAAACCGCCCGTCTTTGGGAGGGGTGGTGGACGGGCCCATCACGCAAAACGCCTGGAGCCTGCCTTTCGAGCTGAGTTACGAGCCGGACCTTTTCGGGCGCACCAGGCGCAGCGTGGAAGGCGCCAATGCGAGTTACCAGGCCGCCGGTGCGGACTTTGAAAACGTGAAGCTGGTGCTGACCGCGGAGACCGCCGCCGATTACTTCACGCTGTGCGAGGTGGATGCGGAGATCCGCATTCTGGACGATACGGTCGCGTCGATGGAGAAGGCTACGGCGCTGGTGCAGAACCGTCACGATGGCGGAGTCGCCTCCGGTCTCGACCTGGCCCAAGAGCAAGCGTTATTGGAGGCGACCCGTACGCAGGCCAAGCTGGAGCGGCAACTGCGCGCGAACTATGAGCACGCGCTGGCGGTGTTGTGCGGCGCGCCGGCCCCGGATTTCCGCGTAGCGGAAGGTTCGCTCCAGAAGTATCTGCCCGCGATCCCCACGGGCGTGCCTTCCGATGTGCTGGAGCGGCGTCCGGACATTGCACGGCAAGAGCGCCTGATGGCCGCGGCAAACGCGCAGATCGGCGTCGCCCGGTCGGCTTATTATCCGAGTTTGCAAGTGGCGGCCACCGCTGGATTGGAGAGCACCGGCATCGCGAGCCTGATCTCGCTGCCGAGTTCCCTGTGGGCGGTCGGCGCAACGCTGGCGCAGCCGCTGTTTTCCGGTGGCCGCATCCGCGCCGGCGTGGATTTCGCGAAAGCGGGATACCAGGATTCGGTGGCGCAATATCGCCAGAGCGTGCTGGTGGCGTTTCAGGAAGTGGAGGATGCGCTGGCCGGACTGCAGGTGTTTGCGGGCGCGGCGAATTCGCAGGCGTCGGCCGTCGCGGACTCGCAGCGGGCGCTGAATATCGCACTGAATCGTTATACCGGCGGGCTGGTCACTTATCTGGATGTGGTCACCGCGCAGCAAAGCCTGCTTTCCAATCAACGCGAGGCCGCGCAGATTCAAGGCGGCCAATTGGTGGCTTCGGTAATGTTAGTGAAAGCACTCGGCGGAGGATGGGACGCCCACAGCCTTGCCGATATTTCTGTCAAGCCCAGCCTCAAGACGGCCTTCCTGCCTTAACAATTGGTTCGTCGGAGAAAATCGTTGGTGGATTCGGGCTCTGGTAGTTTGCCAAGTGTGGGATAGAGGGCGAGTTCGAGGACGCGGAAGGTACGGAATGCGTATGATTTTCTCATGGTGACTTTGGCTTTGTTGTTAAGGCCCTCAACGACGCGGCTGGAAAGTAGCTTTTGAGCGCGGAAGTAGTTGAGGATCAGTTCGCGATGCTGACGCAAGGAGCGGGCGATCTTCTTCATGGGCTCGATACGGGACCGCGGGACTTGGCGGCGCCCTTCGTCGAGGAACTTGCCAGCCCAGGCGGGCGACTTGTAATCCCAGAGCTGTTGAAAGGCTTCCTTAGGATGGTAAGTGTGGACAGTCTTCAGGTTGTAGCGGAGCAATTCGCGCAGCCGGAAGCGCTGTTCGATCTTCAGATTCTCGTCGCGCATCAGCAGCACCCAGCGCGATTTCTTCAGCACGGGACTGGGACCTTCGGAGGCCATGCGGCGCGATTCGCCGGCGCGGACCTCATCGAGAGCCTTGTTCATCTTAGCCACGATGTGGAACCGGTCGAGCATGTGCAGAGCCTCGGAGCATTTTTCGCGGATGACCTTCAGGTACGGCTCCCACATGTCGGAGCAGACGAAAACGATCTTCGAGGCGATTTCTTCACCGATGACGGTGAAAAATCCCTGGAAAGATTCGGTGGTTCTTTCCTTCCCGACCCAGAGCAGGCGTGTGACGCCAAGATCGATCTGGTAAACCAGCGTCAGGTATTTGTGACCTCTGGCGTACTGGATCTCGTCCACACCGATAGCGTCGATCTGGCCGGGCACCCGATGCTCCAGACCCCAGGTGACCACGTGTTCGACCGCGTCGAAGACTTTGTCCCAGGAAGTGCGAAACGGTTCGGCAGTTAATTTCTCTTGACTCCATACCTGCCTACCGGTCACGGACGCCACTGGAGAAATGAACAGCAACAAAATGATGAGGGCAAAGTGGCTAAGTTCCGCTTTCCAGCACAATAGATTGCTGTTGCGGGGAACGGCCGAGGCCGGGTTTCACCTCGGATTGATCCGGAACCTTCGCAATCCGACGGGATTCTGGGCCGCGCTACGGCTTGCCATGGCGTTTAGTTTTTCGGTATTTTCCTCATCGTACATATATTCGAACCGATTGTTCTCGACTTCCGGCCCCAAAAAAGCGAGTTCGCACAGAAAATCGACGACATCGCTCGGTCGCTCCTCCACATCTGCGCGTTCGATATAGGCCAACAGGTCCAGTTCCGTTATTATCTCGGGCGAGAGGGAAAACTGGGCTAGTAATTTCTCGATCTTCTTGATCTGACCAGCATTCTCCGCCATGAGGGAGTTCAAAGCGAAGTGGGAATACTGTATGCTTTGCCGATGACTTTCAATCGAAGGTGCCGCCGGCATCAGCAGCAGTTTGTCGATCACACTCTCTAGCCGGATCGAGAACTCCGGCATGATCCACGACGTGTTCTGCTCGATAAATTCCAGCAAATCGCGCTCGTCCGGTGTTCGCCCGTAATAGACCGGCTTGGAATTGATCTGGGTGTAAAGACTTCGTGCAAGCTCAGTGCTGATCAAGAATTTCCAAAGGCTCTCGATCAGGTAACCCGTCGCTGACACTCCCATAGTGCGGTTGAGAAGCTGCACAACCCCCTCTAGCTCGTAGGCAATTGGCTTGATGAGGCAGACGTGGTTTCGAGGGTCTTTGCTCAATTCATCATGCAGTTTATAAAAGGTGGCTGTTTTTCCAGTCCCTTTCCGGCCGATGAAAATGGAGTGATTTGCACGTAACGCCTCGTTATACACGGCTGTCGGAATGAAATATTCCGTCACCGCATCCGACTCGTTCTCCGCAATAGATTCCCCAAGGTTAATCTGCTCAAGAAGACTGCGGGCGCTTTTCTGGTCCTTGTAAGCCTCGGCGCTCTTTTCCTGCTTGCGGATGGATTCGATCAGTGGGGAGAACCACTCGTCGAACAGCGTCTCCGCTTTCGCGGCAGTTTCATGAACGCGAAGCAGATCCTTATAATCAAGAGGCGAAACATAAGGATCATGCGCGAGCATCAGTAAGGGTTTGCCCAACCCCTGCGCCATGCCCGCCACGAATGCCTGCTTGGCATTGCTCGCCTGCCAGTTGGAGTGGGCCGAAGACAGCAAATGGCATACGACCGCCGATGAAGAATCAACCCGATTTACATACCACGCCAGCGGCTCATTGGCGCTTTCCGCAGGATCATCGATGATAGACGCTATTTCTGCCGTCACCACCTGTCGCGACAAACGGTTCGAGGCCTCGGTTGCAGTCTGGGCCTTCAGGTAGAGAATTGTCGGGCGTGTCGGCTTTTTCGCTCGATCGAGTAACTCGTCGCAGAGGTTCGTGTCATCCGCGTAGGGCTGATCCGCGAAAAAACCCTTCACGATCTTCTCGCTATTGCTTGCGCCCTGATAACCAACGGTGGTGAACAACTGAAACCGGTCGAACTCAAGCTTGGCCTTCTCTATCGCCACATCAAGCAACAGCCATATTCGTTTCCGGTGCGCGACGGCATAACCCAGTTCAAAAAGTACGTTCGGGTTAAGGCCGGTCAAATCGGCTATGAAGCATTTGCAATCGCGGATTTCCTCGAAAATCCGGCTGATGATTGGTCGCCCTCCGGGAGAAATGCTCCGCCACCCCTTGATATCAACGACGCCGGTACGAGAGATCGTCTCGATCACGGACTCGACCGTCTCAGCGCGCGCGACCGGCGCTGATGGATAAGCTACAAAGCACTTGGGTAGGCTCTCCACGAACATATATTGTACTACCGCACACGGTAAACTGGCTCCTTTGCCGGCGGCCTGCGCCGTTTATACTGCATCGGCATGGCGATCTTGGTGGTAGTATTGCAAATGGTGTTTGGCGGCAGGACCCCGATTGAGTTGGCTGGTCAGGCACGTGTTATGCGGCCTTCAGCCCGAGGATCTGAAGGATGAACAACACTTGCCCGGCCACGTCGCCTTTGGGCAGAATTGCCCACTTCAAAGTCGCGGTATCTCGTGAATTCGTGAATCGCCTCGCGTGCCCGTTTCGCGATGTTTCTCCGCCCCAAGACTCTAACTTGCACTCCTGCAACACGCATTCGGATGGCCCGCGAATTGCCCTTCGAAGGGCATGATATACAGACCTCTTGGACAATCTGGAATTACAGCTTCCGTCGTGGCGCACGGCACGTGGGCCATCGGCGGATGGATGTGGGGAGGCACCGATGTACAGAAGTCGGTCCGCTCCATTCAAGCTTCACTCGATGCCGGCGTCAACTTCATCGACACGGCGCCAGCCTATGGGCTCGGTCTTTCCGAGCGCATTGTGGGCGAGGCTATTCGTGGGCGCCGCGATAAGGTGATTCTCGCCACCAAATGCGGCTTGGTTTGGCACACGGCGAAGGGCAACTTCTTTGTCGATCAGAATGGCACGCGTATTCACCGCTACCTCGGCGCGGAGTCCATCCGGTACGAGGTCGAACACAGTTTGCGGCGTCTCGAAACCGATTACATCGATCTCTACCAGACGCACTGGCAGGACTCCACCACGCCAATCGAAGAAACCATGGGTACGTTGCTCGACTTGAAAAGGGAGGGCAAGATTCGCGCCATTGGAGTCTCCAACTGCACGGTCGATCAGGTGCGGCAATACCGGGCGGTGGGACCGGTGGACGCCGCACAGGAAAAGTTCAGCCTGCTCCACCGCGACTTGGAACACGAATACCTGCCATATTGCGTGCAGAATCATATGGCGGTTCTGGCGTACTCGCCGCTGGCCAACGGGCTGCTGACCGGCAAGGTCGATCCCGAGCGCATCTTCCCGGAGGACGATTTGCGACGCAATAACCCGATGTTTAGCCGCGAGTCGCGCCTTCGCGTAAGGGAAATGTTCGAACACTTGGCGTCGGTGACCCGGAAGTACAACTTCACGGACGGTCAGTTAGCGATCGCCTGGACCCTCACGCGGCCCGGCATCACGCACGCGCTGGTGGGCGCGCGAGACGACCGGCAGGCGGTGGAAAATGCTTGGGCAGGCAGTGTGTTGCTGGCTGCGGCCGATGTGATGCGAGTCACTGAAGCGGAGCAGACCGGAGCGTTGGTGGAGGCTTGAAATGAAGATGCTTCGTTCACACTTTCCTATCGCAACTTTCTTGTGCGCCGCGGCCGGATTCGTGGTGGGCTTCCGGGCGTTGCCGCTGCTTTCCGGCGGCACGCCTGGCGCCAACGAGCAGGCGCTGGCGCCCTTCACGGACTATCGCCACGAGCAGCCGGGTGCGATTCGCAAGATCACGTTAGCGGACTTGCCGGAGCCATATCGTACGCAATCGGCGGACAGCCGCCCGCATATCGTCCCACGGCCCGCGGATGCCTGGCCGAAGGCCCTGTCTGGATTCACCGTCACCCAATACGTCACGGGTCTGCAGAATCCGCGGCTCGTCCGGCGCGCGCCCAATGGCGATCTGTTCGTGTCGGAGAGCGAACCGGGACGCATCCGCGTGCTGCGCGGCGTAGGCGCGGATGGCAAGGCGCGGACCGTGGAAATATATGCGACTGGTTTGACGCAACCCTTCGGCATTGCCTTCTACCCGCTTGGCCCCGATCCGCAATACGTATACGTGGCGAACACCGGCTCGGTGGTGCGCTTCCCGTACCGCAATGGCGACCTGAAAGCGCGCGGCGCGGCTGAGACCATTGTTCCGGATATCCCTTCCGGCGGCCGCTTGACTGGCGGCGGTCACTGGACGCGCGATCTCGCCTTCACGCTCGATGGCGGCAAAATGTTTGTCTCGGTCGGCTCGCACTCCAATGACGACGATGCCGACAATAACCCGCAGGAATACCATCGCGCCGATATCCTGGAGTTTAACCCGGATGGCAGCGGAGGCCGGATTTACGCGTACGGCATTCGCAACGCGGTGGGCATTGCGACGAATCCCACCACGGGCGAATTGTGGGCGTCGGTGAACGAGCGCGACGGCCTCGGCGACAATTTGGTGCCGGATTACATTACGCATGTACAGCCTGGCGGGTTTTACGGCTGGCCATGGTTCTACATGGGCGGGCACCAGGATCCGCGGCAGCAACGCAAGCATCCGGAACTGCAGAGCAAAGTGATCACGCCAGACGTCCTGCTACAGCCGCACAACGCGTCCCTGGAGATGACCTTCTATGACGGCCGCCAATTTCCCGCTGAATATCGGGGCGATATCTTCGCCGGAGAACATGGCTCTTGGAACAAGGCCGTGCGCACGGGTTACGAAGTCATCCGGGTTCCGATGAAAGCGGGGCACGCCACAGGAGAGTATGAGGATTTCCTAACCGGTTTTGTGACTGCCGACGGCGACGTATGGGGCCGGCCGGTGGGCGTCGCAGTGGCGCAGGACGGCTCGCTAATTGTGACCGACGATGGCTCGAATAGCGTGTGGCGCGTCAGCTATTCAGTCCGATAATCATGCGTCGGCCGGCCCGGACCTGTGATCCGCGACGTTCGAGTGGCGGCGCTAACGAAGGTTTTGCAAAGGACAAGAGCTCCGGCTCCTCGCCTGAACCTCAACAGACGTTTCACGTTATGCTCTCCGAGAAGTCCGGAGCCGCCTCTGCGGATGAACCGAAGATCATTTGACGAGCGCCAAGGGGTTTGGGCAGCGGACCCAACCTATGATATCACACCACCGCACCTTGATCGTCTGCGAGGGTCTTAGCGACAATGGCGGATGCCCAACGTGCCAACCTGCCTATTCCCCAGTCGAGCGTTCTCCGTAGGGGCTTAGGGGCACTTTGTTTTGAAGGAACCGCATTCACGTCTGTGGAGCTAACGGTACTGCCTGGAACTGCATTCCGGATTCTATGCCAACTTCTTCCAGACGACGGTTATCCAGATCCGTGTCAAGGTTCTCGCGTGCCCAGATTCTTCCCATGTCTGTGAATTTCTTGCCACTCTTGACCTCACGCAAGGCCCACGCGTCCAAATGTGGCAGCGGGCACGGCGGTTGACACATATCCGTAGAGTTTATCAAGAAGATCAGATACGGTCCCGAACAGCGGATACGAAACCTGAATTTCCCCGCCCCTTGTGCCAGCAAATCCGGGCTATTGCCAGGTCGAGACCCGAACCACCATCAGTTTGCTATTGACATATCGAAACATTGTGTCGATCATATGTTTTATGGAGAATTCACCAGATCCATTAACAAAAGAAGGCCGCTTCTTCCTGGAACCCGCCTCCCCTTCCCACCGCCAATACGAGGCCCTCCGCGCCTACTTCGTGGAGGGCATCTCTTCCCAACTCGTCGCGGAGCGATTCGGCTATACCGCCGGTTCCTTCCGCGTCCTCTGCCACCATTTCCGCCGCTCGCAGCCCGATTTCTTCCGCGACCTCAAGCCCGGTCCCCGCACCCAACCCAAGAATCATCCTTGCCATGCGCAAGCGGAACCTTTCCATCTATGACATTGCGCGCTCCCTAAAGGACAACGGCACTCCCCTCAGTGGCACCGCCATCTGGGAGATCTTGCACGAAGAGGGTTTCGCGCGTCTGCCCCGCCGCCAAGACGACGAGCGCCCCGATTCCCTGCGCCCCAGCGCCGCAGCGGTCGCCGACCGGCGTGAGTTTTCCATGCTGCCACGCCGCTTTCCCACCCAGTTTGGCGGCTTGTTTCTGTTCCTACCGTTGTTGGCCCGTTGCGATTTCCCCGAACTGGTAAAGAAGGCTGGCTATCCGGGGACGAAAATGGTACCTGCCACCCAGGCTCTACTCTCCGCCCTGGGGCTCAAGCTCTCCTCCACCGAACGCAAGAGCCATGTCATGGATCTGGTGTTCGACCAAGGCTTGGCGTTGTGGGCAGGACTCAACGTCGTCCCCAAAACCACATATCTGGCGACCTATTCGCATAGCGTTGCTCGCAAGATGAATGCGCGGTTTCGCACCGCGTGGACCGCCACCCTGCAACGCGAAAAGCTGCTCGGCGGCAAGAGCTTCAATCTCGATTTCCATACTATCCCTTACTTCGGGGAAGACGAGTTCGTGGAACGCCACTACTTGTCCAAACGCAGCCGCAGCCAGAAGTCCATTCTGGTGTTTTTGGCTCAGGATGCCGACAGCCAGGTGTTCTGCTACTCCCGCGCCGATCTGCTGCGCCGCGATCAGGCCGATGCCGTTCTCGGTTTCGTGGAGTTCTGGAAGAAAAGTTACGGCCGTCTTCCTGCGGAACTGGTCTTCGATTCCCGCCTCACCACCTACGCCAATCTCAACCGCCTGAATCAGATGGGCATCACCTTCATGACCCTGCGCCGCCGGTCACCCGGCTTGGTACGCGAAATGGCCAACCTGCCACGCTCGGCTTGGCGAACCGTGCAACTCGATGTCCCCCATCGCATCTATCAGACGCCCAGGGTTGTCGACCGGCGGATCCCCCTCAGCCACTATCAGGGCCAGGTGCGCCAGATGTTCATTGCCGATCTCGGCCACGAGCAACCCACGGTTTTGCTCACCAACGACCTGCGCACTTCCGCCGCCAAGCGCATCACTCGCTATGCCCAACGCACGTTGATCGAAAACTCCCTGGCCGACTCAGTGGACTTCTTTCACCTGGACGCACTCAGTTCCGAGGTGCGCCTCAAGGTGGACTTCGATGTCACGCTGACCGAAGCCGCCACCGGCCTGTATCGCATGCTCGGGCGCCTGTTGCCGGGATACGAGGCGGCCAAATCCCGCCAACTGTTTCGTCATTTCCTCAATGCCCCCGCCGAAGTGGAGATCGAATCCGGTCGCGTGCAAGTGACTCTTCCTAAACGCGCCCATAATCCTCTGCTGATCAACGCCGGCCTTGGCGAGAAGGCTACTCCCATACCCTGGTGGGACAACCGACCTCTGCAAATCTGCTTTCGCTAATACCCGGTCGCCAGCCGGACCGACGGTCTAGAATGTTAGCTCAATATTTGGCGCGGAAATCGAGGCTAGGCAAAACGACGCTGGGCCAACCCGTTCGAAGGAGGATGCCGGCGGCTCCAACCCGAGCACAGCGTGGTGGCGAACGCGGACGAGTTAGCGTTAGACTGGCTTACAGCATGAGTCCAAATCCAGCGAGCATTTGGATATGGGGTACTCGGGTCTACGCCCTGCTGTGCGTCGCGGTCTTCATCGCCGTATGGGCATTTCATGCGGCATATCCGCAATATCAAAGCATTCCTTGGTGGATTTTTATTTTTGTTCCGTTCCCAATGTGGGGGATTGAAATTCTGCCTGTAATCTTCGTGATCGACCTGGTTCTGGCAGTGAAGGGCGTTTATCGAAGGCGAACCTTCGTCGTGCAGGCGATCATACTAGTGATTGCCTTTTGTTTTTGCCTCCAAGGCTTGCGACAAAGCCCACCGCCGCCACCGGAATCTGGGATTACGGTCCGGGGAGCGTGTAGAACCGTCCTTCCCCGCTTAGCCAGCCTCGATGGGAAAGCTGGCGACCCATTTGTCGAGTTCGTCGTCGGTTCGCGATCCTTCGGCCCCACGGGGTACTCACGGCCAGCGCGAACGACCTGCGCCCAGGCGCGCCACGATCTCTTCGCCGATCG
>OCZT010007885.1_pt1 | contig 10397 bp, 15 predicted proteins | sample 1539031 | NCBI WGS metagenome assembly OCZT01 (sample SAMEA3539308, study PRJEB22396) | soil metagenome | biome: tundra; feature: field; material: soil | place: USA | collected 2010-05 | depth 0.15 m
GCATACGAGATATTGGCGTGACTGGAGTTCAGACGTGTGCTCTTCCGATCTAAATGTTCCTGCATAAACTCTGTGATGATTTCCGGGGCCATCTGACGAAGCACCGCGGGCGCAGTCGATTCGATTACGGACTGGGCGCCGTAAGTTAGAACGCCCACTGTATTTTCTAAACTCAGACCTTGTGGATCGGCCGCGATGTCAGCTTGTAGGGCTCCGGTCAACGCGGACGTGAACCGCTCGACATAGGGCTTAGTGTTACATTCCAGTGAACGCCCGTAAATTTCTCCTACATGCTTGTCGAACGCCACGCGCTCTTCGGGGCTAAGTTCCGAAATCGACTTACCGGGTGGGACTGCAACCGCGGGCTTTTCTTCGGGTGCCTTTTGTTCTTCCGCCTTTTCCTCGGTGTTTTCGTCTTCCGCTTCAGAATCCTCAGTCACTTCGCCCATCTGCGCCGCTAACATTTTTGCTATCTTAGAATCGGCCAAATCATCGGCATCGAGCCCGTGCTCCTCCATAGCCGCGGCGATGGCCTGAGCACTGAAGGCGCAAAGTGACTTATGGATCGAAAGGTCTTCCGGGGCAACATCTAGTAACTCGGCCAGTCGCGCGTGTTGGTCGGTTTCGTTGCGCTGCGCCTGTCGATCTTCTTCATCGTATCGGGCTTTGCGCCCGGCCAATGTGTCGCGCTCGCCAAGTAGGTCATCTTCGGGTTGCTCAACGGCTCCCTGCTCCTCACGGGGTTTGCGGGGGCGTTCAAGTCCAGCATCATCGCCGCTGGATTCTCGCTGGCGCTCTGAGGCATGACCGAGGTTTGTTTCTTCGTGTGCTTCCATTAGGGCGTTGCTAGTTTCTTCTGACATTTTACCGTTGCTCCTTGGTAGGGGGGTAGGTTGGTGTTAGTGGTTTCGCCGCTGGTACGACGCGCTTGGTTAGGTATTCGATTTGCGCCCTGTAACTGATAGAGTCGATGATAGACTTTATCGCCTGCTCTAAATTCGGTGCTCGCTTCAGGTCACCCACGGTTAAGCCAAATTCCGCGGCGATGGCCGATGTGATATGGAAGCGATCATCCCCGTACGCTCGCACTAATTTAAGGATTTCGGAATCGAGCGACATCTTGTAAAGCAGGAAGCGCTTCACGGGCTTGGTTTCGAGTTGCTGCGGGGTAAATTGGTACCGGGCGATGAGAAATTCTCGCGTCGGTAGGGTTCCGGCCGCGCCCGTCACGCGCTGTTCAATCATGTCTTTCCGCGTCGGTAGTAACGCTATTTTCATAGCTTGCCCTTTCGGTTAAGGATTACTCAATTCCGGTCATATCGCGGCGTCGGTTGTATTCAGAGGAGAGGCTGTTCGTCGGTGAGTTGTCCGGCGCGTTGCCCGCCACCCCCAGATTTCGGGCGATCCGTGCTGCATTGGTAAGTTTGCCAGCGCTGATCGCGTTGCCGAGCTTGTTCCACGCAACCGCCCTAGCGGTGCGGGCCATAGGGCTGGTGTACCCTTTCCTCAGCAGGTTCACTCCGGCGCCGGTAGCCCCACCCTTTACGCCATCTACGATTGCGCCAGCAGCTTCAGCCGTTCCATTGCCGAGAAGACCACCAAGCTGCCCGGTTCGCCGTTGAATCGTGGCATCGGCTACTTTCTGCACGTTTGACCAGAACGAATACTTCTGGTTTAAGACGGCTAAGTCGGGATTCGACTTCGCCAGTTCCGAGCGAATCGAACCCGCGCCTTCTCGCATCGCATCAACCATGCTGCCATCGGCGAGCGTCGCACCAGCATAACCACCTGCCCGCGCCACTTGATCGTCGAGAATCCTACGCAGGCTAACCAGATCCTTGGTCGGAACCACGTCTCCCTTGGACGCCATGTCCGTTAGCTGACCTTGCAGTGTCTCCACGGCGGACACGGCGCCCTTATTGAGTACCGTTCCATTGCTGGATAAAAACTGCTGTTTGTAACCGTCAAGCGCGTCCATTGTTGGCTTGATCGCCTGTGGAACATCACCGCGCGCTTGGAGCAGGTCATCTATTTGCGGGCCAACTTCTGCTTTTTGGGCTTGGGCGTCTTCGGAAATTCCCTTCAACGATCCCCACTCGCCCTTGTCAAGCAGTTCCGGCACTACCTTTGCGGTCAACGCCTTGTTTATCTTTGTGGTCGGGTTGAGCGCCTTGGTGTATAGGTTTACGGCTTGCGCCTTGGCTGGTTCCGCAAATGCCCCGATAGCCTTACCTGCGAGCTTTGGAGCGAGCGCTTGCGTCACGCCTTTCGCCGCTGCCCCGCCTATGTCGCCCGTACCAGCCTGTTCGCCAAGTGAAGCAGCCCACGGTCCCACGATGGGAAGAGCCTCGGCAACGCTATAGCCTAGAGACTCGGATGGAGTCTTTGCGGTTTGCGCTTTCTGTTTCATCGCCGCCGCAGGTTGAAGGATGAACTTGCTTAGGGTCGAATCGTCGCCAGTAACCCAGTTCGGATTGTTGACGACATCCTTCCCAAGACCGTAGGCTCCCGTAACCAGTCCCTTGACGCCTTCCCATGCGTTTGACGCCATGTTTCCAGCGGTGAAACCGTAATTCTCGGGAATGGCGCTCGCGGTCCCTGCCGGTTGCTGAGCAGGGGCAGGTTTGGCGATTGCTGCAAATGGGTCTTGGATCGGTTTGGCGATTGACGCAAATGGGTCGGGCATTATTGCACCACCTGGTGTCCTGCCGCTTGAATGGCTTGAGTGATTTCGGCATCGCTCTTGCCCTTCATCGCAGGGAGTTGTCTAGCCGCGGTCAAACTCACCGCCGTGCCGCTGGTTGCTCCGGTTCCGGCCTGATTGGGTGTAGTGTTGCCGCTCTTTCCGCCCTGGTTGCGGAGCGGAACCGTGGGAATGCCCTTTTCGAGACGGTTTAGCACCTGTTCAAAAGCATCGAGTTGCTTTCCGGCATAGCCCTTGGTCGGTGTCGTTGGTCCGGGGATGGTTGCGGTGATCGCGCTGCGCAAGTCTTCGGATCCTTGTCCCGCACCGAGTACCGATCGCATCGCCATGGCGTTCTCAATCAACAGCGAAGTGTTGATTAAGTAGTCTTGCTGCTCCGGGCTCATCGTTTTTGCGGCTTCAGATCCCATGAGGGAACTGACCGCGCTCTTGGGATCGCGACTCTTGAGAGCTACAGCGACTTGTGTACGCATCGTCGGCGTGAACTCCGGCATGTTCTGTAAAGATCCGCGAACAGCTTGCACGTTGCCGCGAATATCTTCGATCAGTGCCGTTTTAGTGAGAGCCGGTGCAGCCGTGCCCGCAGGCATATAGCGCCCGGGTTGCTGCCGGTTCGCGGTATTGATGTCTCCCGCGTTCAGAAACATCGGTGAGTTCCCGTTCTGAGTATCCAGTACGGGGTATTCTCGGTTCTGAGCCATTCCCTCATTCCGGATAATGGCACCCGCGGTTGGCCCCGCCGTTTTCATCTTCAAGTAGCTTTTCGCAAAGGCTGCGTCAACCGCTGAGACGGGCTGGCCCTGACCCTGCCGGGTAGTGATGTCGAGAAAACGGTTATCGTTGTCCACGCCGGTGGGTGCCTTGTCGGCTTTCCCGCCGTCAATGACGCTTTGAATTTGTTGGACTAAGGGATCAGTCGCGGGATCGCGTCGGGCTGCGATCGCGGCTGCCGTGGCGTGACTTAGTTGGAGTTGCAACGATGCGGCCTGATCGGCGTCGGGCTTGCCGTTGGCATACATCGCCGCTTTCGCGTTGCGCTCGTTCGTCTGCGAAAGCGTGTCGGCCAATTGAGCAACGCCCATCGCTCGTTGTTGAGGTAAGTTGTCGACCTGTGCCTGCCTGAGTTGTGCATCCTGCCCTAGTTGCGTTTCCTGTGCCTGCCGCTCGACGGCCTGTTGCCGGAGCATTCCCGGAGTGGCAAGGCCCGCGGCAAAACTTGGCCCGAGCGACGGCTGTATTTTTGGATTCGTAACCTGGCCGGCGCTCCAACCAGATGCCGCTCCCTGGGCGCCATTTAAGATAAGGTCCAAAATCTGGCCCTTCCGGCTGAGTTGCTCCGGATGTAGGAGCGGATCAAAAGCCGGATGACTCAAAACAGGCTGTGGCGGGGTGTAAGCCTCGTGCGTCACAACCTGTCCACCCTCGCTTCCGTCCGGACCGATTGTGGGATTGAGGATTTCGGACGCTTGCGGTTGCGGAGCGGCCGCAGCCGACGCTGCGCCAAATGCTTGTCCGGCAAGTGCCGGATTGTAATAGGTTGTCGGCCCCGGCTGTCCATTGGCGCCCGGTGTCTGGATAGCCTGCTTTGTGAGGTTGGCGAACAGTTGTCCACATTGGGCTACTTCGCCGTGATACTCGTAACCTTCCCACTGATCCGGGGGCAGCCCGGCGCAAAAGTCTTCCAGGTTGTTCCAAACCGCTTTCGTTGTCATCCTCATTACCGTAACTCCTCTGTCGCGGGCGCCAAGGCAATCCCGCAAGCAATTAGAAAGGCTGAATCGTCATCCAAACACCACGCTGGTATGGGCTCGGAGTAGAGTGTCCACTGAACCCCTAACTCGGTGAGAATGTCGAGGTCCTGACAGGTGACGCCCAAGGCATCGAGCGGCTTGCACCCGTACTGCAACAATGTCATCTCTGGGCTTTTCATTGGGCGGCCACGCTGAAGCCCGAAGGCGGGGACAGGATCCCCTCAATCTCGGCTTGCAGTGCAGGCCATTCCGGCAGGTCCGAGATTGCCTCGATGGCATCCGCAAAAACTCCCGCAAGGTTTTCGCGCGAAATGTCGGTTTGGAGAAATAAATAGGCGACGGCCGCGACTACGAGACAACCCTGGTCAACCTCGGGACACGTCGATGCCGCGTCAGTAAACTCTTTCAACGTAGCGTAGTCGTCGAAATGAACGCCCGCGAACACCGCGCGCAGTCCTTCTGCAATCTCCTCACGCGGCGCGTCGGTATAAAGTAATGCGTGCGCGATATAGCAAAGATCCCGTAGCCATTTGTCGGGCATAAATTTATCTCCGTTCATATATGGTTTGTTGCACGGGACGGTTTAGAGAGCGCGGGCGTAGCTGGCCCGTCTCTCAAGCCAAAGCACTTCGCTGGTGAGTGCGTGAATCGGGGGAAGGGTGGCCGCGCATCCGGCGAACCATCGGCCTATCGGTTTGGGCGGAAGGTACTCATCTACCGAGAAATGGGGAAGGCACTCGGATTGGTGGACGGTGACGGCGGCCAGTTCGAGTTTGAGCAGCAGGTCACTCAGCAGCGAGACGGTAGAAAACTTGTGGCCGTAAAGCGTCAGGTCCTCGCCGCTCCGGCAAACTGTAGGCGATGGAGTGAGGCGCCCGGTCTTGATTTCTTCCTGGGAGCGCCTTTCCTCAAGCTTCCAGTACATGGCAACCCGAGATAGCTTCGGGGAGCGCACGTCGCGGATAGCCGTGCCCCGTGGCGAGAATTTCGCGTTCACATGCCTGCTGAGGGTGGAGACGTGCATCTCGTGGCCATAGATGGCCCGGCAGGCTTCTCGAAGGCCAAGGCCGCGGTCGAGTACCAGCCGCATGGCGTCTTGAAGGTTGGGGTTGTCTGTGGGGATAGTACAGGGTTCCGGGTGTGTCCCGGCTTGCGTCGGCATTGGTTTCGGTTTTCCTTGTGACTTAACTGGTCGGTTTCCTACCTAATTATTAGTTATGTAAGTCGGGTCCCTAGTAGTTATAACCTTGCAATCTGATCACCAAAGTTTTGCCGCGCAATGGCGATAGTGGAGCACAGAAGGCGACAAAGACGCACAAAAGCGTTGGCGTTTTTCACGGGGGGTGGTGAAAATTAGTCACCGGCCTGGTTGTTTTGAGCCAGTCCCTAAGTTGCCCTTGTCTTGCGTGGCCGTATCGTGCCCTACCTAGATCTTGTTGGTTACTATCTCGATGATGCCACGATTCTGCCTCGCGTCAACGCCCAGGAAATGTGCAACCGTGCAAGAGGCGGAGGCGGGGTCACCCCCGCCGTCCTCCCACACCACCGGACGTGCGGTTCCGCATCCGGCGGTTCCTGTCTACTGGGCAGAAACTAATCTGCAGCAGCGAGTTTGGTTTCGTGCATCGTATCGCCTGGCGTCCGATGGCACCTCGATCACCTTTGGGACTTCCGGCCCCGCCAGTCCAATCGCAGGCTCCCGTGTCGCCACGGAATTTCTGCTTTAGAGGCCAGCCACGCGCCGTCCTTCTCACTCCCGCTAAATAATACTTTCGCCTTTATCTTCTCCCCGCCGCGCGGTTTCTTATCCGACCGGAAGCGCGTTGAGCTCGGCCACGTCAATGACCCAAAAGTGCATGTGTTTGATTCTGGATCATCCCCCGTTCTGTTTCGCTCCGCACAAGCAGTTCCTTGCTTAAGGATTCGATCTTCCGTACCCGGTCAAGGTCAACACCGGGCAATGACAACAAGCGATGGAGCTCTATCATCAAGGTCTGCGAGTTCATTTGGGTGATTCTCCTTTTCCTCCGACGAAGTGAGCAATATTGACCAGACTTTCGGAAATTATCAAATTGCGGCCGCGCTTGTCAAGGAAAAAGTGACGCTAAGTACTTTTGTTATCTGTCACATAGATAACTTATCCCTTGAGGCTTAATCGCAAATTTTTATAGCGTGCGGACGGAAAAACGGGGAAGGGCGTAGGGGGAATAGGCCGGACGAAAAGACGAATTATTAGGAGCTAGTTTGGAACTGGTTAAAAGCAGACTTCGTGGTAGCAATCGTGGGCAGGTGATCGTGAATCGGCTGCTCTACGATACCACGTTGATTCTAAAGGTGTGTCGCAAAGTGAGACGATTTCTGGATCACACAGCGGCGCTCGGTCGGGGACCCTTTTCCGGGGGCGAATAGCGAATCACTTGCACGCGGTTTGGTGTGCCCCTCTCGAAGATCAGAGCACTCGTACCGTCAGCATAAATGTCCCCGTTCTCCTTAATGCGATAATACGTAAATTTGACGCCTGGGATTTTCTTCACTTCAGATGGAAGTGAGCCGTCACGCGGCAAGCGTGCGATCCAGCCCTTAAACTTGCCCTGCATGATTTCTTGGTCGAACCATCCCCAATTCACATCCTTTGGATCTTCGTAAGAGTTGGTCATAGGCACCAGGTTGTAGCATGGGGCGCCCGTCAATATCTGTGAGGTACGTCACCTTCCGAATTGTCCGCAAGTTCCACAGCAATTCCCTTGACTTGGTTCCTTGGGGCGCGTATCATTTCAAAACCTTCACCACAACGCCCCTAGAGCGCGTTTCCAGCCCCGTGGCTGCGTTGTTAGCCTTCGGATGACCTCAGCGTATTCTCCCTGAGCGTGTAGTAGTTGTAGATGGAGAACAAGTCAGAAGCATTGGGGCGCGTCAACGACTCCGGAGGTTTCAAGCAACCCCCTGGAGCGCCCCCTTCGTGACGATTCGTGGTAGCAAGAGCAACGGCATTCTTACCAGAGAGGGTCCAGGGACGGCGCGGCCACTGGATACCACCAGAGGAATGCCGCTCAAACTTCAACGGCGTCATGCTCCGTTGTCCCTTCGGGAAAGGTGGTGCAGAGAATGTTGTCACCCTCATGCATCAACGGCCTTAACCTTATCCCGATTGGCCTTGGCCCACGCTTTGTGGCGAGCGAGCAGCTTCTCGCGATGGGCTGCATAGTAAGCAGCCTGGTAGGCTCGGTCCTTCTCCAGACGCGCTGTGCGATAGGCGCGGAGTTCCTCAGGATGCGCAGCCCTGTAAGCGGACTGGTAGGCTCGGTACTCTTCAGGATGCGCAGCCCTGTAAGCAGCCTGGTAGGCTCGGTCGTGTTCTTTCGCTGCCATATCGCTATTTTCCGTGGCCCCGCATCCAATGCAGCAATCCCCATACGCTTTATGGGCTTCTGTCCGAAGTTTGGCGCGGTTAGCAGCGTTGTTATCGCGAACCTTGTCCGGGTGTGCAGCACGCCATGCAGCGTAGTAGGCGCGCTTGTGTTCTTTCGCCGCTATAGACTTCGGTGGCATAACGCTATTCTCCTGCTTCGATCATCCCACGAATCTGTCCCGCGTCAATACCACAAGAAATGGTCACTTTAGCAAAAGGCGAAGGTTTGTTCGCTATGCCGCCCTGTCCAGTTTGTCCCGGTGGGCTCGGTCGGCCTCAACTGCTTCTGTGAGGTAATCGAACTCTGACCGCCGTTTGTCGTGGCGCCGGTGAACCGTGTCGGCAATCCAGCCGGCCACGCACAACGCGAAACACAGCAAGCCGATCCAGCCACCAAACGCAACCAGAGTCATTACGGTGTCATTTTCCATCACGCCACCTCGACGTACTGCTTCGCTCGATGGTTCCAGTAGTCACAGCGCAGCCGGCAGGCATTCCAAAAGGCTTGGTCAACTTCAAAGCCCATCCAGCCGCGGCCAAACGGGTGGATTCTGTCGAGATCGCACACCGGCCAAGTGAACTCTGTGGGCATCTCGAAGCGGCCGATCATCCTTTTGCCGCCAACTTTCCCGTCGGAACGGATCCAAATGCGGGTTTGTGATTCCGAGCCGGGATGCAAGGTATAGTAAAACCGCGCCTCTGCTAATACCTGTTGGAATTCTTGCAGTCGGGCGGGCGCCTCTGTTTCCCACTCGATTTTCATGACGCGCACCCCGTTGGCGGGAACCGGCGCAAATAAAGTTCGGCTTCCCCGCGGGCGATGCACTCTAGGATCGGTTCGGCCTCTATGCGTGGCTCGTCAATCAGTTGCCCGAGAATCGCTAGGCCGAGCGCCATGCGCATCTTCGGTTCGGCGAGCGGCCGGCAAGCATCGGTCAAAGCCTGCCAGATGGCTTGTCTCTCTTTCTCGTAATCGTTCTGTGTGTCCACAAAGCACCCTCAATATACGGATGGTGCCACATGTGCCCTACTGGGGTCAATAGTATTTTACAAGGCACTAGGAGCCAACTGTGCCAGCACGTAGAATCATCGGCATGAGGAAGGTTCGGACGGTTGTCTATTTGGGCAAGGCGGAGCGGGAAGCCCTCAAGAAGATTAGCGAAAAGACAGGCGCACCCGTTGCCGAATTGGTGAGGCGTGCTGTCCAGGCATGGCTCAAGGGCGAACGGTAGGGCTCACGGCGAAAAGATGCTTGGCGTATAATTCGCGGCGTTAAGGAGCGTAGCGCGATGGACGTATTCACGCGTGAGGTTGTGTGCGCGAACTGCGGAGACCCCACGCGCTACCCAGCCTCCATCCTTGAGCAAATAGTTCAGCGTCAATCAGAGTCGTTGCCGGACGCGACCTATATAAATTACGCGTGTCCTCGATGCAAGACGCTAACGCGCTCTCCCTTAGCTCGGGAGGGAAGGATAGTTCTCGACACGGATCGATCAAAACTCCTTGCAGATCTAACTGTCTACTGTGTATTTCTGCGATGCGTACAAGAAGATTGCGAATCTCGCGTAATATTGCTCGCACCAGTGAAGCGCGCAGTAATCGAGCAGGAGTTGCCGATGCACGCGCAGACGAATTGGCGTAACCGCAGTGCTGCCTGCCTGAACGATCATCCGCCAGCTCACCCGCTTCGTGTTGGTGGCTGGGTGAAGTGGTGGCCCCAGTAATACTAATTGACTGTCCTGTCACAGTTCCTCCGTGGTAATTGCCGTAGATGTTAGGGACTGGGGAATGCTGGCGGATTACGGGGCAGGTTCTCCCGGTAGTCCGCTCACATCCGGCCCGACCTACTTCACGGGCCAACGTCAAAACCCTATTTATTCGTCTTTGTACTTCGAGCCTTCCGCTTCTGTTCGAGCGCCGCAATCCGGCGGGTTAGCACAGCGAGTTGGCGGATTATGGCATCCTTTGTACCCTTCGGCCATAGCGCCCCGTTCATCAGTTCACCGACGAACCTGTAACGCCCAGCCCGCTGCTGTGCCACTCGGGGCTTCTCTACGCACTCGATGAACTTCTCGAATTGCAGGCGCCGAATAAATAAGCACGCGTTCGTGTAGTGAATCCCAAGCACGTCAGACAGCATCCGGCCTGACAGAACGATGGGGTTGTCTCCCTCGACAATTTGCAGTCGGTGACAGAAGTTGACGACTTTATTGAAGTGCTCAGTCCCGGCGCGACGATTCAATCTGTGGACCGGCAACAGTTCCCTTTTCGTTTCAGACCATGCAATCATGTTTGCTTCCCTCCCTAGCGGTACGGGTTTCATGGCTTGCCAACATTCAATGAATTCGTCCCGCCCCGGTCCGTCGGAGTCACTATCTACGCCTGGGAAGGTACGGAACGGTCTGACCGCTTGGACGAAATCGGCCGCGGCGTCAGGGTCCAGTCCTCGAAGCGAGGGATAAGCGAACAGTCGACGAGCAAGTTCCCAGAGTGGCGGGAACTTGCTCGTCGACTGTTCGCTTATCCCTCGCTT
>OCZT010007886.1_pt1 | contig 10395 bp, 9 predicted proteins | sample 1539031 | NCBI WGS metagenome assembly OCZT01 (sample SAMEA3539308, study PRJEB22396) | soil metagenome | biome: tundra; feature: field; material: soil | place: USA | collected 2010-05 | depth 0.15 m
TTCCCAGCGTAAGAGAGGTCTGTCGTATTAGCACAGATCTGTCAGGAATTCGATGATGCTGATGGCCTGTGAGTGGACGGGTAAGTGAGGATGCTGAAGCAGGGGGAAATGAGATTTTCGAAGGAAAGTAATCTGCTTGGTCGCGCACCCAATACTGGAGTCGGCTGGCGTATTGTCGGCGAGCCGGCTCAAGGAATCACTGGGTCCCGATCGTTTCGAGGACGCTGGTCGATGAACCACATCGATCGCAAGGGATATGGAGCTACGACAATCAGAAGAGCGGACGCTCGGGTCCGTGGACATGGCCGACGCGATGAGTACAGCGCGAGCGGCCGCTCAGGCCGAGAACCGGCCAGTCGCGACGTCTCAGCTTAGTGACCGCACACGGTCGCTTCGACGCATTGGCGTTCGAACAACCTTCGCCAGATCGACGCCACACCACCGCACCCAAAGTAGTTTCATGACCCTTCTGCCCTTGGCGCGGAAGGAACGCCGTGCGCCTCCCAGGTGCCCCCCACCTCGATCACCCCGCGCTTGAGTTCCTCCAGCGCGGGCGCCACCTCTTCCGGCGCGCCGCGCACGCCCAGTTCGATATGCCGGCGCCGGCCGCTCTCGCCCACGCTGGGCAGGCTGAACACCTTGAGCCTGCGGTATTTGGCCTCGACCGCTTCCATCAGCGGCGTAAGCGTGCTCTCTGCCGAGTCGTAGACCACGATCGAAGCCTCGGCTTCTGCTTGCCGGTGAAACAGGCGGCCATAGCGCTGATCGAGCACCCACTCGACCATAGGCCAGGCCATGATCGGAAACCCCGGGACGAAGTGATGCTCGCGCAGGGAAAAACCGCAAATGCGGTTGTAGCTGTTGGGGATGATGCTCGCGCCGCGCGGAAATTCGCCCATCTTGAGGCGGTTCGGGTTGGTGTCGGCGCCGAAGCGGCCGCGGATTTCGGCCTCGGCTTCTGGATGAAGCACAAGATCCACGCCAGCCGCGGCGGCAGCGCACGCTCGCGTATGGTCGTCGGGGGTCGCGCCTATGCCGCCGAAACTGAACACGATGTCCGGACCGGCGAGCGTGCGCTTGAGCGTCGCCGTGATCAGCTCGGGGCTGTCGCCCAGGTATTGGCACCAGGCGAGCGTGAGGCCGCGGCTGCGCAGAATGGAGATCAGCTGCGCCAAGTGCTTGTCCTGGCGCTTGCCGCGCATGATCTCATCGCCGATGATAATGGCGCCGATAGGCATCTTTTTTCTCCTTGGAGGTTCCTATTGGGTCGCAACCGGCTCGTCGCGCAGTTGCGCCAGCCGCGCCAGGCAATAGTGGATGAAAGCGAGCCCGCCATAAACCGGCGCAATAAACCCGAGCAATGGAATCAGCCCGAAGAGCGCCAGCACGACGCCCAATAGAAACAGTTCTCGACGGTGGCGCCGGAACAGCGTTTCCATTTCCCAGGGGGTGGCGTGCTCGGCCAGCGCATCATAGCGAAATACCCGCTGGTTGAGGTAGGCAAACAGCACTATGGGCAACACCGGCCACAGCGGCGGGAAAAACCACAGCGGCAGCGACAGCAGAACCAGCAGCGCCAGCCAGGCGAGCGCCGCCACGCTGTTCCACAGGCCGCCGGCAACGGTACCGCCGTGCCGGCGCGCGAGCTCGGGATAGGCGCGCTCTGCCACCAGTCCTACCATCACGGGCATCGCAAACACGCCGATGATCAGCACCGCCGTAATCAGCACCAGCGGGATGAACAGCAGCGCGAGCAAGATCCAGGCAAGATGCGTGGCGATCAGATCCAGCGGCCAGACGCTGATGGCCCACCCGATCGCGGCGGATTGGTCGAACTGTAGCTGCAGCGAGGCCGCCGCCTGCGACCCGAACGCGAACGCCAATCCCAGCCACAACAACAGTGCGACGAACACCGGCCAGAGCATCAGCAGCAGCATGCGCGGATGCAGCAGGCTGAAGAACGCCCGCACCAGTGCTTTAGTAATTTCGCTCACCCGATTTCTTCCTCAGTCCTCATCTTTGCATAGCTTGCCACATTTTCTGCAGCCGCTTCACCGACACCGGCACCGGCGTGCGCAACTCCTGCGCATAGAGCGACACGCGCAGCTCCTCCAGCAGCCAGCGCAACTGCTCCAGCTGCGGATCGGCCACGCCTTGTTTTCTCTGTTTCAGATCTTCCCGGAGCCACATCTGCCACAGCGGATTGAACTCGGCGCTCCAGCGCGCATCGCGTGAGGGGTCGGCGCGCAGCTTCTCCAGCCGCAGCGCCACCGCCTTCAAGTAGCGCGGGAGGTGCTGCAGCCGCTCAGACGGAGTCGCGGCGATGAAGTTCTTCGGCAGCAGGTATGCAAGCTGCTCCTCGATCTCGCGCGCGGGCTGCGGAAAAGTTTTCAGTCCCTGCAGTTTCTTCCGCAATGCCTGATACTCGGCGAGTATGTTGGCTACCAGCCGGCAGAGCTCCTGGGCGAGGAGCGACAGCCGCGTCTTCCCCTCTTCGCAGCGCTGCAGGAACTGCGCCTGCGTCGCCGGCAGGGGCTCGGCCATGCAGGCGCGATCGAAGCTCACGCGCAGCAACTGGTCCTTGAGCGACGCGGCATCGCCAAAGTCCAGGAATTGCATCCCCATGTCGTGCAGCCCGGGCAGATTTTTCTCCAGGTATCGGGTCTGCTCCTTCAGCTGCAGCATGAACAGGCGCCGCAGACCGTCGCGGTGCAGGCTTCTCGCCTTCTGCGGCGCATCGAGCACTTCCAGGTCCACGCTGTCGCCGCGGTCGACCAGCGCCGGATAGCCGATCAGGGTCTGCGCCCCCTGGCGAATCTCCATGATCTCCTGCAGCTCGCCGAAATTCCACGCGGTGATGCCGGACAGGGCGGCCTTGGGCTGGGCGATGGCGCTGAACTGCTCGCCTGCCTGCTCGCCCAGCTCCGCGCGCAGTTGCGCCAGGCTCCTGCCCATGGCGAGCTGCCGGCCGTGCTCGTCCACCACGCGAAAATTCATGGAGAGATGCAAAGGCAGCAGCTCGGGGCGGAAACCGTCCAGCGGCAGGACCAGGTTGAGTTCCTCGCGCGCGAAGCGGGCGATGGCCTCGACCAAGGCAACGTCTTCCCGGCGCTGCGCATCCATCGAGGCCATCGCCGCGACGAATTGTTCGGCGAATTCGGGCAGCGGCCCGAGCTTGTGGCGGATTTTCTGCGGCAGCGTCTTCGCCAGCAGCGCGACCTTCTCTTTGAGCAAGCCCGGCACCAGCCAGTCGCAGCGACTGGCTGCGAGTTGATTGAGCGCGATCAATGGAACGGTCAGCGTGAGGCCGTCGCGCGCATTGCCCGGGTCGTGCAAGTATTCGAGGGCGTAGCTGCGGGCGCCGATTTCGAGCTGGTGCGGAAACTGGGCCGTGGTGATGCCTGCCGCCTCGTGCCGCATCAGGTCCTCGCGCTTGAGGTAGAGCAGCTTCGGCGCTTCCGCCTCGGCCTCGCGGCGCCAGTGCTCGAAGGCGGCGCCGTTGTGGATGCCGGCGGGGATGAGGCTGTCGTAAAAGGCGTAGATCAACTCCTCGTCCACCAGCACGTCGGGGCGGCGCGATTTGTGCTCCAGCGTCTCGATGTCGGCGATCAGCTTGCGGTTGTGCGCGAAAAACGGTGCGCGCGTTTCGTACTCGCCCTCCACCAGAGCCTGGCGGATGAAAATCCTGCGCGACTCGACCGGGTCCATGGGACCGTAATGAATCCGCCGGTTGGCGTAGAGCAGGATGCCGTACAGCGTTGCCCGCTCGAAGGCGGCGACGCGGGCGGGTTTCTTCTCCCAGTGCGGCTCATACTGGTGGCGCCTGATCAGATGCGCGCCTATGCTCTCCAGCCACTCCGGTTCGATCCGGGCGATGCAGCGCGCGTACAGGCGCGTGGTTTCGGTGATCTCCGCGGCCATGATCCAGCGCCCGGCCTTCTTGCCCACGCCGGAGCCGGGGTGGATCAGGAACTTGATGCCGCGCGCGCCGAGGTAATGCTCGCTGTCCTCGGACTTGCAGCCGACATTGCCGAGCAGTCCGGCGAGCAGTGCGCGGTGGATCTGCGCGTAGGTCGCCTCCTTCCCCGATACCTTCCATCCCAGCTCGGCGACGAAGGTATGCAGCTGGCTGTGGATATCCAGCCATTCGCGCATGCGGTTGGAGGACAGAAAGTTCTCGCGGCACAGCTCGGCCAGCTTGCGGTTCGATTTCTTGTGCGCCAGCGCCTCCTGATAGAACTTCCACAGCTTGAGCCAGGAGAGGAAATCGGATTTTTCGTCGTCGAACTTCAGCTGCACCGCGTCGGCCGCGCCCGCGCGCTCCAGCGGCCGCTCGCGCGGGTCCTGCAAGGAGAGCACGGCGGCGATGATCAGCACCTCGGCCAGACTGCCTTCCTCCTTTGCCGCCAGGATCATGCGCCCGATGCAGGGGTCGAGCGGCAAGCGCGCGAGTTGCCTGCCGGTCTCGGTCAGATCGTTCGAGTCGTCCACCGCGCCCAGTTCGGTGAGCAGGCCATAGCCGTCGCTTATTGCTTTGGGCAGCGGCGGATCGAGAAATGGAAAATCCTCCACCTCGCCCAGATGCAGCGACTTCATGCGCAGGATCACGCCGGCAAGCGAAGAGCGCAGGATTTCAGGCTCGGTGTAGTCCGGGCGCGCCTTGAAGTCGTCCTCGTCGTACAGGCGTATGCACACGCCGCTCGCCACGCGGCCGCAGCGCCCGGCGCGCTGGTTGGCGCTCGCCTGGGAGATTTTCTCCACCTGCAACTGCTCGACCTTGCTGCGGTAGCTGTAGCGCTTGATGCGCGCCTCGCCCGGATCGACGACGTAGCGTATGCCCGGCACGGTGAGCGAGGTCTCGGCGACGTTGGTCGCGAGCACGATGCGCCTGCCTGCGTGCGGCTTGAACACCCGCTCCTGCTCCGCCGCCGACAGCCGCGCGTACAGCGGCAGGATTTCGGTATGCGGCGGATGGTGCTTCCGCAGTGCCTCGGCCGCCTCGCGGATCTCGCGCTCGCCCGGCAGAAACACCAGCACGTCCCCCGGCCCGCAGCGCGCCGTTTCGTCCACCGCATCGACGATGGCATCAATCAGATCCGGCGCATCATTTACGCCCGCGCGGGGCGCGGCAGCGCCGGGGCGGGGCGCTGCCGCGCCGGCCACTCTCCTGGCTGCGAACGGCCGGTAGCGCATCTCCACCGGATACAGCCGGCCGGACACCTCGATCACCGGCGCATCGTTGAAATGCCTGGAGAACCGCTCTGCGTCTATGGTTGCAGAGGTCACTAGAAGCTTCAGATCGGGCCGCCGCGGAAGCAGCTGCTTGAGATAGCCGAGCAGGAAATCGATATTGAGGCTGCGCTCGTGCGCCTCGTCGATGATGATCGCGTCGTATTGGCGCAGATCCCGGTCGCCCTGGGTTTCGGCCAGCAGTATGCCGTCGGTCATGAGCTTGATGTAGGAGCGCGGACTCAGCTTGTCGTTGAAGCGGATCTTGTAGCCGACCGCGCCGCCGAGTTCGGTCTTGAGTTCCTGCGCGATGCGCGCCGCGGTGGCGCGCGCGGCAATGCGCCGCGGCTGGGTGTGGCCGATGAGGCCCGCCACACCGCGCCCGAGTTCGAGCAGAATCTTGGGTAGCTGGGTGGTTTTGCCCGAGCCGGTTTCGCCGCAAACGATGACCACCTGATGTTTGGCGATCGCCTGCGCAATGTCGGCGCGCCGGGCGCTGACCGGCAGCTCTTCCGGGTATTCCGGCTTGGGCAGGCCGGCGCGGCGCTGCACGAGCTCGGCGGCGGAGTAGCGGTGTTGCTGCGGATTCATGCGCCTGCGGTCGGGTTGCTCGGGCTTCACCCCGCGCATTCTACCGGCTCTGGAAACGGGGCCCGAGCATGGTGCCTCAACACCCTGCCGGCCGCCGCCTGAAGCTGTCAGGCGGCGGGTAATGCAGAGGCGCGTTTTACCTTCGGTGCGCCAGCTTTTCGGGCTTGCCACAGGTCATAGCTGGCCTGCTGCGCAACCCACAGGTCGGCTCGCCCACCGTTTTTCACACCTAGCCACCCCTCCAGGCGTAGCGCCATTTCCGGCGAGATAGCGGCGCGGCCGTTGAGGACGCGAGACAGCGCCGCGCGGGTCACCCCTAATTGCGCGGCGGCATCGGTCACGGTCAGACCCAGCGCAGGCAATACATCCTCGCGCAAGGTTTCGCCTGGATGGGGAGGGTTGTAAATTCGCGTCATTTCGAATGTTCCTTAGTGATAGTCCTGATAATCCACCAACACGGCATCAGTCCCTTCAAAGATGAAGGTCACACGCCAGTTGCCATTCACCCACACCGACCAATGCCCGGTCGAAAGCAAATGCAATTTCCATCCCGGCACGTTCATGTCATCGGCGGACTTCGCAAGGTCAAGCCGCGACAGTTGCCGCTTCAGGCGCGGCGCATGGTGCGGTTGAATCCCTGCCCGACTGCCGGTCTCGAAGAATGCGCGCAGCCCCTTGTGGCGGAATGCCTTAATCACGCGTACAGTGTATAGCGTCGCGTTACAGCCGTCAAGCGGCGGTTACCACTTGTGTCGGTTACCACTTGCAAGCGGGCTGTGCCGGCGACCCGCCAGAGACGTGCCTGGGATCGCCCGCCGCTTGCCTGGCGACTCACCGCCCAGGAGCACTCAGAGAGACGAATTGATTGCGGACTAATTTGTCTCCGATCCCGAAGTTGCGATATAGGGGCGCGGGCCAATCCTGTCGCTGAAGCGGATCTTGTAGCCGACCGCGGCGCCGAGCTCGGTCTTCAGCTCCTGCGCGATGCGCGCCGCGGTCGCGCGCGCGGCGATGCGCCGCGGCTGAGTGTGGCCGATGAGCCCTTCCACCCCACGCCCGAGTTCGAGCAGGATTTTCGGCAACTGCGTCGTCTTTCCCGAGCCGGTTTCGCCGCAGACGATAACGACCTGGTGTTTGGCGATCGCCTGCGCGATGTCGGCGCGCCGGGCGCTGACCGGCAGCTCTTCCGGGGTATTGCGGCTTCGGCAGCGCGGCGCGGCGCTGCTCGAGCTCGGCCGCCGAGTAGCGGTGCTGCTGCGGATTCATGCGCCTGCGGTCGGGTTGCCCGGATTTAACCTCGCGCATTCTACCGGGTCTGGAGGTGCGGCCTGGGCAGTAATACGTGCGATTCGGCCTAGGCGGTCATTCTCACAGGCGGAAAAGGCGAAGCATGGTTCGAGCCCGGGTCGGGGAGCCATCTAGGTGCAAAGCTGCCATCCACAACATCCAATTTAAAGCCCAGCACCTAAGAAGCGTACTATTGTTGCTCAACCGATTACTTAGGGGACCAAAATGACGCGATTTGTTAGGCTCGTTTGGGTGGCAGTAATGTTGATGTCATCCGCTGTTGCTGTGGCTGGCCCAGTGGAAGACGCGAACGCGGCGATCGACCGCTGGTCGGCGGCATATACGTCTAATGACCCGGAGGCAGTGGTTAACAATTATTGGCCGGACGCGATTCTTCTCGGAACCGTGAGTCCCGTGATATCCATAGGGACCGAAGCGATCGGAAAATATTTCTCGCTCGTTAAGGGGAGTGGCAACAAGAATTCGATCCAAGAAAGGCACACCATCGTGCTCGACGAAAACGCCGTAGTAGTCACCGGTTTTTACGAATTTACCCGGATGAACAACGGCCAGCCATCACCATCGCCGTCACGCTTCACCATGCTTATCACTAAACGCGGCAGTGAATGGCGTATCGCGCACCATCATTCTTCACCACACGTTCAGCCAAAATAACTGAGCCCATCACGGAGAAGAGGCCGCCTCAATTGGCGGTCGCTCATGCCTTAAGCACGCTGACGACGTCATCACTGTCCTCAAGCCGCTTGATTAGGTTAGTTTGCTCACGCAGTCGCACTCTTAACAGCCAAGAGTTCTCAGATTTGACCGGACCGGGGAGATGCAAGCGGCCGGATACGGCCAGAAGCCGCCGGTCGAAGATTTTCCCGATAGCTGTCGCTCGAATTATCCGTCCGTACTACTATTACATAGATAGACCCTATGGTCCGGTGAATCGTAGTTGGGCCTCATTCGAAAACACCTTGCGAATCGCGTCACAGACAAACAATCACGGTATAGCTGAATGAACCCCACGCTCACTGCCCTCACTGGATTCGTTGGTTGGTCGTTGTTTCTCTTGGTGCTCATGGAGCTCATACGCTCCAAACTCGTCGTTACGAAGGCCATCCCGGCAAACGGGTTCAAGCCAGATAACTCCAATCTCTCACCATTCATGCAACGCCTCGCGCGGGCTCACGCCAACTGCGTCGAGGGCTTGCCCATCTTCGGTGGCCTCATGCTCATTGCCGTGGTATCCGGCAGGTCCGCCGTCACCGACCCGCTTGCATACGCTTTTCTCGCTGCGCGCATTCTGCAGTCAGTCATTCACCTCAGTTCGCTGTCTGCGTTGGCTGTCACTCTTCGGTTCTCAGCGTTTGCCGTGCAAATGGGCATTGGTGTGTAATGGGCAATTCGTCTGGTCGTGGCTTGAGCCAAATGTCGTGACGCCCAACCCTTCCATCGAGCGGACGCACTCCCGCCCACGACCTCCGCGGTTCGCTAATGTCAAACGTCGAACGGCTGCTACTCGCTACGGCGACCGGCGAGTTTGGGTCGATTCCAGCCGGTCAGGCCAAAGAAATAACCTCTTTCCAGTGCCCAGTTTTGCCTTGGTCGGGGAGCCAACCAGGGCTCGAATCTGAAATCTGCGAATCACCGGTAAGCTATCCGCGTGAGCGCGTCAGCGCCTGGTCACGGCGTGAACGTCCGCGAGAACTCAGCACTGCGCGACCGCGCCTGGGCATCTTCCGCACTGGCCCAATGCGAAGGCAACATTTCTCAACATTGATTTTGGTGGAGCCAGGCGCTTCCTGACACTCTGGCCAATCGAATGTTCAAAAATGGCAAGTTCCATAGCGCTCCTTCGAAGCGCCCTCAGCGCTTGATGGTCCGCGGCAGAAACATCGGATGGCGCGAGCGAAGGGATTTCTGATTCCGCTACCGTGCGCCGGCAAGCGCCTCGGCCTCGCCGCGTAGCGCAGCCGGATGGACGATTCCGTCGGCGAAATAGGCGATGCGTCGAATCGGTTCCTTATGCTGCAGATATGAACCGGCTACGCGAGATCAAGCCGACTCCGTGCGCCTTTGCACCTAATCCGCATGCACATCACGTATACTGCATCATGCGAAAGAGAGATTGCACCTGCGGCGCCGAAGCCGATGTGCGTCGCGGCACCCGCCGCTTGGCCGACAGGCGCGACGAAATCGTCTACCGCATGATTTGTCCCGTCTGCGGACAGCTGGGCCCTGCAATTCCGGCGGAGGGCAAGGACGAAGCCACCGCCATCGCCGAAGCCGTTACGGCGTGGAATGAGATGATCGCCCGCATTCGTCCGCTGGAAGACTAGATTCGGTCGACTGACTTCCTGCTTGCCGATTGTTCACGGCCTGCCGCCTGTTCAGGCGGCAATCAAGGCAGCAGGCTCGTCACACGCGATACTTCCTGAAACGCGCCACCGACCACGACAGCTTCGCCGCGGCCGCGCGGTAGCGCCGCCTCATCCTCCAACGATGCGGCCGAGGCGCACCGCGGTCTCGCCTTTCCGGAGGCGCATCGAGGGCATGATCAGCACGCAATTGTCGTAGGGCGTGGCCACGGCCCGAGCGCCGTCGTGGCCGATCACCGTCCCTTCGCGCGCAATCACCTCCATGCCGACATAGGGCGCGGCGAAACGAAAATCGTCGCTTGCAATGGTGACGGCCTGGGTGACCTCGACCACGCGCTGCGCCGCGGGCAACGGCGCGAGGTGCGGCGCCGCAAATTCCCGCTCGATCGCGCCGAAATGCAGCAGGAAGCGCAGCATCGAGTCGATCGCGACCGTGGCGCTGGCGCGCTCCCAGTGCTGGCCGCATTCGATCAGCAGCGCATTCTTCGGGCTGGCGTCATCGGCGAATTCGCCGTAGTCGCGCATGCGCCGGCCGGCGGCATGGCCCGCGTCGCACACGAGATTAGAGGGCGTACCGAGGCGCAGGGCCAATTCGCGCGCCTTGCGCGTCATGCCGCAGATCATCAGCGGCGGCGTGGCGTGCTGCATTGAATGAATGTCGAGCAGCGCATCGACGCTGGCTACGAGCGGGCGCAACTCACGCGCGCGGCGCAGCTCCACGCTGTCGCGCGCTCCATCGAGCGCCTCCGGGCTCCACACCCGGTTGAAATCCTCGTCCACGCAGCGCGAGGCGCTCGCATTCGCTCGATCGAAACGCGCGTAGGCGGCGACGTTCATGAATGCGAGACTCAGCCGGCCGGCACGCGGCCGCACCTCCTGGCGCAGCAGCCCGTCCACGGCGATC
>OCZT010007888.1_pt1 | contig 10394 bp, 9 predicted proteins | sample 1539031 | NCBI WGS metagenome assembly OCZT01 (sample SAMEA3539308, study PRJEB22396) | soil metagenome | biome: tundra; feature: field; material: soil | place: USA | collected 2010-05 | depth 0.15 m
TCATATTGAAATTCGTATTATTCTATAATAATACTATATGGATTATTCAATTATAGAAATGAAATTCTAATAAAGGGGTTTTGGGGAGGAAGAATAGGGGCAAATATTAGGATGTTGAAGGGAATACTGATGAATTTTTAAGGACGATTTTGTATTATTGATGCCTAATTTCATTTGTTTATGGCATTTGTTAAACAATAATTAACCCGAGGAGATAAATGTTAAGAGAAATTCGTTCAATAATTATTTTATTACTTCTTATTACTATAACCGGATTTGCACAGAAGTCAGGCAACGATAAGATACTCCCCTATCCAATAAACCAATATAAGCTAAAGAACGGGTTGAATGTGGTTACGGTTAAATATGACAGTCCGGGGCTTGCGGCGTTTTTTATAGTTGAAAGGGTAGGAGCAAGAAATGAAGTAGAGGAAGGGGTAACGGGTTTTGCACATTTCTTTGAGCATATGATGTTCAGAGGAACGGATAAATATCCATCAGAAAAGTATAGTGAAATATTAAAGCTAATCGGTGCAGGGGCAAATGCTAATACCGGACAGGACAGAACGATACTTCACATGACAGGGAATGCTGAGAAGCTTGAGAAGATGTTTGATTTAGAATCGGACAGGTTTATGAATCTGCATTATACTGAACATGATTTTAAGACAGAGGCAGGAGCAGTTAAAGGAGAGTATACGAAGAATAATGCGAGTCCATACTCACAGCTTTATGAAAATTTAATGAATACCGCTTTTGACAAGCATACTTATAAGCATACTACTATGGGATTTTTTAAGGATATAGTTGATATGCCAAATCAGTATGAATATTCGAAGCTATTCTTTAAGAGATTTTACAGCCCAGAATATGCAACGATCGTTGTGGTTGGGGATGTTACAGCTGCTAAAGTAAATAAGCTTGCTGAGAAGTATTTTAGCAGCTGGGAAAGAGGAAACTATAAACCGGTTATTCCTGTTGAACCGCAACAGAAGGAAACAAGATATGTACATCTTCAAAACGGAAGCATCCCTCCTTATATTAGTTTGAACTATAAGGGTCCGGCTTTCAGTGATACGAAGATAGACATGCCTGCTTTGGATGTTTTAAATACGATAATCTTTTCGCAAACATCTGAACTTTATAAGAAGCTTGTGCTTACTGAACAGAAGGTGAGGTTTATCGGAGGAGGGGCGCAGGATTCAAGAGATCCGAACCTTATATCGATATCTGCATCGCTGAAGGACAAGAAGGATATGCAGTATGTTAAGGATGAAGTTGTGAAAGCTATTGAGAAGGTAAAGAATGAAGGGGTTGATCCTAAAATTCTTTTAGAGACAAAGCAACATTTGAAGTATTCGTATGCGATGGGAATAGATGATCCGGAGGCAATTGCGAATTCACTTTCGCATTATATTATGCTTATGGGAGATCCCGAAGCACTCAATCGACTATATGCTATGTATGATAAGGTAACAGTTGAGGATATAAAAAAAGTGGCTATACAGTATTTTACACCTACAGGTTTAACAATCGCTACAGTATCCGAAGATAAAGAAGGAGGGGTAAAGTAATGAAAGCGGTTTTATTAAGTTTAATATTTATGATATCATTATTTGGTCAAGAGTTTGTAGAATTAAAGCTGCCCAATTCAAATAAGATTATATTAAAGTTCATGTTCCGGAACGGATCAATAACCGACCCGGTTGGAAAAGAAGGGTTAACAGATGCGACTGCCTCGGTAATTGCACAGGGAGGGACAGGAGCACTGACTTACAGTCAGATTCAGGATAAAATATATCCAATGGCTGCTTCATACGGGGCGTCAACAGACAAGGAAGTTTCGATATTTACATTCGAAGTGCACAAGGATTGGCTGAAGGAATTCTATCCTATAATGATAGGACTAATAACTAATCCGGCATTTAAGGATGAGGATTTCCAGAGGGTAATTTCCAATCAGCAAATTATGTAGATCAGGTGATACGTGCTTCGTCGGATGAGGAGTACAGTAAGAAGTCGTTAGCGGACTTGCTTTTCAGAGGAACGAACTATCAGCACATGGTTGCGGGGAAGACAGAATCGGTGAAGAGCATTTCTCTAATGGACATAAGGAACCATTACAGAAATTTCTTTACGAAGAATAATCTTATGGTGGGGATTGCGGGTAATTATCCAAAGGACTTTTTGAACAAACTGAAGAAAGACCTAGAGGGGTTATCTAAAATAAATCCTGTTATTCCTCAGGCACCAAAGGCAAATACGCCGAAGGGATATCATGTTGAGATAATATCGTAAGAGAGTGCTTTTGGTTCAGCTATATTTATGGGTTTTCCAATGGATATTACAAAGGCTAAAGATGAGTATGCAGCATTGATGGTGGCCAACTCATATTTAGGAGAGCACAGGAAATCATACGGCAAATTGTACCAGCAGATCAGAGAAATACGTTCTATGAATTATGGTGATTATACATATATAGACTGGTATGACAACGGGGGCGCAAATATGTTACCACCATCAAGAGTTCCGCGTAATTCGAATTATTTTTCGATATGGATTCGTCCAGTACAGATTGCCAAGCAACTGAAACAACAATATCCGGAGTTAAAGGACATTCAATTGGGACAAGCTCATTTTGCTTTAAGGATGGCTATCAGGGAATTATCGAAGATAATTAATAACGGAATATCTAATGCTGATTTTGAGGCAACAAGGACTTTCCTAAGAAGTTATATTAAATTATATATCAAATCACCTTCGGAACAGTTGGGTTATTTGATGGATTCAAAGTTTTACGGAAGGAAAGATTATATTAAGGAAATGGACAAGTTACTTGCTGACCTTAAACCTGAAGATGTAAATAAGGCAATTAAGAAATATCTACAGATAGATAATCTGTTCGTAACAATTGTTACGGATAAGTCGGAGGCGGCTTCATTAAAAGAGAGTTTGCTGAACAATAATGATTCTCCTATGAGTTATTCGAATGCGCTTAAGTCAGGACTACCCAAAGAAGTGATAGCTGAGGATGAAGAGGTGTCGAAGTTCAGGCTTAACATAAGATCTGTGGATATAATAAAGTCGGAGGAGACGTTTAAGTAAATTTCTTTCCTGTAGTTTTATATCTTTATAATGCCTTTTACTTATACCTTTTGCCTATAACTTTTACTATAGAAAAGTTCTCAAAGGATTTAGTGTATAATTAAAATACGTTAAACAACGGAGAATGAATAAGACGGAATACAAAGTATTCGATTTAACAAGAGGCAATTAGGAGTAATTTCAGGTACAGGCATAATCATTTTTTTATGAAGGAACTATTGTTACTTTTACTTTGTTCAATATCAATTAAAATATCGGCACCAGGAGATCAATGAAGAAATCATTTTATGCTCTTTTATTATTTTTATTAATTGCGCTTTTTTCATCTAATTATGTAAGTACAAGAAATGTATTTGCCGGAACACCGGCGGATAGCCTTAATCTTGAACCTGACAGAATGTTACAGGAAGAGGACCAGTTAATCCAAGCAATTATTTCAAGATATCATTACAAGAAATTTGTATTTAATGATTCACTTTCCTCAGTAGTATTTGACCGTTATTTAAAAGACCTTGATTATAACAGGAGTTATTTTTATCAAGGGGACATTGATAAGTTTGAAAAATACCGTAATAAAGTAGATGATCTTCTTCAGGAAGGGGATCTTACACCTTTTTATGTTATGTATAATTTATTCCGTATAAGGATAAATGAGAGGCTTGATTATTCCGATTCGCTACTTAAGAAGGAGTTTGATTATACAAGGGATGAGAATTATGAATGGAGGAGAGATTCTTCTTCTTGGTTTAAAGAAACTAAAGAGATGAATGATTTCTGGAGAAAGAAAGTAAAGAATGATGCTCTTAACCTGAAGTTAGATGGTAAGGATTGGAAAGCAATTTCAGAGACTCTTACTAAAAGATATGAGAATATGCAGAAGACCATTAACCAGAATAAGAGCGAAGATGTATTTCAGATTGTCATGAACTCTTATACAGAATCTATAGATCCTCATACTAATTATTTATCTCCCATTACCTCTGATAACTTTAAGATAGATATGAGCAGATCGTTAGAAGGAATTGGCGCTCAACTTCAATCGGAAGATGATTATACAAAAATAGCTGAGATCATACCCGGAGGTCCTGCATTTAAGAGTAAATTGCTAAACAAGGGCGATAAGATAGTTGGAGTAGCACAGGGATCCGAGGGGAGTGAATTTATAGATGTAATTGGCATGAGATTAACGGATATAGTACAGTTAATCAGGGGTCCTAAGGGTACCACAGTCCGTTTACAGATATTAGCGGCCAACAGCGGGACGAATACAAAACCGAAGGAAATAAAGATTGTAAGGGATAAGATAACACTTGAAGAACAATCGGCTAAGAAGGACATTCTTGAAATTCAGAATGATAAAAGAAATTATAAGATAGGAGTTATCACAATTCCGGCTTTCTATGCAGATTTTGATGCTGCATCGAAAGGTGTAAAGGATTACAAGAGCACTACACGTGATGTAAAGAAATTACTTGCCGAGCTTAAAGATGCTAAGGTGGATGGCGTAGTAATTGATTTAAGGAATAATGGAGGGGGTTCACTTCAGGAAGCTGTTCAAATGACAGGTTTGTTTATTAAGGAGGGTCCTGTAGTGCAGGTAAGGAATGCCGACGGTTCGATAGATGAGGACAACGATCCTGATCCGGAAATAGTATATAGCGGGCCTTTAGCGGTGCTGGTTAATAAGTTCAGTGCATCGGCATCAGAGATATTCTCAGGAGCCATACAGGATTATGGCCGAGGTCTGATCGTTGGAGACCAAACTTATGGTAAGGGAACTGTACAGAATATGATAGACTTGAACAAACTAGTAAGAAGTACTTCTGAGAAATACGGTCAGGTTAAGATTACGATAGCCAAGTACTATAGAATTAATGGAGGCAGCACACAAATGAAGGGAGTTATCCCAGATATTAAGTTCCCTTCTTTAACAGATATGTATGAATATGGAGAGAGTTCGGAACCAAGTGCGCTTCCATGGGACCAGATTAAGACAAGTAATTTTACGCCCGCCGGGGATTTAAGTCCTTATATTCCAAAGTTAATACAGTTTCATGAAGAAAGGATTAAGAGCAATCCAGAATTCGATTATCTAAAGGAAGACATAGAAGAAAGCAAAGAAATAAATGCTAAAAAGTTTGTTTCTCTAAATGAGGAGGTAAGGAAGACAGAAAAAGATGATCTTGAAGAAAAGAGGTTCCAGCGTGAGAATGAGAGAAGAAAACTTAAAGGACTAAAACTGCTGCAGAAAGGAGAGACTGCTAAAGAGGAGAATAAGAAGAATGACCCTCTACTTGATGAATCGGCACATGTAGTAGCAGATCTGATAAAATTAGAGATTGGATAAAATTATTTTTTTTAGCAATGGATATGCTTTTTTCGGAAGAGAGTTATAAGTTTATGTGCGCAGCACTGCAGGAAGCTGAGCAAGCACTGCAGGATGATGAGGTACCGATTGGAGCTGTCGTAGTGCATAAAGGTAAAATTATAGGCAAAGGAAGAAACCAAGTTGAATTATTAAAAGACCCTACAGCTCATGCAGAAATAATAGCATTATCTGCTGCTGGTAATTATTTGAGGGATTGGCGATTAAATGAGTGTGACATGTATGTAACACTTGAACCGTGTGTAATGTGTACAGGGGCATTACTTTCAAGCCGGATAAACAATCTTTATTTTGCTACTTATGATCCTAAATACGGAGCCTGCGGTTCACTTTATAATCTAGCCGAAGAAGGAAAATTTAACCACAAGATAAAGGTTTTTTCGGGGATTTATTCAAATGAGAGTGCACAACTGCTGAAGAGTTTTTTCGGAAGTGTCAGAAAGACTTGATAAATAAAATTAATAATTATATTTTATAAATTAATAATGGTAAATAGATGTATTTAATAATATTCGGTGCTCCTGGAGTAGGAAAAGGAACCCAGGCTAAAATATTATCTTCCAAGTTAAGTATTCCGCATATATCAACCGGAGATATTTTAAGGGCGGCAGTTAAGGAACAGACTGTATTAGGGATTAAGGCTCAAAAGATTATGGCTTCGGGTGAATTAGTCTCTGATGAAATAATGATAGGGATTATTAAAAATACATTGTCGGATCCAAAATGCAGCAAGGGATTTTTACTTGATGGATTTCCCAGAACCCTAGCACAAGCAACAGCAATTGATGAGCTTCTTAAAGAACTAAATCTGATGGAACAAATCTTAGTCGTATCTTTAAAGACAAATGAAGAAGAACTAATTGTAAGATTGACAAACAGGCGTGCTTGTTCGAAATGCCAAGAAATCTTTAACTATAAAGATATAAAGGATAAAGATGTTTGTCCTAACTGCGGAGCAGTTAACAGTTTTTATCATAGAAGCGACGATCAGGAGGAAGTAATAAGGAATAGGTTCAAAATATTTCAATCAGTAACATTACCAATACTTGAACATTATGAGAAAATGGGGAAAGTTATATCCGTAAATGGTTTTCAGCCTATTGAAAAAGTTACCGAGGATATATTACATTGTTTAGCAAAAAGATCAGGAAAGGAAATAACTATTTCTACTTAAAGACCGCTCTGACTGCTTTACCATTATCCAGTTTTAATATCCGGGCATTTACTTTTTTAATTATTTCGTAATTATGTGTTGCAAATAATACAGCAGTACCGCGGGCATTTATCTTCTGCAGGATATTTATAATCTCCATAGAGGTTTCGGGGTCAAGGTTGCCTGTCGGTTCATCTGCTAATATAAGAACAGGTTCATTAACAACCGCTCTTGCAATAGCAACCTTCTGCTTCTCGCCACCCGATAATTCATCGGGCATACTGTTTCTGCGGTGAATTAAACTAACATCAGTAAGGACATCGTTTATCCTTCTCTTAATTTCTTTCTTAGGAGTATCGAGTACCTCTAAGACAAAGGCAAGATTATCATAGATATTCCTGTCCTTCAACAACTTAAAGTCCTGGAATATAATACCAAGTTTTCTTCTGAGAAATGGAAGATCTTTTGCTTTTATGGTTTTTGAATCATACTTATCGAACTGTACAACACCAGAATGAGGGAACAGATTCATGTAAATCATCTGAAGGAGTGTACTTTTACCGGAACCACTTTTACCGATAAGGAAACAGAATTCACCGGGGTTCATTTGCAAGGAAAGACCGGAGAATATTATGTTTGAAGAATATCCAAAATCAACATTATCAAATTTCAGCATGTTTGTTTTTCTTTAATATAAACTGGATACGATTAGAGTTTTTATTTCCTGGTTTAAAAGTGAAAGCCTCAAAGCAATCGACAATATAAAGACAAGTTTTATCAATTAACTTAAAGTAAGTATCAAAAGAATAAATTTTCTCCTTATGAATTTCAGAATATTCATTCCCGTTTGCAAGTATTATATTGAATTTATTTACGTGTAAACCAGAATCAGGGTTATAGATCGAACTTTGCCGATATGTAAATCCTTTATACTTCCCTTCCCTGTTATTCTTCTTAGCATGAATGTAGCTATTTTTTTCAAGGCTGACATCGAAAACAAAGACGCCATCATCATTTAGTAACAGGGAAACCTCTGTAAAGAGTTTAATTAATAACTTGCCAGAGAGGATATAATTTATGCTATCGAAATTGGAATATATAAGATCATATTTTGATTTAAAAGGAAGATGGAGCATATTACAACAAACTTTATTTTTAAGATAATTACCCTTTGCAAGCATGGAGTAGCTTATATCAGTAACTGTAATTGAGGGATAATATTTAATAAAGTATTTTACGAAAGAGCAATCCCCTGCTGCCAATTCCAACACTTTAGATTTTTTAGGGCAATCTTTCCTTACAATTTCATATAAATATTTAGCCCATTTATCATACCTAATTCTTTTCATTAAATGTGGATAAATTAAAGGGAGTACCTGGTAGGGTTTAGCCTTTATCATTTATTCTTTTTCTGTTATTGGCAATAATATCGGCATAACGAAAAGCCTGCAGCATACTTGATTCATCGGCAATGCCTTTGCCTGCGATATCAAAGGCAGTACCATGATCCGGAGAAGTACGTACAATAGGCAGTCCTGCAGTATAGTTTACACCAGAAGAAAAGTTAAGCATTTTGAAAGGGATAAGCAGCTGATCGTGATACATTCCAAGGACACAATCATAGTTTTTATAAAGTTTATTAGCGAAGAAAGCATCGGGGGAAAAGGGACCTTCACAATAACTGAACTTTTTAATAGCCGGCTTTATTATTTTTTCCTCCTCATAACCGATATTTCCTGATTCACCTGCATGAGGATTTAAGCCAAGAACGGCAAACCTAATATCCTTAACTGCAAGGTCAGAGTGAAAAGTATTCTTTATTGTTACTATAGTGCTTAGTAATAGTTTTTGTTTAATCAGTTTAGGAATATTTTTAATCGGCACATGAATTGTAACGAGAGCGGCGTTCATTTCAGCAGAAAGGAACATCATGACAAAATCTTTGACACCACACCATTCACTATAAATTTCCGTATGTCCAGGGAATTTAATTCCATACTTATGTATTGCTGTCTTTGAAATGGGGGCTGTAATTACAGCATCAGCATTTTTTCCCCAGAGCAGATCAAAGGAAGTCTTAATTGCAGAATAGGCAAATTTACCAGCTTCTTTTGATACACTTCCTAAGACCTGTTTAGCTTTTCCCAAATCATAAATCATTATGTCTTTTTTATCAAGATCTTTTTGATTATTTGTGACAGTGAAATTGAATTCGGGTTTTACAATTCCAGCAGTTAATTCAAAAACGTTATACGGGATGAGGACAATAAATCTTTTATCCGGAAGGGTATGTATTCTATTCAGAGTTTTAATGATAAGTTCGGGACCTATCCCGTTAATATCGCCACATGTAAATATAAAAGTATTCATTATTTCTGCAGGGGAAATTCGCCCGTGCCCAGTTTATCAACGAAAATAAATCTTTTCTGCCGGTCATAATACCAGGTCTCAACAACTTTGCCTTCATTATTAGAACTCCGTTCTATTCTTTTTGGTTTCCCCAATTGTATATAAATTTTTCCTCTGTCTGTTTCAAAGCCTTTTTTATTACCGATAGTGGAGAAATTCTTTGAAGTATAATCCACCCTTTTATAATATTCGTTCATTACCTCATTGTATTGAGTAGAAGGAGTGGGGTCATATTTTTTCCAAAATTTATAGAGTTCTTTGGAATAATTTTTCTCTTTGACACTTAATATTTTATCGACATCATCTTCTCCGGTCATATATTTAAGTATTTTGATAGCAAATTCAGGATTCATTAAAGCAAACGGTTTATCAAACCATACACATTGTCTATAAAATGTAACATAAGGTTTTTGCTCATCGCCTTTAAATAAAAGGAATGTTATATTGCCTTCATAAAATTGCCTGCATAAATTCTTAATTATGAAATTCCGAGTGGGAACTATGTCTCCCGGCTGACCAATTACAATCTGGGAATCGCACAGCTGAAGATTTAGACTGAAAACAAAGGATTCTTTTAGATAACCATTAAATACAGTGTCATCGTTATTGATAACAATAGCTTTAAGATTATTGAGGGAAGTATCGGCTGAAGGAATGATTATGTCATAGTCATTGTTTGTAAATGGAATGAACCCTTCATAATTAGTCAAGACAGAGATTTCCTCATTATTACATTTCCCTTTTTTAGAATTTACGACTATGGGAGGAAGGAGATTTCTATATTTATCAGTAAATGTAAAATTTTCTTTCTTTTTAGGTTTTAATTCATCCTTAGAATTGATATCAGTAATCAAAGGAAGAAAATTATAATTTCCCTTAGGAAGATGAAAGGTCATTAAGCCCTGATAGAACAATATATCTGAATCTGTTTCCTGATAATCATTTACCTGAATTTTATCTTCCTTAATTTGCCTATCAACAAAATTTCCTAAAGTATCTGTTACCTCCACAACCAAGCTGAATCCTGCCTTATATCCATTAACATCTTTAACAAAGACCAGATGGTTATAGGGAATCCTGAAAGTATAATAATAGACCCAGTTATTATTTAACGAAGGGAATACATTTAATTCAGAATAAGGGAACTTAAAATTCTGGGATTCAGGGTGGTCAGGATAATTTGAATGATTCTGAGAAAAAGCAAAAGCGGTGATTATAATGCTAAGTAATAGGGCTTTAATTTTCACTTTATTCATTTGAATTATAAATAGTTTATTATGATCTATAACGGAAAGATATAAACAATTTAAAATAAAAACAGCAGAAAGAATTCTGCTGTTT
>OCZT010007889.1_pt1 | contig 10394 bp, 9 predicted proteins | sample 1539031 | NCBI WGS metagenome assembly OCZT01 (sample SAMEA3539308, study PRJEB22396) | soil metagenome | biome: tundra; feature: field; material: soil | place: USA | collected 2010-05 | depth 0.15 m
GCTCGGTGGCAAGGTCATCGAGGAACTCGGCGACGGCTAGCGGCGTTCCCGGGCCGCGGCGATGCCCGGCCGATCGGTGCTGCGATGACGCCCGGCGGTCCCGGCGGGCTTAGGCTCGGACACGACAGGCGGTCCCGTCGCGCGCCCCGCGCGCGGTGACCCGCAGGCTCGTCGCGACGGCGCGATGACGACAACAGATGGGGGCAACGTGGACCCTGGCGGTCAGCTGGATATGCAGCAACTGCTCGCCGCGGCGCAGCAGATGCAGGAACAGCTCCTGAACGCTCAGGAGGAGCTTGCCGACGCTGAAGTGGAAGGCACATCCGGCGGCGGCCTGGTGAAGGCCATCGTCAACGGGCAGGGCGAGCTGGTAGATCTCACCATCAGCGCTGCCGCCATCGACCCTGCCAGCGCGGAGGAGTCCGCGCAGACGGTAGCCGACCTCGTGCTCGCCGCGGTCCGCGATGCGAACCGCGCGGCCAGTGAGCTTCAGCAGGAGATGATGGGTCCCTTCGCGGCCGGCTTCGGCGGCGCCCCCGGGGGCGCCGCGGGCATGCCCGGCCTGCCAGGGTTCCCCGGCATGCCCGGCCTGCCAGGGTTCCCCGGCCCGCCCGGCCTGCCCGGCCTTGCCGGACCGGACAGCGGTCCCGCAGGCGGGCACTGAGGTGTACGAGGGCGTCGTCCAGAGCCTCATCGACGAGCTCGGCCTGCTTCCGGGCGTCGGCCCGAAGGGAGCGCAGCGGATCGCGTTTCACCTGCTGACGGCCGACCCGGCGGACGTTCGACGGCTCGCGTCGGTGCTGCTTGAGGTGCTGGAGAAGGTAAAATTCTGCCGCACCTGCGGCAATGTGGCCGAGCAGGACGAGTGCCGCATCTGCCGGGACCAGCGCCGTGATCTTTCGATGATCTGCGTGGTGGAAGAGCCGAAGGACGTCGCGGCGATTGAGAAGATCCGCGAGTTCCGCGGCCGCTATCATGTCCTCGGCGGCGCGATCAGCCCCATTGACGGGATCGGCCCCGAGGATCTGCGGATCAAGGAACTGATGACGCGGCTGGCCGATGGCACCATTACCGAGCTGATCCTCGCGACCGACCCCAACCTTGAAGGCGAGGCGACGGCGACGTACCTGGCCCGGCTGATCAAGCCGCTCGGAATCCGGGTGACCAGGCCCGCCAGCGGACTGCCGGTCGGCGGCGAGCTTGAGTACGCCGACGAGGTCACCCTGGGACGCGCATTCGAAGGACGGAGGCTGATTGATGTCTAACCCGCCGGCCCGCCGCGTGCGCGAGGACAGGTCCCGGTGAGCGCCGCCGAGGAACAGGACACGGCCGCCAGGCCGGGTGAGGACTGGCGCCCGCTCGCTGACCAGATCGCCCGCAACGCCCGGGACTTCCTGGACGGGGCGGCGGCGCTGGCCAGGGGCGAGGGCGGCGAGGAGACCGTGCCGCTGCTGCTGCTTGAGGTCGCCCAGATCCTGCTGGCCGGCGCGAAGCTCGGCGCGAGCAAGGACGTCATCCTGCCGGGCAACTGGGAACCTGACGTCGGCGCCGATCCGGATCTGGACCTGCTCCGCACCGGGCTGGCAGCCCGGCTGCTCGACTGCGACGAGTACGCGGAGATCTTTGATCCGTACGCCGACACGCGCGCAACCCCGTTCCGGCTGTCCGATGATCTCGCCGCGATCGCCGCGGACCTTATCCACGGGCTCAAGCACTACCAGGCGGGCCGCTCGTCCGAGGCGCTGTGGTGGTGGCAGTACTCGTACGTGAACCACTGGGGCCTGCACGGGGGCGCTGCGCTGCGGGCGCTGCATGCCGTCGTCGCGCACGCCCGGCTGGATGTCGCCGAGGAGAGCACCCCGGGCTGACCGGCCCTGCGCCTGCGCGCTGGCGGCAGCCTGCTCGTTTCGCTTGTGCAGGCGACGAAAACCGCCCGCTGGATAGACTTGGCCGGACGCCTGCCCGCAGCCGGACAAAGGAGCGGCGACCCTGTGGCCCTGGTCGTACAGAAGTACGGTGGATCCTCGGTAGCCGACGCCGACGGCATCAAGCGCGTAGCCCAGCGCATCGTGGCGACGCGCAAGGCCGGCCATGCGGTCGTGGTGGTGGTGTCGGCCATGGGCGACACCACCGACGAGCTGCGTGACCTGGCCAGCCAGGTGAGCCCGCTGCCGCCCGGCCGCGAACTCGACATGCTGCTGACCGCCGGGGAGCGGATCTCGATGGCGCTGCTGGCCATGGCCATCGCCAACCTGGGCCTGGAAGGGCGCTCGTTCACCGGCTCCCAGGCCGGGGTGATCACCGACTCCGCGCACGGCAAGGCCCGGATCATCGACGTGACGCCCGGCCGGATCCAGCTTGCCCTCGACGATGGCGCGATTCCTATCGTGGCCGGCTTCCAGGGCGTGTCGCAGACCACCAAGGACATCACCACGCTCGGCCGGGGCGCTTCCGACACGACGGCGGTCGCGCTCGCCGCCGCGCTGGGCGCGGACGTGTGCGAGATCTACACCGATGTGGACGGGGTGTTCACCGCCGACCCGCGGATCGTGCCCGGCGCCCGGCGCATCCCGCGGATCAGCTACGAGGAAATGCTGGAAATGGCCGCCTGCGGGGCGAAGGTCCTGATGCTGCGCTGCGTGGAGTACGCCAGGCGCTACGCCATCCCCATCCACGTGCGGTCCTCTTTCAGTAGCAGGGCAGGCACCTGGGTCACCGGCACGGCAACGCAGGAGGACGGCGAGATGGAGCAGGCGATCATCTCCGGGGTCGCGCATGACCGGAGCGAGGCCAAGATCACGGTGGTGGGCGTGCCGGACAAGGTCGGCGAGGCGGCCAGGATCTTCCGTGCCATCGCCGCCGCGTCGATCAATATCGACATGATCGTGCAGAACATCTCAGCCGCCGCCACCGGCCGCACCGACATCTCTTTCACTGTGCCGCGAGAAGACGGCCAGGCGGCCATGGCCTCACTGCGCCAGCTGCAGGATGAGGTGGGCTTCGAGTCGCTCCTCTATGACGACAGGATCGGCAAGGTCTCGGTCGTCGGGGCCGGGATGCGCTCCCACCCGGGGGTGAGCGCGACGTTCTTCGGTGCCCTGGCCGAGGCGGGGGTGAACATCGAGATGATCTCCACATCGGAGATCCGGATCTCCGTCGTCGTCGACGAGAACGACGTCCGGGTGGCGGTCGACGCCGCGCACGAGGCGTTCGACCTGGGGGCCGGCGATGAGGGAGCCGTCGTCTACGGCGGGACGGGCCGGTGACCGCCAGGTCAGGCAGGCCGGTGCTGGCGGTCGTTGGCGCCACCGGCGCTGTCGGGACCGTCATGCTCGACGTCCTTTCCACCAGGGACGACGTGTGGGGGGAGATCAGGCTGATCGCCTCGCCGCGGTCGGCCGGCCGGCGGCTGCGCGTCCGCGGCGCGGAGACTGAGGTCGTCGGGCTTGCCCCGGAGGTCTTCGACGGCGTGGACCTGGCCATGTTCGACGTGCCCGACGAGGTGTCGGCTGCCTGGGCGCCGGTCGCCGCGGCCCGGGGAGTCGTCGTGATCGACAAATCCGGGGCGTTCCGGATGGACCCCGAGGTCCCCCTCATCGTGCCCGAGGTCAACCCTGACCAGGTTGCCAGGCGGCCGAAGGGGATCATCGCCGTGCCGAACTGCACGACGCTGTCACTGATCGTGCCGATGGCGGCCCTGCACCAGGCATTCGGCCTGCGCGAGCTGGTCGTTGCCTCCTACCAGGCGGCGTCGGGGGCGGGCCAGGCGGGCGTTGACTCGCTCTATGACCAGCTAGGCAAGGTGGCGGGCAACCGCTCGCTCGGCCAGCGCGCCGGTGACCTCCGCGGCGTGCTCGGCGACTTCGGGCCGTTCCCGGCGCCGCTCGTGCTGAACGTGGTGCCGTGGGCCGGCTCGGTCAGGGACGCGGGCTGGTCGTCGGAGGAGCTGAAGATCCGGGACGAGTCGCGCAAGATCCTCGGTATGCCCGGCCTTAAGGTGTCAGCGACCTGCGTGCGGGTGCCCGTGGTGACGACCCACTCGGTCGCCGTGCATGCCGTCTTCGACCGCGAGGTGACCCGCGAGGACGCGCAGCGGGTGCTCAGCGATACCCCCGGCGTCGTGCTCCTCGATGATCCCGGCCGCGCGGAGTACCCGACGCCCGCGGACGTGGTCGGAACCGACCCGACCTGGGTCGGCCGGGTACGGCAGAGCATGGACGATCCGAACGCGCTCGACCTGTTCATCTGCGGTGACAACCTGCGGAAGGGCGCGGCACTGAACGCGGCCCAGATCGCCGAGCTGCTAGTCCCCGAGTTCTCCGCGCGGTAACGCGGTGGCGCAGCACCTTCTGCCGCGACGTCCCCCCGCGGCACGGCAATCCGGCCGGGAATTTCGCATACGCGCGGAAATAACTGAGTTCGCATACGCGCGGAAATAACTGAGCAAGCCAAATGGTAACCGGTCAGACACATTTCCCGCGTGAAATCCCGCCAGCGCGGATTAGGGGCCGTCCGGGCGGGTAAACAACCCGGCGGGCCAGCTTGCCGATCCGGTATCGCCGGGAACATCGGCAACGGCCGTGAGCCTATCACGGGCTCCGCGCAATAGTGAAAATAGTTTCAGTAAGTCGGCTATCCTGGGGGAGGGTACGTTGACTACGCGAGGCGGCAGAGGGCTCTCAGCCACTGCCTGGAACGCCGGCCGGCATGTGAGACCTGCCGAGCCAGCCATGGCGACGTCGCGGTGAGCGTCTCACCAGGCGAATACGTTTCCGAAATTGTGGCCCGGGCGAGGGGCGTTGCGGTTGACTGCGTCATTGCGGGGCGCCTCGGCTGCTAACCGTGCCATCGGCAGTTCGCACGATCCGAAGGATGCGCTTGCGCTGCGGTTTGCCGTGCAGCAAAAGGGCCGACAAGGAGCCATTTCATGTCCACGGATTACGCCATGCTCAGTACCTATCCGCCGACCCAGTGCGGGCTGGCGACATTCAGCGCAGCCCTGCTCGCCCATCTTCCCGAGCCAGGTGATCACGTGGGCGTCGTGCGGGTGCTCGATGATCCCGCACCGCGCAATTCACCGCTTGTCGTACATGACCTCGTGAACGGCTCTGCTGCCAGCGCGGCTCATGCGGTCGAGATAATCAATGGATTCGACGTCTCGATCGTGCAGCACGAATACGGCATTTACGGCGGGCCCGATGGCCAGGATCTCATTCCGCTGCTGAACGCGCTCAGCGTGCCGAGCATCGTCGTCCTGCACACGGTCCTGGCGGACCCGACAAGCCGTCAGCGCATGATCCTCGACGAGGTCATCGCCGCCGCCGGAATGGTGGTCACGATGACGCAGACGGGACGCTCACGCGTGCTCGACAGCTACGGCACGAACCCCGGCAAGGTCTTCGTGATACCGCACGGCGCCGCTGGCACGCTCGCGGCCCGGTCGGCGTCACGCCGGAAGGCAGGCGGCCCCCGGGTGCTGACCTGGGGCCTGCTGGGCCCGGGCAAAGGGATCGAGCATGCGATCGAGGCCGTCGCCCTGCTCAGGGAAGACGGGGTGCAGCTGGACTACACGATCGCCGGCCAGACTCACCCGAAGGTGGTCGCGCGCAGCGGGGAGGCCTACCGTCAGTCGCTGCAGGCACTGGCCCGCGCCCGCGGCGTCGGCGACTGCGTGCACTTCGACGACCGGTACCTGCCGGTCAGCGCGCTGGTCGATCTCGTCGGCACGGCCGATGTCGTGCTGCTGCCGTACGACTCCGTGGAGCAGGTCACGTCCGGGGTGCTGATCGAGGCGGTGACGGCGGCGAAGCCGGTGATCTCGACCTCGTTCCCGCACGCCGCCGAGCTGCTCAGCGGCGGCGCCGGCCTGCTTGTCGAGCGGAAAGACCCGGCGGGCATCGCCGCCGCGCTGCGCAGGGCGCTCACCGAACCCGGCCTGGCCGGGCGGATGAGCCGTCAGGCTGCGGAGATCGCGCCGCAGCTGCTGTGGCCCGCGGTCGCGGCGTCCTACCGGGAACTCGCATCCGCGCTCACCAGGACCCCGGCCGGAGCCACCAGATGACCGGCGGGAGCCGCCAGCTGAGCTGCCCGCCCGCGCCGTTCCAGCACCTGCAGCGGATGACCGACGATGTGGGCCTGCTGGAGCACGCCAAGGGCATCGTGCCCAGGTACGAGCACGGCTACTGCGTCGATGACGTCGCGCGCGGCCTGATGGTGGTGTGCCGGGAACCGTCACCATCGGCGGACCTCGTCACCATGGCGCACCGTTACCTCAGCTTCCTGGCGCAGGCGCAGGCGCCCGACGGCGGATTCCGCAACCGCCTCGGCTGTGATCGGCGCTGGCACGACCAGCCCGGCACCGAGGACTGCTGGGGCCGCGCCCTGTGGGGCCTCGGCACGGCTGCGCTGCGTGGTCCCGCACCGGAAATCCGTTCTGAATCCCTGGCACGATTCAGCCAGGGCGCCCGCGCCCGCTCGGCGTGGCCGCATGCCATGGCTTTCGCGGCCCTCGGAGCCGCCGAGGTCCTCGATGGCTGGCCCGATCACCCGGGCGCGCTCAGCCTCCTCGCCAGCGCCATCGCCGTCATCGGCGAGCCGCCCACCGGCCACGGGTGGCCGTGGCCGGAGCCGAGGCTCAGCTACGCGAATGGCGCTATCGCGGAAGCCGTCATCGTGGCAGGCTGGAAGCTGGGCGACGACAAGGTCCTGCGCGATGGGCTGCGGATGCTCGAATGGCTGCTGTCAGCGGAGACCAGGGACGGCCATCTGTCGGTGGTGCCGGCCGGCGGCTGGGGTCCGGGCGAGCCCCGCCCTGCCTTCGACCAGCAGCCGATCGAGGTGGCCGCGCTGGCGGATGCCTGCATGCGCGCGGAGACCGTCACCGGCGTCAGCAGCTGGCTGTCGGCGGCGGGAATGTGCGTAGCGTGGTTCCTCGGCGACAATGACGCTAAGGTCGCCTTGCTCGACGAGCAGACCGGCGGCGGCTGCGACGGCCTGACGCCCGCCGGCCGCAACGACAACCAGGGCGCGGAGTCGACGATGGCCATGATTTCCGTACTGCAGCACGGACACCGCCTGATCGCCGCGTCGCGGTGACGCCCGCGGGCCCGGCCGGCCAGCTCCTGACCCGGGCGCAGCTGCTGCTCAGGCCGGACCCGTCCCGCACGCTGAGCCGGCTGTTCGTGCCCGGCCAGGAGACCCTGATCCGGGGCGAATCGCGGGCGATGGCCGTCATCGACCGCGTGCTGGCGATGAGCGAGGACGAGGTGGAAAGCACGCTCGCCCGCACGATGGTCCGGTTCTCCGGTCAGTATCGCGACCTTGGGGAGACCCTGGAGGGCAACTTCGGGCTGGTTGCGCACCGGCTTGGCAGCGAGATCGAGGTAGACCGCACGCGTCGCCGCCTGATCGGCGCGTACTTTACCCAGCAGTACGCCTTCGAGGCCGCTGCGCTGTTCAATCCGTCGATCGTGCCGCATCCTGACCAGTCCGGCTGCGCCCCCGGCGAGGTCCGGTTCGTGCTGAGCCTGCGGGCGGTCGGCGAGGGCCATCTGTCCAGCATCGAGTTCAGGACCGGCACGATCAGCGGCGATGGCGGGAACGGCGGCGATTGCGAGACCAGCGATTGCGGGATCAGCGTCGACCCGCCCGGCCGGTTCCCCGATATCGGGCACTCCCGCGCCGTTTGCTACGACCGCGGCCTGTTCCAGGAGAAGCTCACCGAACTCGGCCACAAGGAAGAGAACGCGCAGTTCCTCTGGAGCCTGTTGCCGCCCCACTTCAGCATGGCCGAGCTTGACGCTGCCATCGGGGAGCTCTGCCTGCAGCAGGTGACGCGCGGAGACTCCATGGCGCTCGTGGACTCGGTCCGCTGGATGGCAGCGTCGAACTACCAGGTCGAGTTCGATGCGCGCCACGCCATCTCGGAGCGGGTGCTGTGGCCGAGCGGGCCGGCCGAGAGCCACGGCATGGAGGACGCCAGGTTCGTGCGCTTCACCGGCGACGGCGATCCGGTCTATTTCGCGACCTACACGGCGTTCGATGGCCGCGGCGTCGCGTCGCACCTGCTGGAAACCGCCGACTTCCGGACGTTCACCGTCTCCCAGCTCTCGGGCCAGTCGACGAGCAACAAGGGCATGGCGCTGTTCCCGCGGCGGATCGGCGGCCGCTATGCCGCGCTGTCCCGCTGGGACAGGGAGAGCAACGGGATCGCGTATTCCGGCGACGCCCGCCGCTGGAGTGAGGCTGTCACGGTCCAGGCACCTGGCCGGCCCTGGGAGATCGTCCAGCTCGGCAACTGCGGCTCCCCGATAGAGACCCCGGCTGGCTGGCTGGTCTTCACCCACGGCGTCGGGCCGATGCGGGAGTATTCCATCGGCGTCGTCCTGCTCGACCTCGACGAGCCCGAGCGCCTGATAGCGGCGCTGCCGGAGCCGCTGCTCGTGGCCAGGGAGTCGGAGCGCGAGGGATACGTCCCGAACGTCGTCTACTCCTGCGGCTCGCTGCTGCACGGCGACACGGTGGTGCTTCCTTACGGCTGCAGCGACTCGTCCGTGCGGTTCGCCATCGTGGACCTTCCGCAGCTACTCGGCCGGCTGACCCCGGCCTGACCCGGGTTCCGCAAGCCCGGAACCCGTAATCCGGTCAGCCTGCGCGGGATCGAGGACAGCCAGGGCGCCGCTGGTGAGCACGATAGTGCCGGGGCGTAGTCCGGGGTACTTCACTCCGGCTGCACACAGCAGGCAGCAACAGACGACCGGCCACGGTCCCAGGGTTCAAGAGCCCGGCAACGGCTCCCACTCATGTGCCGCAAACGGACCAGGCCCCTACCGGGCTGGTCCACTTGGGGCACCCCAGACCGCTGGTGTGCGCGGGTGGCCCGCCAACGTCGTGAGCCCGTGCGGGGGCGGAGGCTTAGGCTGCTGCGGTATGAGCGAAGGCGAGCTGCTGACCGGGGATGGCGTCACCCAGGGGATCGTGCGGATCGGGGACACGGTGCGGCGGCCGCTGCGGCCGTTCAGCCTGACCGTGCAGGCGTACCTGGCCCACCTGCGCGACGCCGGGTTCACCGGCGCGCCGCTTCCGTTCGGCGTCGACGAGCAGGGGCGCGAGATGCTGTCGTTCGTCCCCGGTGACGTGCCGCGCAACCCGCTGCCGCCGGAGACGGCGGGCGACGACGTGCTCGTCGCCCTGGCCCGGCTGATCCGCACGCTGCACGAGGCGTCGGCCGGGTGGGCGCCGCCGCCCGACGCGGTCTGGGGCGGGACGCCGGCCTCCGCGGGACGCCCGATCACCGAACGGACCGAGCTGGTCAGCCACTGCGACTACTACCCGGGCAACGTGGTCTTCCGCGACGGGCTGCCCGTCGCGCTGATCGACCTCGACCTGGCCCACCCGACCACCCGGCTCTACGACATCGCGAACGCGCTGTGGTATTGGGCGCCGCTGCGCGATCCGCGGGACCGGGCGCCCGCGTTCGCGGACGCCGACATCCCGCACCGGGTCGCGGTGTTCGCGGACGCCTACGGCATGACGGCGCGGCATCGCGCGGAGCTGGCGCCGTTCGCCGTCGACATGGCGGGCCGCTATCACGAGGATTCCCGCGCCTCGGCCGAGCTGGACCCGGTGTTCCGCAAGCTATGGGAGGACGGCGCCAAGGACGGGCTGCCGCGCGCCGAGGCGTGGCTGCGCGAGGCGGCCCCGGCGATCACCGCTCGCCTCGGCCAGCCGGGCTAGGCCGCCCGCCCGCCCGCCTGAACAGGGACCATCGGCCCTAGCGGTCGAAGCAGGCACGGGCAACGATGACGTCAAGAGGTGATTCTCATGCGCATCCTCGTTGTGTACGCATCCGCCGACGGATCGACCGCAGAGATCGCTCGCCGCATCGCCCAGCGGCTGCGTGAACGTGGCCACGAGGTCTCAGATCAGCCAGTGGGGTCAGCCGGAAGCCTCCACGACATCGACGCGATAGTGCTGGGCAGCGCCGTTCACGACCGCCAATGGCTCGACGAAGCCACCAACTTCGTCAACACCAACCGCCAAGCCGTTTCTAGCCGGCCGTTTTGGACCTTCAGTGTGGGAATGCCCGACGCCCTGCCAAAAGCCGTCCGAAAAATCGCCCGTACCGAAGAGGACGCCATCATCAACCAATTGGGCGACCTGCGGCCGCGCGGTCATCAGCTGTTCTCCGGCGTTGTTAAGCCCAGTCAGTTCCCCCTCGCCAGCCGAATCTCCCTCCACCTCGTCGGAGGACGGTATGGCGACTTTCGAGATTGGCCCGCCATCGACGCGTGGGCACTAGAAATAGCCGACCAGCTCGACGGAGCGGCCACGATGTCCGATGGGTGCGGCTCTTTTGAGGTGAGCTGGTTACGCTGCGAGGGCGAGGCTTTCGC
>OCZT010007891.1_pt1 | contig 10392 bp, 8 predicted proteins | sample 1539031 | NCBI WGS metagenome assembly OCZT01 (sample SAMEA3539308, study PRJEB22396) | soil metagenome | biome: tundra; feature: field; material: soil | place: USA | collected 2010-05 | depth 0.15 m
TCAGCTTCGCCCACGTCAAAGGCTACATCCCCCGCGATGGCGTGCAATACACCGCCCAGACCACGCTCGCCGGCATGATCGAAAAGCACACCGGCGCGGAACCGTTCGATGTGCCACAATTCATCTTGGACGCCGCCAAAAAGGTGAAGCCCGAAGAGATCCCGCTCGATTTCCTCTCCGACGCCGATACCACGGGTGGCAACTCCGGCAGCCCCGTGATCAACGCGCGCGGCGAACTGGTGGGCTTGAATTTCGACCGCGTCTGGGAGAACGTGGCCAACGATTTCGGCTACAACCCCGCTGTCGCGCGCAATATCAACGTGGACATACGCTTCTTCCTATGGCTGCTGCGGGACGTCCAGAAGGCGGACACGATCTTGAAAGAGCTGGGGCGGTAGGCGGCAGAGGATTGGGGGATCATGTCTTCAGTGACAACTTCAGACCAGGCCGATCTGTTCCTGATAACTGTTGTGCCCGGCCAACGATTACTTCAACTCGTTCGGCGTGAATTTCCCGCCCTTTAACAGGATGCCGAGCAACTCGCTTGATCGCGCGTCCCAGTCTTGTTCCTTCTGCGGCGTCAGGTTGTTGTGCTCCGATTCGATCATCGGTAGCGGCTCTTTTGCGACCGGGATTTGGTTGAGCGCCGTCCAGATGCCCGCGGGCGGCGAGGTGGTGTCGATGAATCCGATCGCGGCGAGCACCGGAGCTTTGATGCGCGCAGCGAAGTTGATCGGATCGAAGTAGAGGGCAGTCCTCATGACTTTCGGATCGTCCGTCGGCCAGTTCGGATAACCGCTTTTGCGGCCATGGAGGTCGCCGTTGGCGTCGGTTCCGGCTGGGACGCACACCAGCACGGCCGTGATCTTTTCCGGGCGGAGTCCGGCAAGTACGAGGCTTTGCTGGCCGCCCATGCTGGTCCCCATCAATACGATCGTGTTGCCATCCCAGTCCGCTCGCGTCATCAGGTAATCCAGGGCGCGGGAGTCTCGCAGGTACATGTTGAGGAAATACGACGTCTCGCGGCCGGTGTTGCCGACCGCCTGGTAGTTCCGCGGGATATTTCCAGATGGATCCGAGGGCAGTTTGTCATGCGCATCGACATCGATTACGAGCCAGCCCTCGGCGGCGCGCGATGCGACGGAACCGGCGTTCAAAGCATAAACCCCTGCATACTGCAGTAAGACAAGCGCCGGGAACTTCCCCTCCTGCGCCGGTTTGGCAATATACCCTTGGGCGTTGGATCCCAGCGCGGCGATCACGAACGCGCTCATCTCGACGCCTGGGACCTCGGTCTGGACAGGGGTCAGCACGGGGTTCATGGGAACCTTGGCCTGCGCGGCGAGTTTGCCGTCCCAGAAGGAGTCGAAGTCGTCTGGGCGCGCCGCCGCGAGACCGATCTTCGTTGGAGCGACCGCGGCGCCGGCGGCGTAGCGTCCATTGTTGCGGCCGGTATTGCCTCCGACAAAGCCACCGGGATTGCCGCGGCCCGGTCCGGCGCTTATCGGTGCGGAGGCTTCCGGCGGCGCGGCGTCGTCGTCCGTAACGAGCTTAGCAACCGGTTCGATCGCGACATAGAGCATCTCCGGCTCGTCGCCAGTAATCTCAATCTTGTCTTTGCCGGAGGACAGATCCAGCTTGCCCTCTTTCAGGACCACTGCATTGTTCCTGCGAATCGTCCATTTATAGGAGTAGGTTGGCTCGACCGGGCCGGGTGTTACGGTCCAGCCGACGACCTCACCGACGTCATAGAGGCCACCGGCGTGGTAGGGAGCGAAAACCAGCTGCTGCGGAATCGGCGCGCCCCGCTGGGCTGAGACAAGAGCGGCAGTGAAGACGGCGGCAAGGGCGACGCGTGAGCACATCCGGGTCATTGGATCCTCCAAAGGAAGACTCTATCGTAGCTCCGCACCGGAGCGCCAAGAGAATCCCTCGTCGGACTCTTTAATTGGCCATTCCTGGCGCCGCCCGCTTGCATCGGTGGGAAGGCCCTGGAAGGCCGATGCGATCCTGCAAGAGCTCGCCGCTAAACTTACTCCTCCCGCAGCGACACCATCGGGTCCACCCACGCTGCCCGCAGTGCCGGCGCCACCGCCGCCGCCATCGCAATCGCCAGCAGCGCCGCCGCGTTGCCGAAAAGGAACCCGGTAATCAGCGACACCGCCATCGTGAACCCCAGCACCGTGCCGTCCACGCGCGTCTGCTCCACCAGCCCCGGCAGCCTTTCATGCGCCAACAGCGGGACTGCCCGAACCGCCGCCAGCGCCACCAGCACGCCGCACGCCCCGCCCGCCAGCGCGAGCAACCCACTCTCCGTGAGCAGTTGCCGCAACAATTGCATTTTGTCCGCGCCCAACGCCGCCCGCGTCGCCAGTTCCTTCTGCCGCGCGCTCACTCGCGCCAATAACAGCGCCGCCGTATTCGCGCCGGCGATCAGCAGCACCAGCCCCACCGCCCCCAGCAGCACCCAAAGGCTCTCCCGGACACTGCGCACCTGGAAATCACGCAGCATCCACAGCCGCCCTTGCCACGCGAACGGCCCCAGGTCGCCACCCCTGGCCGCATCCATCTGCGCCTGCGCCTGTTGGATGCTCACCCCGCGCTTCAGCCGCGCATAGATGTTCACCGGGAAGAACTCCTTCGATTGCAGACTGCGCCCGATGGGTGCATAGATATCCGCCGGCCGCCCATCGATTTGGAACCCCGCCGGCAACACTCCCACCACCGAGTACGACTGCCCGTCCACCTTGACAGCGGTGCCCAGCACTCTCCGCTCCCCGTTCAGCCGCCCGCGCCAGAAGCTGTGCGCCACCAGAACCACCCGCGCCTTCCCGGGCCGGTCCTCTTCCGCCAGGAAGTTCCGCCCCAACCAGGGCTCCACCCCCAGAGTGGGTAGAAAGCTGGCGCTCACCCGCCAGAACTTCACCGTGCTGTCGCCCCGTTCGGAAAACGTGGTCGTCCCCGGCGACGCCGCCGCGATCGATTCGTGGAACTTGCCAAGCTGCCGCCACTTCGCGTAGGACGCGAACCCCGGCTGTGCCCCCACCACGTGCAGCTTCTCACTCATCATCCCCACGGTGACGAGTCTGTCCACGTCCCGCACCGGCAGCGGCCGCAACAGCACGGCGTACACCACGGAGAAGATGGCGGAGTTCGCCCCCGTTCCCAACGCCAGCGCGAGCACCGCCACCGCCGCGACACCCCGGATTGCGAAGCAGCATACGGGCGGCGAACCGAATATCGCAAAATATCGTGTGCAAGAGTCCTCCCTGTAATTCGGACACCGCCATCCGCTATTAAGTTCCCATTCGTGAGGCCAAGGCGACGTCTTGGCCTTGGCGCTCTTCCTCCAGCCGCGGAAGTCGGCTAAACTGAATCAGGTGAAGATTCGACGGCATGATACGCCGCTCGCTCAACTGAGCGAAATTCATGAAATCCGCTTCATCCTTGGTGGCACGTAGCAATGCGGATGTGGCGAAACTGGCAGACGCGCTGGATTTAGGTTCCAGTCCTAGAAATAGGGTGTAGGTTCAAGTCCTATCATCCGCACCAACAACTTACGGGGAATTTGGGGAGAAGGCAAACAGGCATCGGTGGACTTCTTGAAAAGTGGTGTTCAGTGGCGTTCGGATGAGTGTGGAGCCTAGCACTCGCCGATCTGTTGTCCCACCGACTTCGTGGCGGCGACTTCAAACACCGACAGCAAATACGCCGCCAGCACGCACAGAGCGCTCTCCCTGCGTTCGCCAGCGCCCGTTAGGGCCACAGCATCCCGGCGACGGCGGCGTCTTGTAGAGGAGTCCAGGCGCAACACGGAGTCCCTTTCAGAAATCTGCGGGAAGTCCATTAAAACTTGCCTCCCTCCTTCACGACACTTGGGCGGATTGTAATACACCTGGACGGATTGTAGCTTTTTCAGATTTTGACTGTCAAAACTTTTGGGCAATGCCGATTGTATCCGCACCCAGGACGTGCTAAGTATGAAAAGATTGATGCAGCCGAACGTCCTTCGTGAAAGTTCGTAAAAGCATATGGTTGACGAACCAGAATCGTGGGTTCCACACGGTCACTTTTATTCGCCTTTGGTCGATCCAGCCGATGCCCATGTCAGAAAGGCGATTGATAACGAAGCACACCCTTTGGTGTCCGCCAGTTCCCTTGGACTCGATGAACAAGAGATGCTTCGGTGGTTCGCAATTATCAGGCGGCATTACAAATCGAATCCCTTTCCAGAGCAGCCGACAAACAACTCGAAGTACAACTACTCAAATCCTCACTTCCCACTCGCAGACGCTTTAGCATTGCTTGGGATCATGTTTGAGCAAAAACCGCAACGATACGTGGAAGTTGGCTGTGGATATTCCTCATGTGCCGCTATCGACATTAACGAACAATATTTGGGCGGGAATGTTGAAATGGTCTTCATTGATCCATATCCAGATACGTTTGTGAAGTTGATAGGATCGGCGTCGCAGTATGCGAACAGCCTGCACCGCACTAAACTTCAGGATGTGCCACTTGAGATGTTCACAAGACTGAGTGCTGGAGACATCCTGTTCATTGATTCTTCGCATGTCGCCAAGACTGGAAGCGACGTACTCGATTACCTGTTTCGCATTTTGCCACTTCTCTCGTCTGGCGTGTTGATTCACATTCATGATATCTTTTTCCCATTCGATTACCCGGCAGCGTGGATTGTGAATGAGAACAGATCATGGAACGAAGCATACATGCTCCGGGCATTTCTATTGTTCAATGAGGTATTTCAAGTCTTCTACTTTTCTGACTGGATCTATAAGTGCCACTGCGAACTGTTTGCCCAATTCATGCCATTGTGTGTCCAGCATCGTGGCGGTAGCATATGGATCAAGAAGCAACGCTAATTCCCCAAGTTTTCGCCACGCCCAACCACACTGACGGTAGTGGCCGCTTGGAAGTATCGTTCTGTCCCAAAAGGCAATCCCGAAGCCGGGCTTTCCGCCGTTGAAAACTCGTAGCCAGGAAGCGAAGAAAAAGCGTCCCAAACCGATTACGCTTATTGACAGATTGATGCAAAGTAGTTGATGATACAAAGTATGCGAATTGCGCTGTACGCCACGGGTCTGCATTCTGCGCCAATGCGAGGATGCCAGACACTGGCGACGTAGAATCGACCCCTCCGAGTCACCCTCTACCTTCCCCACAGACCGTCGCACCCTGCCGCGTCGGCTGTTCCACAGGTACCAAAACGCCATTCAAAGTACATACCCGTGAGTGCCGCGTCCGCCGCAAACGCGAGCGGCTCACTTCAAACGGCTCTATCGGAAGTCACGCGGCAGTCTGAATTCCCGCACACCTCCGGATTACTGCGCCGCGTCACTTCCGATAGAGTTCTAACGTCTTTCGTCCAAAATGCCGTTCTTGAATCGTTTTGGACTTGTGGCTGTCGTCTCCGCCAAACACGTAGCCGAGGCCGTGCATTACAGGAGCTTGGACAGGAACTACCGGAGCGGAAACGCCGCTTCCGCAAGGAAGAACCAACCGCGCCCTGAGCGGGTGACTCGCCACTAGACGGTAGAATGGGAGCGCCTTTTGCAGAGGCTCGACGGTGGACAGGAGTGCGGTCAGCGGCACTTCGGCTCTCGCTGTCTTCCGCGCTCCTCCCAGTCCGGTCTGGATCTTCCGAGAATAACCCGTTCCCGCCATAGGTGTTAGAATTGGCGCCTTAGTAAGCATGCTCCTTTGGGTCGCCATCTAGGGGTTGACGGCCGGGGGTGGCACCCGCTCAGAATCGCCGATTGACCGCGCCTTGTTGTCAATCGGTCGATACGGAATCAACATCGCGCGTCCAGGCAGCTGAAAACCTGATCGCGCGCAACAAGCTGGCCGAAGGAGGCTCGATGAGGCAATGGCTTTGCGATTCCCTAGCTGCCTGCATCCTGGCGGGTCTGGTTTTGCCGTGCACCGCATCTGCCGACGCGCTTGCGGATGTGCGCAAAGCGGGCAGAATGCGGTGGGGCGGGGATCAGGAGGGGGGCGGCCCATATGTCCTCCCGAAAGAGAACAACCCCTCGCAGGTGACCGGGTTTGAGGTAGATCTTGCCGACCGCATCGGGGAGTACCTCAAAGTGAGGACGGAATTCACGCAGGGGCAATGGGACAAGATGCCCGACATGCTTCGCACCGGAAAGATTCACGCCATCATCAACGGGTACGAGTTTACACGCGAACGCGCCGAAATCATGGATGCGACGATTCCGTACTACGTCTATGCGCTGCAATTGATGGGGCGCAAAGACAATCCCAGGATCAACTCGTGGGCCGACCTCAGGAAGGGCACCGGCGCCGCGAGGGTCAAGATCGGCGTCCTGAACGGGTCGGCAGCAGAGGCTTATGCGCGAAAGTTCTGCGGCGAGTTGTGCGAAGTGGTCGCCTACGAGGGAAACACCGACACCATGCGAGAGGTGGAGACCGGCAAACTCGGCGCCACGATCGAAGACACTCCCATCGCCTCGTTCTACGCACCCCGTTTCAGGGCCTTGCGCCGGATCGAGGAACCAGTTCAGCGAGGCTACTACGTCATCTACGTGAAGAAAGGAGAGACAGCCATCCTGCAAGCGCTGAACGAGGCCATCGTCCTGATGGTGCGCAATGGAGACCTCGAACGCATCTACCGCAAGTACGGCATCTGGGACGCGCAACAGGGGGAGCTTGCCGATATAACCGAGAAGGGGCGCTTCTACGGGTACTTCAAGGCTACCGATACCAGACTCGAAAGGAACCAGATGCCGACCGAGGAGTCCGTCAACGCCGGCACCCGCAAACACGGCTGGCAGGTAGTGAAAGACTACAGTGGAATCCTCGTCCAGTCCGCAGGCATGACCATCGTTCTTTCATTTCTCTCGTTCCCACTGGCGATTTTTCTGGGCCTGATGATTGCCATCGGCCGGCTTTATGGGCGTCCCTGGCTCCGGCTGCCCCTCACCGCTTACGTCGAGTTCCTGCGTGGAACACCCGTAATGCTCCAACTTTACTTCATCTTCTTCTTCCTGCCAGAGGTTGGGGTGAGGGTCCCCGCGTTCTGGACTGGCGTAGTGGGATTGGCGATCAACTACTCAGCCTACGAGTCGGAGATTTACCGCGCAGGCCTCCAGGCAATCCCCAAAGGGCAAATGGAGGCGGCGCTTTCTCTCGGCATGTCGCGCGCGCTCGCCTTGCGCCGCATCGTTGTGCCGCAGGCGGTGCGAATCGTCATCCCGCCGGTCGTCAATGACTTCATCGCCCTGTTCAAGGACACTTCGGTCTGCTCGGTGGTGACCATCGTTGAACTGACAAAGCGGTTCTCGGTTCTCTCAATGAGCACGCAGGCGACCATAGAACTGATGGGGATGACGGCTATCCTGTACCTTATGATGAGTTACCCGATGTCGCTCGTCGCTCAGCGCATCGAGACGCGCCTGGGACTGGAGCAGCAGGCATGATTACCGCCACGAACCTGGTCAAACGGTACGGCCGGGATGACATTCTCAAGGGCATCTCGTTTGAGGTCCACAAAGGAGAAGTTCATTCCATCATTGGGCCGTCGGGGGGCGGCAAGAGCACTTTCCTCCGCTGCATCAACGGCCTTGAACCCTTCCAAGACGGAGAGGTCCGTGTAGGCGATCACGTGCTAACTCCCGCGACGAGCTCGCGGTCCGACGCGCGGCTCCTCTTGGCCGTGCGACGCCAGGTGGGATTCGTCTTCCAGCAGTTCAATCTGTTCCCGCATCTCACGGTGCTGGGAAACGTGATCGAGGCACCCATGCACGTTCTGAAGTTGAAGCGCGGCGAGGCGACCGAGCGCGCGGAGAAACTGCTGGCGCTCGTCGGTCTGTCAATGAAGCATGACGCATACCCAAGGGACCTCTCCGGCGGGCAGCAGCAGCGTGTCGCCATCGCTCGCGCACTGGTCATGGAACCGGATGCCATCCTCTTCGACGAACCGACAAGCGCACTCGACCCGGTAATGGCGGGCGAAATCCTGGCACTCATGGAGCATCTCGCCAAGGACGGGCAGACGATGATAGTCGTGACCCATTCGATGGGATTTGCACGCAATGTTGCGAGCCAGGTTCACGTCTTCGCGGATGGCCACGACGTCGAGTGCGGGCCTCCATCGAAGGTATTCGGCAACCCGCAGCACCCGACAACAAGGTCATTCCTGTCTCAGACCGCGAAAGACTGATTGCAGCCGTTGGCACAGGAAACAAGACACCCACGCTTGCTCCGGCGCGCACTGCGGCGTCTCCCACCGATGAGCCGTCCGCGCGCGTGGGTCCCTCGCCACACCTCCGGGGGCCGCGGTCCAAGCCTTGCACGGCAAGTATCGTTCCCAGCATCCGTGCTAGTATTCTTGCTGCCTCTTCTCAGGACACCTCGAATAGGTGCACGGATCCGATGACTGTTAGTGTCCGGTGACCGGGCACACTTGCGCGCCGGTCGCCGCCAGTTCCAAGGTGACCAGCCGAGCTGGCGGCGAGCCCGGCCACGGGCTGGCGGCGCCGAAAGCCGGCGTGAGCCCCGCCGTAAGCCCGGTTCGAGAATCAAGGGCCATACGTACTCGATAGGTACTCGATAAGTACTCGGGACCACTTCCCTCCCACCGTCAATATGCACAAATTAAGTGGCGCAAGGCCCCGCCGCAATAATCTCAGGCGGCGTAATTTGCGTCACATTCTACCTTTAGTTATTAGACCTATAGTTACCGTGCGGAATTGGAGCTACTTGGATCCCAAACTAGGGCTATTAGTACTTTTATTCGCGTAGCGCTTCGCGTACCATGAAATTGCGGCACTGAGCGTTCCCACCGTGCCTCGCCGCACCTTCAGCGCCGCCGGACGCGAAATCGAAAGAACGATTGGTAACCATGGCTCGCAAGTGGCGGCGGCGCAGAACGCGCGGAAGACGATTCGTCTGTCTTGCGTGCGTCGCCATATTGGGCGCTTGCTGGCTGTTCTACTGGGTGCCGACATCGGACAGGCCTGCCCGTGTCGCCGCGGTTCCGGACATGGCGCCGGTGGCCGACAGCGGAGGCCCCGCGCAGGTGCGCCCGGCCGCAATCGGCAGGCCGCCTCGCCCCATCTATCCTCATTCCGTGATCCGCGGCGGCGCATATTCCGTCGCCGAGCTCGACGCGGCAGCGCGCGCCGACCCCGTCGTGGCGGCACACTATGCCGTCTTCGATCGCACCCAAATGCGCATCGCGCGGGCGCCGGACGCCGCCGCCGTCTACGTTTCCTATCGCCTCGGGGACCGCATCTATTGGACCCGGCGGAAGGTGAACCTGGCGGCGGAAGAGGCGCTACTTACCGACGGCGTACACTCGGCACGCGCCCGTTGCGGCAACCGCATTTCGGCAACACTGCCAGATCCGGCGCGAGCCCGCGACCCAGACACCGATCTGGACCTCCCCGAGCCGCCCCCAACCGCGCACCCAGGCGAACCGGCAGCCGATCCCCCCGACGTGTTCTCCCTACCCATGGTGGTCCACGAGATCTTCCCGGCCCTGCTGGGTACGTGGCTGCCGGGCGGTGGATCCGGCGGCGGCGGTGGGGCAGCAGGGGGCGGCGCCGGCGGCCCCGCCGGCAGGTCATTTCCGATATCTCAGGGACAGTCGGCTCCGCCAGGATTTACGTTGCCGATTCTACCGGGAGTCACGCTGCCCCCCCCCGTGCCCAACGTCTGGCCGATCGACTTCACCACGCTGATGCCGCCGCAGCCGCTGATTGGCCCCAGCTTCTGGTGGATCCAGCCCATACCGCTGCCCGCCGGCTTCGGAACAGGTAGCGTCGCCGGCACGCCGCCAGTGGGAACGTCCATCGCATCGCGGCCTATCTTAGGCCTGCCACCCGTCCGCGGTATCACCCCGTTTCCCGGCATCACCCCCAACCCCGGCAACCCGCCATCCCCGACTGTATCGGGATCGGCACCCCCACCCTCGGCCGGCACCAGACCGCCACCGCAGATCCCGTTGCCGCAGAGTGGCACGGGCTTGCAGGTCCTGTTGGCGGATGATGGCACAGACTCGCAGGTCCTGTTGCCGGAGGATGGCCCGCTCGCGCTGCCGCTCCCGTTCGAAGTCGAGATTCCCGAACCGGCATCCGCGGCGCTGCTGCTCTGTGGGGTAGTCGTCGTTGCCTGCCGCCGGCGTTCCACGCGGCGCATCGAATAGCCCGCTAGCCGCGGGGTCCCACCACTTTATTCGCGTCTCTCTCCCGGTCCCCTGATACAATCGCAAGGTTATGCACGTGCCTCTCACGCCAATTCGGGCGCTCTACCGGGCAGTAGACCTTTACGCGAAGAAGACCGGCGTGGTGTGCGGCGACCGCCGCTTCACCTACGCCGAATTCGGCGAACGCGTCGAACGCCTCGCCT
>OCZT010007894.1_pt1 | contig 10390 bp, 6 predicted proteins | sample 1539031 | NCBI WGS metagenome assembly OCZT01 (sample SAMEA3539308, study PRJEB22396) | soil metagenome | biome: tundra; feature: field; material: soil | place: USA | collected 2010-05 | depth 0.15 m
GACTCTCTAATGAATGAGCGAATTGCTGGAGAGGAGCTAAGCGACGAGCGATAAGCACCAGATCCATTCCTTCTGAAGCCAGACAGATGGAAAATGCGGCTCCGATACCTTCTGAGGCTCCGGCTACCATGGCAGTATTGCCATATTTTTGTTTCAAATTCATAACTCCGGTATGAATATTAAAAATATGAAATTTAAGTTAATCATCAACGGAAAATCAGAGTTAGATTGAGTCGTGATGAGTGAGAATGATGTAACATTTTCTTGTAATTGTGTAATAGTCAACGGGATGAATTAGCTTATCTTTGTATTATGAGAAGCAATACTTTATTAAAAACAAATTCGTCCAAGTGCAGACGAATGATCTCCATCGCAGAGATCAACATACTTCGTAAATTCGAGGAAAGTCAGCTGATAGATGATAAAATTGTACGTCAGATGGCAAAGTTGCACTCGCTATGGTTCAAAGGGTTACAATTGTAATACTTTTCACAAGCTTTCCTGCACCAAGCCTATTATGCTCCTTCATCGGTCAGAGCCCTAAGCCTGAACCCTGTGCATTTCTTTAACCTCAACCTCAATCTCAACCTCAACCTTAACCTTCTCACATTCTCCCCCTCTTTTCTTCCCCAGCACCTTTGCACCGTTTCGCCTTTGATTTATCTGCCTTTTTATCTAAATTTGATTTTCTATCAGGATAACCCATAAATAATAATCCAATGAAAACGGAAATTAAACGTCGTGATTTTGTGACAAAATGCTTCAAAGCGGGAGTAACCGGTTGTGCCCTTCTTTATGGCAATTCATTATTAGCCCGGGACACTGTGAACCAGGGTCAGAAGCCTGACCTGAAAAGTCTTACCTATTGTGGCTATAAGTGTACAGTAGAATGTCCGCTTTACAAAGCCACGATAGAAAATAACCCTGAGCTTAAAAAGGAGGCTTATGAAGAATTCAAATGGAAAGAGAAGTTTAACTTAGATTTTGATGCTGAGAAAGTATTTTGCTATGGTTGTAAATTGAAGGATAAACCTCTGAGCATTAACGTAAATGCATGTACTGTACGTAAATGTGTGACTGGAAAAGGATATGAATGTTGTATTGAATGCAAAGAACTTGCAGCCTGCGATAAAGAATTATGGAAAAACTATCCACAGTTTAGAGAAAAAGTTCTGGCAATTCAAAAAACCTACTTTGGGACTTAATTAATCTTGTTAATCTGAAAAGTATGAAGAGATCTCTAAAAAAATCCATGTTTCTGTTATTGTTTATTACTACCTCCATTGGTTATTCTCAAACCACTCATCCCGAACCCCTGACTCTTAAGGTCGGGTTAAAAGCTCCTGATTTCAGTCTTCCCGGCATCGATGGTAAAACATATACCCTGAAAAGTTTTGAGAAGGCATCTGTACTGGTTATTGTTTTTAGCTGTAATCATTGTCCGACTGCCCAGGCTTATGAAGACCGGATAATTGCGATCGAAAAGAATTACAGATCAAAAGGCGTTTCTCTTGTAATGATTTCCCCTAACTCCACAACTGCTCTAAATTATTCAGAGTTGGGCTACACGGATATGGGCGACAGTTTTGAAGAGATGAAGCTGCGTGCAAAAGACAAAGGATTTACATTTCCTTATCTTTATGATGGTGATAATCAGAAATGTGCACTGGCTTATGGTCCGGTTGCCACTCCACATTGCTTTGTCTTTGACAAAAACCGTGTTTTATGTTATGCGGGACGTGTGGACGGATCAGAAAAGCCTGGTACAGGGAACGGTGAAGATCTCAAAAATGCGATCGATGAAGTGCTTGCTGGGAAACCAATTACAACCCCCACAACAAAAGTATTTGGATGCTCAATCAAATGGTTGTGGAAAGGCGAATATACTCAGAAGCTTTATAAACAATGGGCCGAATTGCCGGTAACGATCGAAGATATAGATGTGAATGGTATTAAGGATCTGGTAAAAAACAGCTCTTCAGGCAAACTGAGATTAATAAATATCTGGGCCACCTGGTGTGGACCGTGTGTTACAGAATTTCCCGATCTGGTAATTATAGACAGAATGTACCGTGGACGGAAATTTGAATTTATTACAATAAGTGCTGATAAAGGGGCCAAAAAGCAGGATGTGCTCAATTTTCTGAAACAGCACGAAGCTTCAAATAAAAACTACATTTTTAATAAGGATGATGTGTATCAGATGATTGAGGCTATTGATCCGGAATGGAAGGGCGGTTTGCCGTATACAATGGTCATCGAACCGGGAGGGAAAATAATTTACAGGCAGCAGGATATCATCGATCCGGCACAGATGAAAAAACTGATTGTTGATGATAAGTTTATTGGCAGATATTACTAGAACGGCACAACGGCACAACGGTGCAACGGCGCAAAGGGAAAAATAATGGGGTGACTGGAGGATGGCTGAGAGAGGGAAAGCCTAAATGAATGAAGGACGATCTCCGTGCTAATCCGTGTTCTCCGTGGTAAAAAATTCAAAATGGTTAATGGATTTTGACTATTTCATTACCCATAAAAGGATTCACTTTAAATTTTTATCATTTGCAATGAATATGAAGATTAGCAGACGTCATTTTATCAGAAAAAGTAGTATTGCTACGGCAGCTCTCACAATTATTCCATCGGCAATGAGAGCCCAAACCGTCGCCCAGGGAGCCAATCCTGTGAGATTAGGTGGACCTGTTCAGGGAAATTTTAATGATCCTGCCGACTGGGTAAAAGCTGTTAAATCACTGAGAAATACCGCTGCTTACTGCCCGGTTCAGCCGGGTGCACCAGTGGAGCTAATAAAGGCCTTCAGGGAAGAGGCTATAAGAAACAATATTATTATTTCTGAGGTTGGAGCCTGGAATAATACCCTGGATCCAGATGACAATGCAAGAAAGGATGCCATTAAAAAGAATATCGATGCGTTACATCTTGCAGATGAGGTCGGAGCAAGATGCTGTGTGAACATATCAGGTGCAAGGGGCGAGATATGGGATGGGCCATATGCAGGGAATTATGCCATGGAGACATTTGATCTTATAGTTGAGAACGTAAGGCATATTATAGACGAAGTAAAACCATCATCTGCTTTTTATACACTTGAACCAATGCCATATATGCTTCCCGATTCGCCCGATTCATATCTTGAATTGATCAAGGCCATCGACCGAAAACAGTTTGGGGCTCACCTCGATCCTGTTAATATGATTTCGGATCCTCACAGGTATTTTAATAATTCGACATTTCTGAAAGAGTGTTTTTCAAAGCTGGGAAAGTATATCAAATCTATCCATGCAAAAGACATATTAATAATGCCTGAACTGACGCTTCATCTCGAGGAGCGCAGACCAGGATTGGGTACCCTCAATTATGCTGTATTTCTGCAGGAAGTTAGTAAACTCAAAGAGATTCCATTCATGTTAGAGCATTTGTCAACTCAGGAGGAATACCTGCTTGCTGCAAATTATGTGAGAGAGACAGGGAAAAAAGCTGGTATTGAAATTGCGGGCTAACGCGTTTAATGTTTTCCCCTTTGTCTTAATGAATCTTATCAACTTCGCCCCTTGCGCAATGCCCCCTTCAGCTTTCCTCGCGCCTCACATCTCATTTCCCCACCTTAACAAAATTCAGATTTCTCACCCTTCCTGTTGAAACTTTGCATCCGGTTATTGCATTATTATCTCTTATGAACTCGATATTTCCAAAATACCACTGATCACCAGTAAACTGGTCAGGTTTAGCAGCAACAAGATGAATATCTCCTGTCCGGAAATGTCTTGCAATCAGTTTTCCCGATTCAACTACAATTGAATAGGTCGTACTTAATTCGGAACTGTAAAAATCTCCCTCATATTCAGCAAGATTCACTTTAGACGGGTCAAAATCAGGCATTTTCATAGCAAAATGTTCCTCTCCATTCATCTGCGTCTTAAGTTTGACAACTTTACCTGATTCATCTTTCAGAAATGTAACTCTTGCAGAGACCGCACTTACATCAAATGTTGTTGATGAAACAGTCGTCATTGGTGTTTTTGGAAGTCCGGGTGCTTCAACAAAAAGACTTTCATTTTCTAACGACACCGTTGCCATTTCTCCCGGATCAAGTTCATACTTACCACAGTAAGCCATAAGTGTGTCATGATCAACTTTTATACTCTTATTATCAGATGAGGCTTTGATCTCCGTATTAGCCTCTTCCTCTTTCTTAGGCGTCATTGTTACTTCTTTGTCCTTCAGGTAAATATCGGCGATCCTCATTGCCATGCCCGATGGGTTAAATGAAGCAAAATTACTTAGAACATTCACAGAGAATTTTTGATCAGGGAACCTCCATAAGCTAGTCCTGTAGCCGGCATCCGCACCATCATGAGCATTGAATTTCAGCCCTTTGTAAACTCCGATACCCTGTCCCATAGCATAACCTATTGTATCCCCCTTATTAAGTATAGCCTTCATATTCATTTTCCCAATAATATCTTTTCCTACCACAGGATTTTCGAAGTTCATAGCCCAGAGACTGAGATCTTCAACAGTTGTGAAAAGACTAGTTGCACCTACTATGGAATAACTTAATATACTTTTTTTAAGACCAGTACTGTCAGCATGATAAGAATATGCTCTGTTCTTCACAATCTTTTCAAAATCGTCATAAAAAAGTGTGTTGTTCATTTTGAGAGGTTGAAAAATATGGATCCGGGTAAATTCAGCGAAAGCCTGTCCCGACACACGTGCCACAACCTCTGCCAAAAGAGTAAATCCGGTATTGCAATAAAGGAACTCATCTCCCGGGTTGAAATTCAAGTCCTTCTGTCTGCTTACAAGCCTCAGGACCTGGGCCTTTGTGATTATATCATCGAGTCGCCACCCGGCCAGGGCTAGCAGATCCCACTGATCCCTTAACCCGCTTGTATGATGCATAAGCTGGTTGAGTGTTATTACTTTTCCGAAATCAGGGACTTCAGGAATATATTTTCTGATGTCATCGTTTATTGAAAGTTTGCCTTCTCCTTCAAGCAGCAGGATTGAAAATGCCGTGAACTGTTTTGAGAGGGAGGCTATATGAAAAATTGTTGCCGGAGTAATTGGAATATTATATTCCAGATCGGCGCTACCATAACCTTTTTTGAAGATTATCTTACCATCCTTTGCTACAGCTACCGCTGCTCCCGGTGTTTGTGGATTATTATAGGCTGTAAATAGTTGATCGATCTGTTTGTCAGGAGTGGACCCTTTTGGTTCGAGTTTTTCAAATATTAAATCATAATTGCCCTGATGACCCTTCTCTTCTAAAGCAGTGACTTCAAGGACATAGTTCCCTTTTTTCCCTGTAAACAAAGTGACAAGTTCATCCCCTTTCCTGCCATTTGGACTGTCAAAGCTCTCAATCTTTTTTCCGTCAGGATCAAAGGTAGTGATCATAGCATCAACCCCTTTCTGTGTAAGCCTGAAGAATGCAAACTGGTTATCTTCCAATTTTACAGTATACCTGTGTTTGTCTCCTGCCTTTAGTAATTCTGATACTTTTTTCCCTTTAATAAGTTCGGATTGTTTATCCTGACTCTTCATTGGCATCGAAATGCTGACTGTCAGCAATATTGAGAACAGGATGAGGGGGTACTTTTTAATTTTCATTTTGGGAAGTTTTTGAAATATGAATTTATGAATAATATCTGGTAAAAGACTTTACAATTTTTAAATTGCTGCAGAAACTTTATTGTTCATTTGGTTTCGTCGAACTCGTGTTGGTAAGTTCACCCGACGCCTCACTCCTTTTTCCGGTGTGTCGTGAGTCGTATGTCTTTTTTAAGATTACTTTTATTCCCGCTTTGCGGCATTTCGTAACTTCGTTACTCAACTTTTTACTTTTGTCTTTTATCTTAATCAACATGTTAAGAAAGTATCTGTTTTTTTTATTGATTATATTTTATTGCGATGCACAGGCGCAAACAAATTATATAATACATCCTGGATGTAGTGATTCCATTACCAGCGATAAGCCATTAGTGATTTTTTTTACCGGTGATTCAGGCAGAAGCTTTTTTGATGAAAAATTGACCGACAGTTTATGTGTAAATGATATCCCTTTAATGTGTATTAATTCGTATAAATTTTTCCATAAGCGTAAAACACCTCAGCAAACCCTAGACAGTATTTTACCTTACATTAATTTGAATTTAAAAAGGTATAATCGCCGGAAATTTATTTTTGCCGGTTATTCATTCGGATCTGAAGTGGTGCCCTTTCTTTACAATTTAATGAGTGAGGAATGGAAAGATAAAGTGGAATTTATAGTATTGCTTTCCCCGTCTTACAACTCAGATTTTAAAATTCATTTTCTCGATCAGGTTGGTCTAAATAGCAGACGCTGGCCATATGATGTGCTGCATGAAATAATGAAAATCGAGGAAAAGAAAATAATTGTGTTTTGGGGGAAAGATGAAAAAAAGTTTGAGAAGAAAGAATTTACAAAACATAACATTACAGTACATCATTTAAAAGGCGGTCACAGGCATATAGATGTAAAACCGGTTATTGAAGAAATCAATGAAAGGATCAAAGATCAATGATTTGTTCGTTTCTTTTGCTTGCCCAAAAGAAACGAACCAAAGAAAAGGGCAGCCTCAAATCTTTTTTGGGCTTAACATTTTTTCGGTTGCCCACGCATTACAACTCGTCCCGCTATGCGGGACTCAAACAGTAATGCTTACTTAAAGCCCTCGCTTCGCAACCTCAAAAATGTTAATCTGTTTCCAAAAAAGATTTGGCGGCATTTGAAATCCAACTTGCTGTCTTTCTCGTACCGCGCACCGCACACCTCACACCGGTATAATAATCTACGGCCTTTTGAAATCCAAAAACCTGATTACATTACGAATTTATTCCCCCTTTAGGGGGATCCCGCAAAGCGGGAGGGGGTCTTTGCGAACTTTTACCCGACTCATAGTCTTTTTTTGTTTGACGGCTTTTGATTATATTGTAACCTGAAATCTGACCGGAAATTCTAGTATTAGACTAAACACTTTAATGAATTATTATTAATCAAATTATTTCTAAATCCGCTATAATTATGAAAAAGATACTGCGATATCTCACAATGCTGACTGTGGTTATTCTTTTTGCTGTTTCATGTACAAAGGAGGATACAACTTACGATCAAACCCTGCTGACCGGGAAATGGCAGTCAGGAACTTTATTCTATAAATATCTTGCTGATGGCACAGGCGGTACCTGGGATACATCAGATAATGTCACCGAAGCGGAAGCGCAGGCATTTACCTGGACACTTGTAAAAGATTTATTGACGCAAATCCACGTCCTTGAGATCGGTGGCTCAGTACCCAAGATCTATACAGTTACGGAATTAACTGCAACTTCATTGAAATATCATGATGCTTTTGGGGTAAGCTTCTCCTTTACCAAAGTGGGCAAGTAAAATATCACTGCTGCCATAAGTTGTCAATCATTGGATTAAATATTCCATGAAAAAATTCATAAAGGTTTTTTTTATTTCTCTTCTTTCATTGCTGGGAGTTCTGATCGTTGCTATCTGTGTCGTAATCTGGATTGTCTTTACTCCTGCAAGGATCACTCCGATTGTTCGTAAACAGGCTGCAAAATATCTCGCCTGCAAGTCGGAAATAGGTTCAGTAGAATTAACATTCTTCAGCACATTCCCGAACTTTGGATTGAAGGTCAGGGATTTCGCTTTAATTAATTCTGTCAAGGGCTCTATGTCTGATACCCTGGTCTGGGTAAATGAACTGGTTGGAGTCGTTGATGCAAAAGCATACTGGAAAAAGAAAACTATTATTCTTATCGGGTTGGAGATGAATGGCGGATCGGTTAACGTTTATTCCGACAGCCTCGGACATACTAACTATAACATCATGCCTCCTCATACCAATCCATCCCCCGCTGCAGAGTCAAAAACCGAATTACCTTTCATTGATATAAGGAATATTGAACTGAAAGATGTCAGCCTTCATTATAATGATCTGTCATTAAAGCTTAACACTGTAATCCGTGACCTTAGTGCAAAAATTAATGGAACCATTTCCCGGGATAGTATGAGCGGCAATGTTAAGGTAAGCACTTCAATGATATCGCTTGAATATGGCGGTGAAAAATACCTTCAGCAGACAGCATTACGATGTGTTCTCCCGATAGATGTCATCATGTCACGCCAGTTTATCAGACTTAAAAACGTAACTGCTTCAATAAATGATATGGAATTATTGCTTAACGGGACTATTGAAAATGACACTATAAGCAAGAATATTACTTCCGACCTGACCTATAAACTTGCATCATGGCCTGTTAAAAATATCCTGGCGCTTGTTCCGCCTTCATATAAGTCATATTTCAACGGAATTGATGTTGACGGATTGCTATCCTCGGATGGGAGCATTACAGGCGTCTATAATGATTCACATATGCCGCTAATGGATATGCATATCTTGTTTGAAAAAGGGACATTGAAGTATTCCGCTTTTCCATTGCCACTTCATGATGTTGATGGTGATTTAACGATACACACTGATCTGAAAAGCGACTCACTTTCATTCGTCCGCATTAACCGGTTCACGGCAAAAACACCTCAGTCAACCCTAAAGACCGAGGGTATGGTAACTCATCTGTTTAATGATATTTCATGTAATCTTACAACCAGTGCCGGATTAACACTCGATGAATTTAACAGTATTATCCCCAAGAGTATGAAGACTACCATCAGAGGAAAAGCATCGGGACAGGTTAAGTCACGCTTTTCAATGAGTCAGGTTGATAAGATGCAATTTGAAAAGATGAAATTGTCTGGTTCCGTAACCCTGTCGGATTTTGATGTTAAATATGATAGCATATCACTTAAAACTGACAGATCAAAGATCGATTTTGCATTGCCTAATAATAAACCTTTATCAAAAAACACCGGTTTTGTTTTTGCATCGATAATTTCGGATAATATTGTGGCAGGGAAACTTGCAAGCTATAGTGCATCGCTTAAAAAATCGTCACTTATCCTCGAAACCTCAGACATCAGGGATACTACAAGGATCCCTGATCTTATTTGCAGTTTCAGTATGGATTCAATGTCGGCCGGAATGCATGACATGACCATCTCCATTGTGGCTCCAAATGGGAAAGTGTCGTTATCTCCCAGATCAGATAACCCTGATCAGCCACATATAAATTTATCGTATAAGAGCGGTGAACTGAAAACAGCCATGGGCAAAAACACTGCAATTGTTAATAATATCAGCACAGACCTCGACATATCGAATGACAATACACAGAAAGATATATTCCTGCAATGGCTCGTGAAAGGTTATGTTGACATTAACCAGGGTTTGATTACCATGTCAGAACTTACAAATCCAATCGAGATCCCATCGGTAAAAATGGATTTTAACCCTGAGACATTCAGCATTAAAGAGAGCAGCATGAAGATTGGCAAATCTGATTTTCGTCTTACAGGTAATTTAAATAACGTTTTGTCATATTTCAGAGGCGATTCAATTTTGAGGGGTAAATTCAATTTCATATCGAATAAAACCGATGTTGCCCAGTTAATAGCTCTGACAAGCGGAATAGGCACCAATGATTCCGCAAGTGTAAATAAGCATGAAAACAGAACGGTTGACACTGTAAGTACCGGTCCCTATATTGTTCCAAAAAAAATTGATGTGATTCTTAATGCCAATATCAAACTGGCTACAATTGGAGTTGACACAGCAACAAATATTAAAGGCGCCGTGCAAGTTCATGATGGCATCCTGCTTCTTGACGGACTTACATTCGATACACCTGCAGCAAGGATGCAGCTAACGGCTATGTATCGTACACCCCGCAAAAATCACCTGTATCTCGGAATTGATTATCATATGATGGATGTAGAGATCAGTGAATTGCTGACAATGATTCCTGACATTGATTCTCTGATGCCTATGCTGAAATCATTCGGCGGGAAGGGGGAATTTCACATTGCGGCCGAGACATACCTTGATTCTTTATATAATATCAAAAAATCGACACTGCGTGGGGCTGCATCCATTCAAGGGAATAATCTGGTTCTAATGGACGGTCAGACGTTCAGTGAGATTGCCAAAACGCTAAGATTCAATAAAAAGACCCAAAACAAGGTTGATTCTCTCTCAGCCGAATTCACCATCTTCCGTAACGAAATTGATGTTTATCCTTTCCTGATTGTAATGGATAAATACAAGGCAGTTGTAGCAGGTCGCCATAATTTTGACATGACTTTCGATTACCATGTTTCAGTGGTTGATTGTCCGTTGCCTATAAAACTCGGAATTGATATTAAAGGCAATGTGGATAACTTATCATATAAGCTGGCCAAATGCCGTTATGCAGAATATTTCCG
>OCZT010007895.1_pt1 | contig 10390 bp, 26 predicted proteins | sample 1539031 | NCBI WGS metagenome assembly OCZT01 (sample SAMEA3539308, study PRJEB22396) | soil metagenome | biome: tundra; feature: field; material: soil | place: USA | collected 2010-05 | depth 0.15 m
GGGCTGGGCTGGTAGCTGGGACGCTGAGGCCGAGTCGTACGGCGACTGGAGCGGTCGGCTGCCGACTGCGCCGGGATCAGCCATCGTGCCGTACACTGGCGGCGAGTCTGCCAAGAGCACGGCCATCCGCACATGGACTCGGCCAATCGACGCCGATCCGAAGAAGTGGTATCAGGGTGGACATCCACTCACTACCATGCAGGCTATCGACAGGACGGTTGACGGTGACTACCCGCAGAGCGTGATGTGCGACCTGTGCAACACGATCGGCGATGTCTACATCATCGACAAGACGGCCTACATCGACATGGGCCATCAATACGGCGAGAGTGCGGCCGAGTACGAACGTGCAGAGCCCGAGGAAATGGAAGGGGCGACGATAGCATGAAGCACACCTGTCTAGACGACTCAGACTTCACCCTGACCTACGACTCGGCCTGTGCGGCCTGTCTTCAGGAGCGCCTAGCCCGGTCTGGGTTCTACGATGGCACCGGGCCATTCGAGGATGAGGTGTGCCCTATCGACTGCACCGAGCCCTACCGGGAGCTGCCCGCTGGAGCCGCGACCACTTGTATCGAGTGCGGAGGGCCGATTGACGAGAACGGGATTTCGTACTTCCTGCCGGGGCAAGACCGTGTTCGTTAGCCAGCACGCCAGAGACCGGATCGAGCAGCGGCTCAACCCGGTGCTCGCCTACAGTATTATCCAGAGGCTGGAGGACAACCCCGGCTACCAGTACACGGTAGTCTTCGTGCTCCATCGTGACCTGAACGTCGTTTGCGATGACGGCTCTAACGGCGATACGCTGTTGGCAGTTGCTGTCGAGGGAACCGTCGAGACCGTCTACTTCCGCCGAGGCGAGCAGACGTACGATCCGCGACACTTCGGAGCGCAGCGGGTCATCGATCTGACTGGTCGAGGCTTCGTGGAGCGCAGACACGCAGACGGGGCGAGCTTCACTGCCAGCCCCGCTACCCATGACGAGTACAACGAGTTCGTGGACGAGGCTGACGCTGAGGACGACGGAGTCGAGCGATGGCCCGAGTTCAACGAGTTTGGAGGTGAAGCGTGAAGACCCCGATTATCGCCTACATTGCAGGCGTCAGTATTGTCTGCCCGAAGTGCTACAAGCGCCTCAAGCAGACGCGCGACCAGCCGTTTGGCGCATCGAAGGTCCACACCGACGATTGGGCCGACCCATTCACCCGCTCAAAGCAGTGGCTTATGTGCGCACACTGCGGAGTCGAGATCGCCACGCTCACCCTCGGCAACAGTGCCGAGTGGAACGAGTTCGCAGATCGAGACGACGAGCCGGACGACTGCAACCACGAGGACGGAACGCACGAGTACCGGGGCAGGATGCTCTGCGACAACTGCGAGGAGGACTTGGGCGAAGTGTGCCAGCACGCGACGCTGGTAGAGGGGTCTTCGTGGAACGGTCGCCGCATCTACATCTCGTGCTCCGAGTGCGGGGACGACATGGATGAGCGAGACGCTACGCCTGATGAGATCGCAGTGTATACTCGGGATCATCCGGGACGATGAACAGTCGCGACGACATGCCGGAGTACTGGGACGACGGCGACGCCGTCCTAGTTCCGGTGACCCGGCAGGAGCGCCGCTCCGAGCGGCGACGTCCCAAGATGCCCGTGAATGGCACGAGCGTCAAGCTACTGGCCGAACTGTCAGCCAAGCCGCGCAAGCGGAAGAAAGGAAGGCGAGCATGAAGTACACGATGCAGACACAGTCTGGAGCCGTCTACCACATCGACGAGAAAGCCATGACATGGCGCCGTGTTGGCACCGTGCCCATCATCGGCCTGTCTCACGATGCAACGGAGTACGAGGGCAAGCTGGCCTACCTGCACTTTCCGGTGCTCGGAGAGCGGTGCATCCTCTATGACTCAGTAGTTGGCCCGATCACAACGACGCGGGTCGTACGTCTCGAACTGACCTCAGATGCCTAGACTCACCGATGCTCAGGGTCGGCCGCGCACGACGTTCTACCTGAGCTTTCTGACTGCCAAGGCCGGGGGCTACGAGGCTGCGTGCGAGGATTACAACGGTACCCTGACGGTCAGGGCCTCCTCGGGCTCTAATCGTCGGACCTTCACGGAGCGTTCCGATGACCCGCTCGGTCCATCGGCGTTCATGCAGGCTCGCGGCTGGCTGCGAGCCGCCATCGAGCAGAACGAGTCACGGCGTGTGGCCTATGCGGCGCAAGTTGCACGGGAACAGGCCATGGATGCGGCCTCTGCCCGAGCAGACTCCGTCTACGTTGGCAGGGCTACCCGAGCAGTAGCCAGCCCAGAGGACTACCTCGGCAGCATTGGGCGCATCGGGGGACAGGCTTCCGCCTACTCCTACGCAGAGTTCGGGCCGGACCCGATCGATCGTGTCCCCCAGAACGTGGATCGTGAGAGGCCGCCCAACACGTTCGCCTATACGCTGGGGGCTGTGTGCTACTGCAGTCACACCTACGGCGCACACTCCAATGGCACCTCTGGGCCTTGTCATGGCTCTGGGTGCGTCTGCACCGGGTTTGTATTCCATCCAGACACGACGCCATCGGAGCAGGACCTTTGGACTGCTCCTCTGGCCTCAGCCAGTGCGGCGAGTGTTCGGCGGCAGATGGAGTCTATGCGTGCCCTGAATAATGTCCTGACTGGGCTCGTCCCTCCTGTGGTGGTGGCTACTACTGCGGGACCGCCTAGCCCATACCCTGTCTCCGATCGCCCCTTCTCGGCGGACGAGATCGCCGAGGTTGGCAGTGTGCTGGCTGAATACGATCGGAGGCACCCCGTTGAACGAGACTGACGAGCGCTACCTGTTCACCCGCTGGATGCTTACGTACGCCAACGGGCTGCCAGAGTTCGTGTCCGCTATCTCGCCATCGGACGCGGTGGCATACCGGAGTCGTGTGCAGTTGCCCATCGCCGTGAAGGGTGTCGTCAAACGGCTCCTGATCGCTAGTCCACCACTGAGAGGAGAAACACAATGAACAGATACGGGAACGCTCGCGAGAGGATGTTGTACTGGATCGACATGCTCGAATACGACGCCTACGATGCACCCAACTTCGCGGACTTCGACTCGTGGGAGCAGGCCATCGCCGCTATCGAGCGTGAGGCCGTCAAGGCATCCGAGCACGAGGCGGTCGATACCTACTTCGACCGGCTACTCGCTCGGTGGGGCGCTGAACCGGAGCACGCCCCAGAGCGCATCATCGGGTACACAGCCATGGAGTGCGAACGAGACATGCGCCGCCTGACAGACGGGAAGCGCGGATGTGCTAACCCCGACGAGCACGCATCATGATGTGGTACGTCCGCTCATTCATGTTCGAGGGCGAAGCGCCCCGGCAGCAGTACGTCTACATCGACGAGGGTCCGTGGGATCGCTACCTCGCCGAGATGGTCCTAGCTGACATTGGCGTGGACGGGACGATCCCGCGCGGTATCGGCCGAGTGCGTGTCGAGCGCGCAATCCTAGTGGAGGTGAACTTTGCCGCCCGATGAACTGAAGGACGTGCGCGGGATGCTAGGCCGCATCCACGCACTGGAGAAAGAACTGCTGGACTGCCAGTGGGCCACCGGCCCGGATTGGGGCCGATCGTGTCCGTGCTGCGGGTCGCACAAGAGCGCCGGAGTGCATTGGCCGACCTGTCATATCGCCGCACTGCTGAACCTGACCACCGGGCCGGACCCGGTAGCCTTCACCAAAGCTCGTGCGAAGTAGGCACGGTAACCGTGCGGACTGACGATCAGGCTCCGCGCGAAACGAATAGCAAACCACCTGATTTGGGGTACAATATAGACGTCGCCGACCCGGCGCCGAGAGTAGGAGCACCATGACGTTTTCTGAACGACGAAACAGCGACCGCGAAGAGTTCGTAGACGAGACCCGCAGGACCATCCACGAGCGCCGCGAGGCGAACCGCGAGGAGGCTCTGAACGCTGAGCGCAGGCGGAACAATCCCGTTCGACCTCAGACACGCCGAGAGAAGATCGCGGCCATTGCCCAGACGGGTGGCTACAACCCGGCAGAGGCAGCCGTAGCACAGGAGATGCTGAAGGACAACGCCGTCGTGGCGATGGCACGCTTCGATCAGGCGCTCGTTGAGGCAAAGACTCTCGGTGAGTTGCAGGAGGTTCACGCAATGGGCGTGGCGCTGCGAGCCGGGGCTAAGGCGCTCGGGCTCGGGATCGAGAGCGAGAACGTCGCTGCGAAGGGGGTGCTCAGGGCCGAGCGCAACATGGGCGTCGAGCTTGATCGGATGACTGATGAGGACGAGCGTCGTGCGAAGGGTTCCAATCAGCATCATTCCGATGGTGATGATCTGCCGGGCCTCCCTGAGTTGGGTGTCTCGATGAAGGACGCTTTTCAGTGGCGCGAACTTGCCCGCATCCCCGAGGACGAGTTCGAGAACGTCATCGCCGAGTTGTTCGAGCAGCGCAACACAAACGGGTTCCCCGTTCGGCTGTCTCGTGCGAACCTCGTTCGCGAGTGGTTCGGGTCCAGTCCCAAGGCCCCCGACTTGCGGGAGCATCTGACCGCCGAGGACACCGACTTCGATCTGTTCCGTCAGGGTGCTTACGGGCTCGTTGGCTGGGAGGTCAACGATGAAGGCGTGGGCGGTCCGACTCGGAACGGGCTGCGTCAGCTACCTTTCGATGAACTGTTGCAGGTCAAGTCGATCTGTGAAATGCTTATGCTCGCGCTCAGCGAAGCCACAGGAGGTGCGTAATGGCCAAGTACCTTGCTCCGTACAATCCGCTGAACCCGGCTCGGTTCAACCCGGCCAACACCCCGGCTCGCAAGCACGTCGTCGCAGACATTCGTATGCGTGAGGCGACCGGTGAGGTGTGGGTGTTGTGCATCTGTGAGTCCGGGTTCAGGGCTGGCACTGCGGATCGTCTCGCCGCTAAGTACGCTCGGCACATCGCCGACATGAAGGCGGCGTGATGGCACCCATGGGAGAAGCCCGGTCGTCGGTTCATGGACTACCTGCGTACTCAGTCTGGTCTGTCGGTGACCAACCCCTGAGTGCTGACGAGATGGACGACATCCGGCGCTATCACGGTCGGGCTAACCTCGACATTGACTCAATCAAGGAAGCGCCGCAAGGCGGCGGTGACTGGGCGCCAGAGCATATGTACGCAAACACGTTCAGTGTTCAACTTCGACGTGAGTACACCGATGATGGCCGGGAGAGCCTGCACCAAGGCAACTCAGGCAAGCTCTACAAGAACCCCAATCACCCCAACGACACCTACTGGAACGGAGGCGACGATGACTGATGACTCAGCCCGTAACTGGGAGCACGTGAAGCTGGACGCTGCAAGGCGCGGCGACCGCTGGACCGAGGGCAACATGGACATAGACGGAGCGGGGGGGTTCATCGACGTGATGCCACCCGAGCGTCTGATCGTGCGGACACAGGACGACAGGTTCCGTCTTGATGACAAGGCGGGGCGCGCCGTCCGCGTCTCGTACATGAGCCGCGCTGCGGCACTGGAGACCAGCCGACATGCCTAGACTCACCCCGACCGAGCAGGTCACCGAGCGCATCGGCCTGTGGAAGCAGGCGTTCGATGTCGTCAAGCAGGACACGACCGGCGTGGAGATGCGGGCAATCCTAGCCACGATGCAGTCTACTGAGGACATGCGGATGCTGCCCCTCTACATCCAGCTTGCCCGGCTGGTTAGTGCCAACGACCGGGCCGCTGCCACCGTGGCCGCGCTCATCACGGCCAACGGCATCAAGCCCATCCCGCTCGACTACGGCGACGATGGGTAAGCGTAGTCGCCTGCAGAATGGGGACGGGGACGAGTGCCCACTGTTCCCAGCCCACGGGTACATGCAGCGGCTCCCGAACTCGAACCCACCCAGCCAATGGTGCCCCGCTCAGGAGCACGACGGCAAGTGGGATGCCCTTGGCAAGATGCCCAAGAGCCGGTCCCGCTGGCCCTACTATGGGTTCGAGGACACCGTGACTACATACATGCGACGGCTCGACCGAGCCATCACCCTAGCCGGGGATCACCCGGACGCAGTTGAACTGGAGGTTTGATATGGGTATCTCTCTACGGAAGCGGTTGACGCACCATCGCGTCAGCCCGCTGCAGCACAAGCTGAACGAACTAGCTGGACTGGAAGCTGCCTATCAGGCTGGCTACGCCGAGGCCCTGCGCAACATCCAGTACCACATCTTGGACAGTGCCGTCAAGAAGGGCGTGCGTGACCTGATTGGCTACTAACCCCGAGCTTGCTGACCTCATTGAGGCTGGCATGATGGAGGAGACACCGGACATGGTGCGGGACCGGCACATCGCCGCCGTTCGCAACGTGGTTGCTGGCCATCCGCAGGCTGCGGTCCGGCGCATCATCCTGTACACTGCACTCGTGGTGCTCGTGGGACTTGGCGCACTGTGGGCTCCGTTCCTGATCCTCGCAATGGCGGTGGTCGTACTGCTTGCCACCACGGACCAGATCGCATGAGCAAGGCAGAAACGGACACCGCTGGCGCTCTGCTGCTGATTGGCTGGCTGCTCATGACTGTCGGGCTCGCCTTCATCTTCGGATGGGCGTTCGCTCTCGTCGTACTCGCCATCGGGATCGTCCTGCTTGGTCTCGGGATGATCTACTGATGGCAGCCCGCATCTTGGTGGCAGTGCAGCCACTGCCCGTGCACCCTGACTTCACCCCAGCCATGCTGCTCGCCGTCCGGGCTGACGAAGTCCGCGAGGCGATGGTGCTCTGCGAGCAGACGCTTCGCAATACGGCAGCCCAGTTCAGTGTCAACGGCTGGGAGGTTGACGATGCGTTCGCCAACGCCGGGTCAGACGAGCGCTTCAGCTTCGTGCGCCCCGGTAGGGGGATCGCCATGATCGTCGGGAAGTTGAGGATCACCCGTGGCAGTTGAGGAGCTACACGCTAGCTATCGTGTCAGCCGGAGGTACATGGTCTCGGCATTGTCCGAGGTTACAGGTGACGTGACTCGCCAGCTACAACGGCAGGCTGGGGACGCGATCACGAAGTACATCATCGATCACGGCGCGTGTGCCGTGGGGCCACTGATCACCGTCGTGCGGGACAGGACGATGACGATGGCTGACCCGCTTTGCGACGAAGTGGAGTTCACGGTAAACAGTTTCATCCTAGCCCTCGGGGACGCGACCGAAGCGGATCGCGTTGCCTTCAATCGTCTGATGCAGCCCAGTAACCCGACGCGCTCCAGCCACGACGACCTTGTACTCGGCGCCCGTGACTACCGGTTCGAGGGTGGCCCGTGGGATGGGCAGGTACGAGCTGCGGCTGGTCAGCGGAATTACCGCGTGCCGGTAGTTCGAGCGCTCACGGTGATGGCGGCAGACGAGCCTCCTATGGCCTCCAGTTTGATGGAGTATTGTGAGTACCGGCTCGACGCTGACGGAGTGTATCGAACGTGAGTGGGCCGCAGGATGCCAGCCTGAACGGGGAGGGCTTTCGGTTCTACCGGTGGGTTGACCCCGTGTCAGGCGAGGAGTACGACCTGCTCAGTGTGACAAGTATCGCCAAGCTGTGCGGTGAGTCCTTCAACCTCGTGAACTGGCAGCTTGCCAACGTCATCGACGTGGCGCTCGGTACGCAGAAGCGCACGGTCATCGGGCCGAGGGGTGGCGTAAGCGAGAAGCGCCTCGTCGAGGAGTACCCCAGCGAGTTCGTCCAGCGGTACACCGCTGCCGATGGACAGCAGCCCAAGATCGATGAGCTTCGCAAGTGGGTGCGAGAGCAGGCCGACCAGCCGCGCAACATCGCAGCAATGCGGGGGACGATCACCCACAAGGCTATTGAGATGAACGTCCAGTGGAACCGCATCGAGCGGCCCTACGTGGAGGCTGCCTTCGCTGACCTGACCAGCCGTGACCGCAAGCGCGCCAAGCGCGGCGTGCAGGACGAGGACGTCGCGTTCATCCGCAACGCAGTCCGCCAATACTGGGACATGAGGGCCAACGTGCCCTTCATCATCCTCGCCCGCGAGCCGCAGATATTCAACCTGACCGTGGGCTTCGCCGGTAGTGGCGACGCATTATGCTGGTTCCTGCCCAAGGGGTTCGACCTGTCCACCCTTCCGCCCGCTCACAAGATCACGCTGAAGCTGATCCAGCTGATCGGCGGCTACTTGGCAGTCGGAGATTGGAAGACATCCAAGGACCTGCACACGGACAACGTGCTGCAGGTGACAGCCTACGGAGCCGGGGAGTTCGTCGGTAGCGGGGGCATCAGGGATCACCGGCTCACCGACATCCTTCAGGCCACCACCCGTGGCGTGCTGTTCCACATCCGACCGAACAAGTGGGGTGCCCACTTCTTCGACTTCAATGAACCCACGCTCCGAGCGTTCCTCGGACGGGTAGCTACGGCCCGCTACCTAGCCACGTATCCCAAGCCCAACGCACTGTTCGTTGAGAGCATCACTGGGGAAGCCCCCGAGGAGGACGCATGAGTGTACTCGACGATCTAGCCGGAGGCATCATGGCCACGAAGCAGGCCAAAGCCACCGGGCTCACCCCAGTGGGCGTGGAGTCTGCGCCCATCAAGCCCAGCCTCATGGGGCGCACGGGTCTGAACTTCCCCTTCGATGAGGGAGACCTGATGGCTCAGTCCGTGGTGAATGGGCTGAAGTACCTCGCTCAGGCTCAGCACGAGCTTGAGTTCGTGCGGGAGGGGTTGACCAAGCTCGCCGCTCTGTACGGCCTGAACGCTGACGCTCCCGAGGAGCCCATCACCATGAAGCCTCGGACCACCGACCGGACCGACCGGCCCGTCATCGGCGGGACCGGGACGGACCCCGACAAGTTCACCGCTGCCCTCACCAAGATCAGCGGGTCGGAGTTCGCGGCGGACTATGCCGCCAAGTCCGCAGCCGCGCAGGCTGCTACCTTCCGAGACGAGGAGTCGCCCGAGGAGTACCTGAAACCGAAGGCTCATGTAGACCAGTGGCACTGCACCGAGCACGGCCGCGACCACATCATTACACTGACTAGTCGGACCGGCAGGGTCTACGACAAGTGCGAGTCGCCGTGCCAAGAGTTCGAGAAGTGACCCGCAAGAACCGGCGCGACCCGCTCTTGCCGGAGCACGACGTGATCTGGGCGGACCCAGCGCACTGGACCCGTGCCTCTCGGCGGGGTGCGGGCTACCACAAGCCTGTGGGCCTCGCCCTGATGGCTGGGGGGAGACGGGAGGCAGACCTACCACGCTACGTCCGCCGCAACTACATGAAGACCCTCACTGGGCCGGAGACCCCCAACCGCAGGATGCGGAAGCGCATCGCTCGACTCACCCGCATCTTGAAACCGCTGGGCTTGCTCCTAGCAGGGAGGTAACACTATGGACACACGAGAACCAGTTCACTCCATCACCCTCGACCCGACCCAGCCTGCTGACATGCAGCGGCTCGTGAACTCGGGTACCATCTGGACAGTAGCGTCGCACTGGGCGTCGCAGGCCATCCACATGCTGGTAGATGACCGCGTCAAGGCCACGCCTGCCGCGCTCATTCACATCAACAAGCTGCCGGGCCTGCTGGAGCACATCAACGAGCTACGCAACCAGAGTGGACGGCCCCCGCTCGGGCCGGACACGACACCGGCCACTGTGGCACCCGACCAGCTAGGGCAGCCTGTCATGGACAGCACCCAGCCCAACCAGCCCGAGGTCGGGGGCACCGGCGAGCCGCCGCCCACTGAAGGCAGCGTGCAGCCCAATCAACCGGAGGCTGGGAGTGCTTAGGTCCGTCCGCATCCTCGGGCAGAAGGTAGACATCAAGGTTGTCACCGACCTGCATCACGACAATGGGCGGGACACTAAGCCCGCACTCGGGACGTACAGCAACACGAACAGTCTGATCGAACTCGACTCGGCGCAGCAGCCAGAGCGGATGCGTGTCACGCTACTGCACGAGACCCTGCACGGTCTGCTCGATGGGGGTGGCATCGACGACCTACTGTGCTCCATTCACGATGATCTAGACGAACAGGTGGTTGGCCGACTGGCCCCGCTCCTGCTCTCGTGGCTGCGGGAGAACCCGCCAGCCCTAGCCTACATACTGGGAGGTGAGTAATGGGTGAGTACCCTAGCATCGAGTTCGCCCCGCACGCTCCGGGTCACGTCGCGTTCCCGAAGATCGCCCGGCTCAACCGGGACATCGTGATTACCGAGAAGATCGATGGGACCAATGCTGCCATTGGTATCGTCGAGTTGCCTCAGTCCGAGGAGGGCTCGGTCATGTACGAGGTGTACGCCCAGTCCCGCAACCGGATCATCACCCCCGGCAAGGGCGACAACGCTGGCTTCGCCGCGTGGGTCGAGTCCATCAAGGACATCGCCATCGAAGTGCTCGGCC
>OCZT010007896.1_pt1 | contig 10389 bp, 8 predicted proteins | sample 1539031 | NCBI WGS metagenome assembly OCZT01 (sample SAMEA3539308, study PRJEB22396) | soil metagenome | biome: tundra; feature: field; material: soil | place: USA | collected 2010-05 | depth 0.15 m
CCTTGCCGATCTGCTGGGCTTAACTTGACGAAGCAGGCGGAGGCGCTGAACCGCCCGCGTACCCGGTGTTGCCGGATTCATGACGATCCTTCAGGACCGGACCGACTCGGCCCCCTGCACCGGTTTTTCTTCGAGTTCGAGCGTGGACATGCTGGCCAACCGGCCGAGGGGGGTATGCAACTTCAGCCACAGCTTGCTGTCAAGAAAGACGGGATACATTCCTCGCATCCACCACTGCCTTAAACTCCGACGGCGATCGGCGGCGGGCAGCGAAAGTTCGTAGCCATTTTCCTGCAGGCACTCGCCCACGGTCGCTTCGATGGCGGCAACATCGGCGTGGGCCAGGCGTTTTTTCCAGCGGCCGAGCGGATTGATTGTTTCCTTCGCGCCTTCTTCGCGAAACGAAGAATTTGTTTCCGACAGGCGACCCAGGCCGGCGCGCTGAATCCGGTCGTAGTCCAGATCATGATCGAGGAAGCCGCCGAGTTTGCCGAGCGTCTCGCGCGGGTTGGTGATCAGGTCTTCGTAGCGGATCTCGATATAGTCGGCCGGGAACTTGCTGCCATGAGCGCGCCCTCGGCGAACCATCCACTCCCAATAGAGCGCCGTCGCCACCAGACTGTCGGTCGGGCCTCGGTCCCAGGGCAGAGGAGTGAAGCCGCCCATTTTCTTCAGCGAGAGCGCAATGTCGCGCCCGTCGCGGATGATGTGCACAAACAGCGCGTTAGGTATGTCGCGCTTCACGCGCTCAGCGAACTGCACATTGTCAGGATCGTACAACGCCCAGCGCTGCACGTGCTGGCTCCGGGCCATCGAGTCCATGACGACGCGGATGAAGTCTCCCCCGGTGCGGCATTCGTTCAGGATGGGAGCCGACAACTGCTCGGCATCGAGGCCGGTGCGCCGGAAACCCTTGCTGCGGAGCCAGGTTTCGAAAATTTTTCCGCGGTTTGCGCGGCTCTTCATGGAGCCGAAGCGGGGAATCAGCTTCTTGTAAAGCGGCAGATACCCACGGTGGATGGCAAACCCACCGGAGGACAACAACATGTCGTACAGGAGGTTCGTCCCAGAGCGGTGACACCCCATCACGAAGACAGGAGCATGCTTGCGATCGCTCGGGCTGGGCGTAAGCACCATAAAATCTTATCACGCAATGGAGAGTGGGCCGTGTGTGAAGCCCTTGTTAGAACAGTGTTACTTTAGAACAGTGTTACTGAAGTCACCAGGTGGTTTGACAATGCCGAGGGACCGGACCAGTCCCCTAGACCCAGGACAGATTCCGTGTCACTAACAACTTTCCCGCAGGCGTCCTGGTTTTCAGGTATTGCTTGCTCTCGAAGCAGAGCCTGTAGGCGGCGCGCATGCTCGCCAGGTCGAAGCGGCGCGACCCTTTCGTGCTGAGCTCATACCCCAGTTGTTGCAGCGTACCACCCACCAGGCTTTCGAGGGTTGCTAACTCCTCTTGGGAAAGGTCGGTTTTCCATCGGCCGATCGGGCTTCGCTGGTCGTCTTTGAATGCGGTATTTCGTGCGCTCACAGAACCAATTCCCACCCGGGTTATCCGCTCATAGTCCAGATCGTGCTCAATGAAAGGCTCCAGATTTCTGAGAACCTCGGCTGGCTTGCGAACCAGATCTTCATAATGGACCTCGACATAGTCCTCGCCCAGCCTGCGACCAGCCTCCCGCCCCTTGCCCACAATCCATTCCCAATAGATCCCCGCCGCCATGGCGGCCCGCTGTCGATCCCAGGGCAACCGGCGGATTTGGGAAAGTTTCTCCCACGACAAGGCTACATCCCGGCCATCACGGATCACATGAACGATGAGTGCGTCGGGGATGGTTTCTTTAATCCGGCTTATGTACAGCAGGTGCTCCGGGGTGGTTTCCGCCCATCGCTCCACCCCCTGCTTGCGACACATCTCCTCCATGATGATGCGGAGAAAATCGCCGCCGTTCTGGCACTCCGCCATTATTCGTGGCTCAATTTCCGAGGGCTCAAGGCCAGATTTTGTATAAAGCCGAGTGTTGTACCAGGCATCGAGCATCCGGCGCTTGTTCCGCGGCTTGCTGAGAGGGCGAAAGCGCGGTTCGAGCAGGGTAAAGATGAACGACTCCGTGCGGTAAACAGCAAAATTCCCCGACGACAGGAGCATATGGTACAGCAGGGTCGTGCCCGACCGGCTGCAGCCAATGACAAAAACAGGCGCCTTGCTCCGAGCGGTTCTCACAGATCCGGATTGGAAATCGTTCATTGTCGACTCTGGGTGGAGGCTACCTCTGCCGTGGAGGAGAATTCCACGGCGGAACAAAGCGTGCGCAAAGCAAAGTCTACAACAGTAATAGGCGTTCTGAAATGGCGTTGCAAGGCCGGTGCCGTTTTGCAAGCTCTGCTGCTGGAATGTGAATGAATGGCTTACCTGCCGGACGCCCCTGCATCCCGGACAACGAGGTGCAACGATTTGCACTTTCCAGGCGTTGGCCGCGCATTTTGCGAGAGTGGCGCGGCCTTCCGGGCCATAGGTGCTATTGACCTCGCGGCGATATCCAAGTGTACTGTTAAAGACTAGCATGTCTGTAGACTTACATGCAGTAATGACCTTTGTTATGGAATGATTAGAAGCATGTTAAGGTTTGATGAAAAACATGGGAGCCGGCATCTTGGCGAAGCCGGCAAGGAATCGGGGACTAAAGCGTGGTGACGGCACGAAAGAATTCACCGGTGTTTGTGATTGGCTGCCACCGGTCTGGCACCGCTCTGCTTTACGATAGCCTGCTCTCCGCCGGCGGATTTCCCCTTTATCACCAGGCTCCCTACGTGCATACGACGCTCCTTCGGATGTGTGGGGGCCCGTCAGTTCGCAGGAACCGAGAGAAGTTAATGCAACTCTGGCTGCGGAGCAAGCCGTTCCGGCGAACGGGCCTGGGCGCGGAGGACCTTCGATCCAAGATCCTGGAAGAATGCAAAAGTGGCGGGGATTTTTTGCGAATCACCATGGGAGAACTCGCGCGCCGGGCGGGCGTCCAACGTTGGGCCGCCCATGATTGCGACAACATCATGCACATAGCCACCATCAAGCGAGAGATTCCCGACGCTTTGTTTGTCCACGTCGTTCGCGATGGCCGGGACGCGGCGCTTTCGATGAGGAAGCAACATGAAGCACCTCCCCGGTTGTGGGCTCGGGAACGGGCCCTTTTTGCGTGGGCGCTGCTTTGGGAATGGACGGTCCGGAAAGGCAGACGCTGCGGGAAGATGTTTCCCGCCGACTACATCGAAGTACGCTACGAAGATCTGGTTTGCCATCCAGAGAAAACCTTGAGCGCGCTGGGAGAGTTTCTGGACCACGACCTCGACTATAGCCGCATTCAGAAGACTGGTATCGGGCGGGTGGCTGCTCCGAACACGGTCTGGAAAGAGGAATTGAGCGCGGAGACTTTCAGCCCGGTCAATCGATGGAAAACCAAGCTCTCCCAACCGGAGATTGCCGCGCTGGAGGCCTTGATCGGAGACTGTCTGGAGCAGTTCTCTTACCCCCTCACAACGGAGCGTCGCGGCTCCGCCCGCCTTGATCCTGCGCTTAGTCTCATGCGCATTTTTTACCCGCGGTACTTCGAAGCTAAACTGTTCTTGCAGTCCAAGACCGTTGTGGGCCGGCTCGCCAAGGGGACAAGATTGGAACTCACGAATGCTGCCGGGGCATGAAGTCGGGGTTGCATCGAAACTGGTGGTTGGCACGATCATTGGAAGGAAATGATTCCGTCGATTCCACGGGACAAGGTCCCCAGCGTTCATAAAAAAGTCATCTGCACCGTCGGCCCGGCTTCGCTTAAGCCCAGAGTTATCCGACGTCTTCAGGCGCTCGGCGTGAGCCTGTTTCGCATCAACCTTTCTCACACGCCGCTGGAGGAGGTCCGTCGGGCAGTCGCCTTCCTGCAGAAGCACACCACTGTACCGGTATGCCTCGACAGCGAGGGGGCGCAGATCAGAACCGGCACATTCGCAGCCGCGCCCACCAATCTAAGAAAAGACAGCCGCATCGAGGTTCGCCCGTATCCAATTTGCGGCGATGCGCAGAAGTTCAATTTCACGCCTCCGGCCGTTCTCGAATTGTTACAACTCGGCGATCTCATCACCATTGACTTCCATGCAGTCGTCGTCGAAGTTATGGAGATTGAAGGCGGCCGAGCTGTTCTGCGTGTCATCAAAGGCGGTCGTGTCGGCAACAACAAGGCTTGCAACGTGCATCGTGAGATCGAGCTGCCTGCAATCACGGCTAAGGACCGCAAGGCCATCGCGATTGGGCGAGAGATGGGCATCGACCATTTCGCGCTCTCCTTCGCAAATCGGCCGGAGGATGTTCAGGAGATGCGAGAGCTGATCGGTCCAGCGGCGACGCTTATTTCGAAAATTGAATCCCGCCACGGTATTTTGAACCTTGTGGAGATCGCCCGGTTGTCCGACGCTATCCTAATCGACCGCGGCGACCTGTCACGGCAGGTGGAACTGGAACAGATCCCTGGACAGCAGAAGGATATAATCGGGCGCGTAAAGGCCATAGGTCGACCGGTCTACGTCGCTACCAATCTGCTTGAGTCGATGGTCCACTCGACAGTGCCTACGCTGGCGGAAATCAACGACATCTACAACACGCTGGCCGACGGTGTAGATGGTCTTGTTCTCGCGGCGGAAACAGCCGTGGGCAGGTTTCCCGTCAGATGTGTAGAGATGGTTATTAAGGTTATCGTCGAGTTCGAACGGACCAGGTAGAGGCGGCCTGTTCCGGAATGAAAGGATTCGGCGCACTTACTCCGCAACCATGACCGATTTCTATTCCACCCCCGCAATGGCCGCTTCAACCGCGTCAATGTCCGCCCCCAAGTCACTCCCATCGGAAGCAGCGCCTGCTCCGGGAGAGGCCTTTGCACAGCCCGGCCCTTTCGCGTGGCAGAGCCTTGGATCTTTGCCGATGACGTCCTTGAGGTCGCGGATGCCGGCCGCTTCAGGGGATCCAATGGCGATGTTTCCTTTGGGAAAGGATCCGCGCCCGCTGATGATCAAGTTCCTATCGAACTTATAGGGGTCAAAGCAGGCTTGCAGGACGGCTTCCGAGCCCAGCCCCTGGTTCTTGGATGCGCAACTTTCGGGACCTCCGCCCGCTGAGGCCACAGGCGGCCGCCGATCTCCGACGGAAAACACGCTGTTGGTCAGCGTGAAATTCGTTAGCTTCGCTCCGGAGTTCAGGATCGAGAGCAAAACGCCACTGACAAACGCGGTTACGTGATTAATCTGGATATCATGCACCGGTGGCTGCGCGGAGATCAGAATCAGGAAGGAGCCGCCGCCCTTGTAGTCCTTGTCGTGCAGGTCGTCTGCGAAGAGATCGTGAATGCTGTAGCGGCCGCCGTCGGCGGCAGCAGCGCCGGTCTTCGCGAGCGCATTGGCAATCTGCAAAACTCCGGCAACATTTCGAATCCGGTTAAAACGGATGGTGACATCGTTGACGCGGCAAATCGGGCACTCGCCGGACTGGTTCTTGGGCGTGATCAGGATGGAATATCCGGTCTGGCTGAAACCGCCCCAGGAGTTCTCGAGCAGATTGGCCTCCAACAAAACGCGAATCGCGTTCTTGAGCTCACAGTTGTTCTTGACGATGTAAGGCTCCCCCGAAGCGGTTGGCGTGTAACCGGGTTGGCCCTCCTTCCAGAGCATGGGGCGGAACAAATGATTGCGGCGGATCTCGATGTCGGTTGGAACCTGCCTAGCGGCGCTGCCGCCGAACAGAATGTTCTCACCTGAGGATTCGAGGAAGTTGTTGTAAAACTTAAGGGTGGAGATAGGATCGTCGCCGCTGCCTCCGCCGACGGCGGTCGCATCGGTGCATTTTCCGGTGCGCGCGATGCAATTCAGGCCGCTAATGTAGGAGTTGATGACGGCAATCATGTGCGAGCCGTGGATGATTCCAATGCCGTGGCCCACTTCGCGGCCATCGGCGGGGTGGACCCAGTTGCGATCGAAGATGACGTGGTCTGAGTGTTCGGCGGTCACAATACGACCTATGTCGGCGTCGGGAGGCGTAGTCCACTCGATTCCAATGAAGCGGACGTGATCTCCCACGATTGCGCCCGAAGCGCGCCGCACTACCAGGGTCGCGAGCAGCTTGGCCGTTCCATTGGAGGGCTGGGCAAAGGGCGGACGTCCGGGAAGGCTCGCGACTCCGGCCCATGCCGGAGAGATGCGCGTCCCTTCCGGGGGGAGCTTGGAGTCGAGTGTGTCGGTCCGCACCGTGATGTAGTGCTGGTCGTCGCATTTTTTCGAGGGCAGCTCGTTTACATTGAACGAAGCTCCGGCGGGCAGCAGCAGCGTGTCTCCGCACTTGGCGTTGCCGATGGCAGCGGCGAGATCGGAATTGGCGGCGACGCGAATCTGTTTTCCCGGCGACGGCGTTCCGTCGAGCGCGGTGTAGTAACAGGCTTTGGGAAGTTCGGCGACGCCGTCCTTGGCGCCAAATTGCGCGACATTGCCCTTACCGCAATAGGCATTTTCACCAGTGGGAGGGGCAGCCGCCAGCGCCGACAGCGTTGAACAGACGACGAAAGCGGAAGCCAGACAGAAGAAATGAGACTTTTTCGGCGGCAAGCTTTTCACCACGGGAACGCGAGAGGATCGCAAAGGAAGCGGAGCCATGTTTCAGTTTCTCCTTTATCCGCTGCACGCCCCGCGCATGCACCTGTAATCACCGCGGAGACGCCTTCCGTCCACAGTGTACTGGGATCGGTGGATGATAGCACGGGCCGGATCGATTCGAATTTCCCGGTAGGTCGTGATTGCGGCGAAAAAAGAGAGAGTCCGCGGCGAACCGCGGACCCGATTGCGTGGAAGCTGAAAATCCGTCGAGGCTGTAACTTATTCGACGTTAGCCAGCGCTGCGTTGAGCCCAACGATGTCGGCCCCGAGATCCTTGCCATCCGTGCCCTTGTTCTTATAAGGGCTGTTCGTCTGAAGCGCGTAGTTCCCGCCATTGCCGTTGTTGTATTCGACGAACCCGACATCGTCGATGGTTTGCGGGAATATGTTTTTCGATGGCCAAGTCGCCGGCGGAAACTCTGGTGGAGGTGCAATCAGGCCGTTGTTGCCGAATGTAAAGGTGGCGAAACATTTGGCGATGCTGGTGATCGGCACGTCTTTAAAAGCGCAGCTGGTTTGGCCTCCCGTGTTCCACACTGGGTATCTGCCGGTGATCATCAGGTTGTTGGTGAAGACCAATCCATACATCGGCGCATTCTTGGCCAGGTTCCCTATGATCATCATGTGGCTGGTGGGATCCGGGAAACCAGTGATGTGATTGATGGTGACGGTGTTGAGCACGTTCTTGGGCCAACCGTTCATGATCTCGAACGCGGTGCCGCCGCCCACGTACTTGGTGCTGAGGTCGTCGAGAACTACGTCGTGGATGCTCCAGCGAGTACCAGCCAGCGCTGGCGCTCCATCTTTGGCGTCCCCGGAGAGGACGGTTGCCATCTGGATTCCGGCCCCGCCATGCGAGACGTGTACATAACAGATCGTGACGTCGGTCACCTGGCATAGCGGGCAAACGTTAGCACCGCTCTTCGTGTGTTGGTTCTTGGGGGTAAGCAGAATGGCGCCACCGGTTTGGCTGAAGCCTCCCCATGTGTTCTCCATGAGATTCGCCTGGACCAGCACGCGAACCGCATTCTTCAGTTCAAGGTGATTCTTGACGACGAAGGGATTGCCGTCTGGCCCGCCGATGAAGTTCGGGTTGCCTTTCATCCACTGCCACGGCTTCCAGAAGTGATTGTTCAGGATTTCGATGTCAGTGGGGGTCAAGGTAGCCGCTCCGCCGCCGAACATGACGGCCTCGCCCGCGGCTTCCAGGAAGTTGCCCTCGATCTTGAAGGGACCATCCTGGGTGTTGCTGGTGCCTCCGGCAACGGCATGAGAATCGACGCAAGCCCCGGTCTTGGAAATACAATGGAAATCGCTGAAGTAGGAATCGACGATTGCTACGTTGGTCATGCCGTTCAGGTTCACCCCGGCGTGAGTTTCATCCTGAGGCGCTCCATGCAGCCATGAGCGATCGACCACGAGGTGATCCGCGGTGCCTTTGACAAACATCAGCCGCGCCGGGCCCGGCGTTCCGGCGGGACGAGTAACTTCCAAACCGATAAAGCGGTAATAGTTCGCGCCGGGGGCGAGCTTGAGCGGACCATCGCCGCGCGTTTGCATCTGTACTTTCGCCATCGCGTGCTGGGGATTGGTGCAGCTATATTGCGGGCGCCCCTCGAGAGAAGCGACCCCGGCATAGCAGGGCGTGGCGCGCTGCCCTTCCGCAGGCAGAGCGCTGTCCGGAGAACTGGTGCGGATGATGATCCAATGCTTGCTGTCGCAGTTCTTGGCCGGCACAAGGAACGGGCCGGTAAAGGTTGCGCCCGCCTGAAGCTCGATCACGTCGCCGCAGCGAGCGTTGTCCAAGGCCGATTGCAGATCGCCGCCAGCGTTGACGGCGATGATGGATCCCGGCGCGGGCGTGTCGACCATCGCACTGAGAACGATCATTCTCGGCAGTTCCGCGGGGCCATCGTAATTGCTGCCGGCAAAGGAGGGGGTCGTCAGCGCTCCCGTCAACAGGAGTATCAAAACGCCCAGGCGCTGTGCCAGCGCTCGGGAAAATCTGGAACGGGAGGAATGACGGGTTCGAAAAGAAACTTCGGTTTCAAGCATTTGCGAGACCTCGACTTTAAAAAATGGGGGACCAGTCGGTATGAGTCCTCATGCTGAATCTATCGAGGGGGGTCATGGGCTCCCAGATATCAGAAGTTCATCGAAAAACGCTTTAGTAACCTGTGAAGCGGCATGTACAGATTCGCATTGCGCTAGTGTCCATCGGTGTGTTTGGTGCAAACTAGATGAAAACGGGTGCGGGACGGGCGGTTTGGGCGCAGAGGGAGCTGGGCAGATCGCGGCAGCAGGGCCTGGAAAACGAGGCTGAAGGCGGGGGAAAACTGAAGTACCCAACAATAATGGTTACTGGCGGGATTCCCCGAGCAAGACTGCGCGCAGGTGGTCGTAGGCGCGGTCTCCGAGCACGCGCTGCACGCTGCGGCGGCCCTGATGCTGTAGGCGCTTCTTCCACAACCCGCGGCCGTGACAGGTCGCGCCGAACTCCTCGATCGTGAGATCACGCAGCATAGCTACGCGGCCGAGTTCGTAAGGGCTGGTGCCGGAGGAGTTCGCATGAAACTGGCTGTTGGCAACAGTTCGAAATCCGGCGTGGCGCGCCATCTGGAGCGTGCGCCGATCATAGCGTCCTCCGGGACAGGAGAAGTGTTCGATTGGGTGTCCGACGATTTGTTCGATCTGGAGCTTCGCATCCACGACTTCGCGTTTCAGTTCTGGTTCGGGGAGATCGGAGAGATAAGCATGTGTCATCGAATGGCAGCCGATCTGGAAACCCTGCGCGTCAAGATCGCGCACCTGGCTGGTATGGAGATGACCGGGCGTGCCCAGGAATCCAGCGGTGAGGTAGAAGGTGGCGTTGAAGCCGAACTCGCGGAGTACGGGCGCAGCGGCGATAAGGTCAGTCTCGCAGCCATCGTCAAAGGTGATACAAACACTCGGCTGGGCAGGATAGCGGAGAGCCTCGGCGACGTTCAGGCCGCGCCAGCCGGATTTTTTCATCCACGCCATCTGGACGCGGAAGGTTTCGAGCGGCAGAATGTAGCGCACATAGCCCGGCTCGGACTGGCACAACTTGCGGCTAGCGAGCTCCAACTCGTGGTACATCAGGAACACAATGCGTGAGGCAGCCATGATGTTCTTAGGTCAGGGCCGCTTTTCTGCTGCCCATCGTCTGCGCGTGCCGGTCGAGCAGGGCGTGCAGCGGTTCGCGGAGAAACGGGCTCCCCGCCAGTAGGCCGGAGATCAGCGGATTTTTCTGGTTGCAGCGCAGTGGAGAATTGTCGAGCTTCAGCACCCAGCCTCCGGCGCTTGTGACCAGCGCCGCCCCGGCGGCAACGTCCCACTCGTTTTTTGGAACCAGCGTGAAAGTAAGATCGGCGCGGCCGGCTGCGACCAATCCGAGCTTGTAGGCAACCGATCCCATGGGGCGAATGTTGAACTCAGAGGACTCAAACTGCTTCCACTCGCCGCGCTTCACTTCGCTGCGGCTGGCGAGCACGAGCGCGCCGTGCAGGTCCTTGCGCTGGCTCGCTTGTGCGGGCTTGCCGTTATAGGTCACGCCGGTTTCGCGCGATCCGAGAATGAGCTCGTCGGTTGCCGGATTGCAGATGCCGCCAGCGACGGGAATTCCATTCTCCACCATGGCGATCGAAACGCAGAACTCGGGAATGCCTTGCACAAACTCGCGCGTGC
>OCZT010007897.1_pt1 | contig 10389 bp, 9 predicted proteins | sample 1539031 | NCBI WGS metagenome assembly OCZT01 (sample SAMEA3539308, study PRJEB22396) | soil metagenome | biome: tundra; feature: field; material: soil | place: USA | collected 2010-05 | depth 0.15 m
GTCGGGCTTGAGCACCGTATAGGCGGTCGTGTAGGTCGAACCAGATAGGGTGACCACTTTCTTCACCCGGCGGAAGGGCAGGTAAGCGACCAGCGGCGGCGTGGCAGAGGAAAGAGCGTTGGCCACATTCGTAGGCGGGTTGAGCAGCAGCCCGCCGTTGGGGCCGATTTGAGCGGCCGGCGTGCCGGCAGGAGCGGAATTGGCCGGCCCATACAGACTGAGAGTCGCGGTGCCCGTGCCGTCTGCCACGACTTTGATATAGAGGCCGGCCTGCATGGATTTCTTCTCGCTTTCCACCGCGGCCTTGCCCGTGTAGTAGGGATCGGTCGTGGGCGGCGGACTGGGGGGATCGATCATGACCGAGGGATTGGGATAGGTAGGGCCGGCGCCGATCACTTGGTTGAATGACACGGGATTATAGGGGAGCACGCCGTTGGCACTGGTATGGAGATTCCCGCCCCACGTCGTGGCCGCATTTTGGATAAATGAGGTGTTGATCGCGGCGTTCAACAAGGCGAATACACCAGTGGGGTTTACGACGGGATTTGCAGTTGGGTTTCCTGGCGTGCCGCCACTCACGCCGTAGGAGGCGCCCATCGTGCTGTCTTTCCAACTCGTGTTGGCCGAGGTGGCCTTCATGTTGACCTGAGTGCCGGTGGTGGAGGGGAAGGTCGTGGGCGTTTGCCCCAACGTTTCGCCGCCCGAGCCTTGGGCCGCGGAGCTGGAGTTCATCCACGCGTGAAAGATATTTCCGGCGCAGCTCACGGGCCCGTGGAAATTAACTCCCCCGGAATTTGAGCCGGCGGCCCAGATGTTGCCGTTGCTGTGCACCGGCCCGAAGATATCCATCTGGGCGCCCGGGAAGATTTCCAAATCGCCGTTGTAGAAAATGGCGTAGGCAAACAGCGGAGCGCCGCGCACCGAGATCGTCTCATTCATGTAGTGGGTGATCGGAGCGCCGCTGGGCGGTTGGACCGTGGCCCGGGCGATCACCACGACGTCCCGACGGAAAACCCAACTCCCTTTCAACGGGTCGAACTGGTTGTTGTAGTCGTTCGGATCCACGTAGTAGGTGTTCGCCCCGTTGGGAATCTGGGTAATGGGGCCGGCGATCAACTCCATGCCTTTGGGGTTTGAAGTGGACAACGCGCCGGTCACGACCGAGCTGCCGGCAAACACCGAGGCGTTAGGCAGATTGAGCGCGTTGGCCAGTCCGGGCTTGTAGCTGCCCGGAGCCGCGTTGGTTTCGAAGTCGTTGCGCACTTGGGAAAAACCATACTCGGCGATGCCTTCGGTCGCATTGCGGGCCGCCAGCCACAGCGCCCCGCGCTGGTTCAGGCGGCGTTCGGTGACCGACCACCGCAACACGGCGAATGCCAGCAACGCGCAGACCATCGTGAAAATGATGGTGACGGCGAGGGCGGAGCCGCGCGACGATCCGGGGAGACGAGATTTTTTCATGGGAGGAGCGGGTTCGGGCCGGCGTCAGCCGCGGGGAGACACGGTGAAGTTGTAGGTGTTGACGGCGGCTCTGCCACCTCGGGCGCCGTAATCCACGATTTGCCCGCGGACCATGATGCTGCGATCGCGGTAATCGTAGAACAGGCTGCCGTCCGACAACCCTTGCGCGAGTTGAATGACGACGGGATTGTTGGCCGTCGTGCTGGTGGGGACATATTGGGCCACCAGCGTGGGCAAATCCTTGCTCTGGTCGGCGGTAGCGATCATGGTGCTGAACCGGCGCACCGGACCGAGGCTCGATGGATTGGTGGGGTCAGCCGGGTCGCGGTAGTAGCCGACCAATTGCGTGATGTAATAGGCACCGGTCGCGTTGTTGCTGTCGGTGAAGGCTAGCACGAGAAAATCGCCCGACGTGCCATCGGTAACAAAAGCCGTCCGGGTTTGAAAATCGGGATAGATCCGGAAGTAATTCGAGGCGACGGCGTCGTTCGCCAGAGTGTTGGTGAACGACCGCATATCCCGGTTTACCATCAACCGGCCGCCGTCGTAGGAATAGATTCGCATCGTTTGGAAAACGAAGCTCAGCACGCCCACGGTGACCAGGCCCATGAGCCCCACTGCCACGAGCATCTCCACCAGGGTATAGCCCTTTGAGCCGCTGGGCCGTTTGTATTTTGAAATCATCGGTCGGTGGAGCTGTCAGGTCACCAGGTCACTACGGCCGAGCGCAGGGTGCGGACGACATCGCTCACGTATCGGACGCGGCCGCCATCGGTGTAGGCCCAGGTGTAGATCACGGTGAGCGAGTAAACTTTGCTGGAACGCTGTGCGGCCACCGACTCGTCCTTGATCCAGATCCAGACGTTCAGGTGCAGGTCGTTTTTCCCCGCCCTTACGGTGCTCGCGGGATAGTTTTGGGCGCCGGGCCAGACTGACTGCCAGGTCACCTGCGCCGTCATGGCATAGGACAGATTGTCCACGTTGGTCATGTCGGTCGCATCCAAATCCTTGGCCATGTCGAACGTCTTGAGGTTATCCACCACCGCGCCGCCCGTCGGCGTCACCCCGCTGTTGATGGCCGTGATGGCAGGAGGCGTGCCGGTCGAGGTCTGGAGCGAATCGAGCGTATACTTGTCATAGTAGACAGGAATACTGAAGGAGCCGGTATTCAAGAGGGGGTTTCCGCTGGCGTCATATCCACCGACCATCTGGCCGAGGTCCATGTTCTTCATTTGCTCGATGTAGCCCTGCACAATTGTGACTGCGGCGTTTTGATACACGCTGCCCTCGGTCAAACGACGGCTTTGCATGAACGTCGCGAGGAGGCCGCCGAGGGTCAGGGTCAGCACGCCGACCGCAAACATCACTTCCACGAGCGTCATCGCCTGGGTCTTGCGCTGGGTAGCCAAGCCGGCGCGGGTCGGCATTGACGGGCTACGCTGACCCGAAAGCCGGTCTGGCGTTGCCATGAAACGGAACGGGGAAGCCGACTTGGTGAAAGCGAGGCTCATGAAGTTGAGGTCTAAGTTAACAAGCAAATGGTGGCGCCGTCGAATTCGGAAGATACGCCCAGCGCTGCGTAGTTACCCGGCCACGTCGCTGCTGGCACTACACACAGGCCTCCGTTGCACGTCAATAGGGCCGAAAGGCTCCAGTCACTAGGGACCATTTTCCAACCATATGGCACTAGGTAAAGACAGGCGTTTCTGGTAGGCTTTGGACCGAAACCTACACCAACCGTGACCAAACCTCCCTCCATTCTGCACCGCCCGCGGCACTCCGGCATGACTCTGGTCGAGATCATGGTTGCGATGGGCATTTTGGCTTTCATGGTCGCCGGCACCTATTCTGCTTTCCTGACTGGCCGCCGCCTCACCGAGGCGACAATCTACAAGAGCGCAGCCACCGCGACGGTGCAAGGTTACCTGGAACAGATCAAGAACATGGATTTTGCGTTGGTTCCCCTATCCCCGGTCGCCGGAACTTCCATGACCGGCACTTACGCCACCACTGTGGCCAACCAAATTCAGACCGAACTCGATGACATTCCAACCTACGACATTCTCGTGCTTTCGCCTTTGCCGAGGCTCGTTGCATCCACGTTAACTCCCGGAACGGTGCCATCCGCCGTTTACGACAACCTCAAGACATTCACCGTCACCCGCCCAAACGACTTGAAAATTCATATTTGGGTCTGGGTCGAGGATATGACGCCAGCCAGTGCTACTGCCACGCAGCAGGTCAAGGGCCTGACGATCATCTATATGACCGAGATGAGGGACGGTAACAACGTGCATACTGAAATCGATTCGTTGCGCACGTTTCGGTCTCAAGTCCCCACGTTCTAACTCGGGTCCGCCATGCCTCCACTCCGCCCTTTATTCCGAGCACGCCGCGCTTTCACACTCGTCGAAGTCCTGATCGCCAGCACCATCTTAGGACTGGTGTTGGTCGGGATTTTCGCCGCCCTAATTCAGGGCCTGAGAATATTCAAATTCGATTCGTTCCGATTGGAAATCAACCACGACATACGCAGCTTCACCGACGAACTCACCACCAACGCAACCTTCGCCAACTACTTCCTTGTTTTTACCAGTTTCAGTGGCAATCGCACGACGGTGTCCGGCAACGTGACGACCATGAACTCGCTGCCCCAGGGTAATTCGGGCGATTTTCTCGTCCTAGTCTTCAAGGACGACACTGATGACACCAAAATTGCCAGCATTATCGGTTACTATCGGGACGTCGATGCCGCCGGCAACTACTGTCTGCGCAAGTTCACGTCGACCTTCAGTCCCACTTCAAGCGCCGCGGTCTGGACGTTGCTTCCGCCCACCACGACCGTCACCACCACACACGCTGCGATCATCCCGGATACCCGCGGTCAGGGCCTCGGCGCCGGCAACACCGCCAATATCGCGCTCGGGTCGGGATCCACAGGCTTGTTCTACAATTTTTGGAACCGCAGCGTGATTGTGCGCGGCCAGATCCAATACACCGCCGGCGACAAGCTCACCCGACAGGCGGTCAGCACCTATAGTTTCACTGTCTCGCCCCGGGGCTAAACCCATTACCAGTCATGACGACCCACCGCCCAATTACCTTTTCCTCCCCGCGTGGCTCCGCCCTCGTGGCCACGGTCATCTTCGGCGCCATCCTGGCGCTCCTAGCCGGTTCGATACTGTCTTGGGTCCGGGCCGAGCGCCGTTTGGATCAACGCCAATTTCTTCGCCTCGAGGCGCGCAACGCCGCCGAAGCCCTGGCGGAATGGGGTTTCTATCAGGTGCGCGCCAAGGCGCAGAATGCCAGCGCTTACACCGCCAGCATGTTTCAGCCCAGCGGTGGAAGCCCTGTCACGCTTCCAGGTATTACTTTTTTTCAAGGAGGGCATGTCGACACTACAAGCCTTGAACTAATCGGCGGTGCCACGCCCGTCCAAGCGCCCTACTTCGTCGACCCGAACGATCCGAACAACTTTGGCGACCCACTGAAGGGTAAATTCATCTTTCGCCGCAATATTCCGGTCTACTCCAAGGTTACAGTCAGCCAGCCCGGCGCCGGCCCGCCGATTTCCGCCTACGTCTCCGAGACCATTTCTATCCGCGGCGCTCCCCTGTTTGCTCATGCCATTTTTTATAACATGGATTTGGAACTCAGCCCCGGCCCGACCATGGTGATCTCCGGACCGGTCCATGCCAACGGCAACATCTGGGCTTCCAGTGGCGGCAGCTCGCTCACTTTTCAGAGTAGCGTTACCTGCACCGGCAACATCTACCACGCCTACAAATGGGCATCGACCACCGCGGTTGGCACCGGTCCGGCTTACGCCGGCACCGGCATGAATACCAACACGAGTCCGGTGTATATCAACAACGTCGCGGGCACCGCAGTTAACATGAATGGCAGACTCAACGGTGAGAGCACCAATACTTGGGACGACAGCACTCTGGGCGGCAGCACTGCCGTCGTCGGTTCGACCACCACCTCTCAGGCCGCCTACCAAACCGCGCTCGCGACCGCCGCCACCGGAAATCAGACTAAGTTCCGCACGATGGCGACAGGCGTCTGGTCTGGCTATGTCCAAACCGGAGCGATGGGGGTGCAGAATTACACCCCGGCTTCCATCGGCGCCTATACCGCTCAAACCACCACAGCCGTGGACGATTCGGTCAACTCAGCGCGCACAATTATCGAGCCTCCGACCGCTCCGGCCAGCGCGCAATACAACGCCGATGTCGAGACGCAAAAGTTTTCCAACCAAGCAGCCGTCTACATCAAAATCGTGCCCTCGACCACCGCGCCCACGGTTACTACCACCGGCACAACGACAAAAATCACCACCACCACCTACCCGGCTGGCACCATCTCCGTCTATACCGGTGGTCCGCCTGCTACCGGCCATCTGGTCACCAACGCGAGCATCACAAACCTCGTGACCTATAAACCCTACAAGGAAATCAAAACCCAGGTCGGCAGCAACACGCCGACCTATCTCGTCCAGAACGGCATGTATGACCAGCGCAACGGGGAGGTTGCTTCAACCAGCACCGCGGTCGGGACCACCGCCGGCAACACGGACCTGGTTGAACTCAATATGGCCGGGCTGCGCAACGTCGTCACCCAAATGCAGCTGGCAACCGGCAGTCAAACCGCCACCATCGCACTCGACGGTCTCACCACCGGCAACTGGAACGGCATCGTCTACGTCGAAGTCGCTGGCGGCCCCACCACCAATACTATTGCGACGGGCGGCGTTACTGCGGGCTCGACCGCGGCCGCCACCAACTCCCGTGCCGTCAATACGGCTCTCCGCATCATCAATGGCGCCGGTGTCGTCGCCACCTACGGCTCCGCCAACCCGGGGCTCACCATCGCCACCAATGCGCCCCTTTACGTCAAAGGCGACTACAACGCCACCAGCACCACCGGCACCCTCAGTTCGACCGCTGTCGAGTCCAGCAACGAAGTGCCCGCCTGCCTCGCTGCCGATGCCATAACCTTGCTTTCGCCTAACTTCAGCGACAGCAACAGCAAGAGCTCGAACACTCCAGCCGCTTCTTTTCCCAGTGGTTCCAACGTCGAACTCGCCACCGCCATGATCATCGGCAATGTTCCGACCGACAAGAATGGCAATTCGGACTACAGCGGTGGCGCCCACAATCTGCCGCGCTTTCTCGAAGACTGGTCAGGCAAAGGCACCTATATCCGTGGCTCGCTCGTCTGCCTCTATGAGAGTCGCGTCGCGAACGCCCCGCTGACCACCAATTTCTACTCACCGCCGAATCGCAACTGGGGTTTCAGCGACCTGTTCAAAAGCGGCTCCTACCCGCCCGGCACGCCGAAGGTGATGTCCTACCGTCGGTTGGACTACAGCGATCTCACCGCCGTTCAATACGCCGCTGCCAAGGCTGCCAATCCCTGATCACGCCGCGCTGCAAGGCCTCAGCCACTCGCTGAGCCCCGTCCAAGCCCGGCCGCGGGCGGCTGATCGCGTCGTTCATCGCTTCGCCAGGCGGTGTTGACGGGACCCGGGGCGGGCGGTGGCGCGCATAGCGCCACAGCGCCTTGGCAAACCGGGGCGAAGATATTTTCGTCTCGGCCGCGCGCAGGGGCGCGGCGACGAGGGCGAGGACAAACGCCACGCGAGGTAAAACGCTGCGACGATTTATTCCATCGCTGCTTTGGCAGGGCGACGGCGTCAGACGGGGGGGATTTGGACCGGAATCCAACGATTTTTGGCAGGTATCTTCCAAGCCGCCAGCCTGATTACCTATGACAGCACTGGAGCCAACAGTCGGAATCGAACCGACGACCCACGCTTTACGAAAGCGTTGCTCTACCAGCTGAGCTATGTTGGCCAAGGTGAATGAGCGCGGAATTTCGGCCGCTGGCGTCAAACGATGCAAGCCCGTTCTTGTCCCGCACGGGATGGGCGCCACGCATGAACTCCCAACGCCCGCCGCCGAAGTTTCTGCGGTGCGTTGCAGGGACAGTCGGGTTGACAGAAATTCAGCCCTTGGCTTCGCCTTCCGTCTTCGGAGCCTCGGCCTTTGCCGGGGCTTCGGCGGACGCGGCGGGAGCGGGAGTGCCAGCCTCAGTCGGAGCAGCCTTGGCCTTCTTACCCTTCGCGGTCCTTTTGCCTTTCGACTTTTTGTAACCGGGGTCGTCCGCCTTCACGAACTCGATGAGCGCCATCTCGGCGGCGTCGCCCTGACGCTGCTGGCCGAGCTTGTAGATGCGGGTGTAGCCGCCCGGGCGGTTCGTGAACTCCTTGTGGGTTTCGTTAAACAGCTTGGTGATGGCGGTCTCGTCGCGCACATCGCTGAGCGCGAGGCGGCGCAGGTGGAGGGCGTCTTTCTTCTCGGTCTTCGCCGCGGCCTGCTTGGCCTTGGTGATGACTTTCTCGATGAAGGGACGGAGGGCCTTCGCCTTGGCGAGCGTGGTTTCGATCCGGCCGTGCGTGATGAGCGCGGCGGCCAGATTGGACATCATCGCACGGCGATGCTCGACGGTGACGCCGAGGGAGGCGTGGTGTTTGTTGTGACGCATTGGATTTTGGTTTTAGGCGGCACCCGATCGGCAATCCGGTCGCAGCGTGGCGCGACAGCGGACGGCGCGAGCGCCGAAATTTTTGAACTGGCTCAGGCTTCCTTCTTCGTGTCGAGGAGGCGCTCGTCGAACTTCATGCCGAGCGACAGGCCGAGGGCCTCGAGCTTTTCCTTGATTTCGTTGAGGGACTTTTTGCCGAAGTTGCGATACTTGAGCATCTCCTGCTCGGTCTTCATCGCGAGCTCGCCGACGGTGGTGATATTCGCGTTGTTGAGGCAGTTCGCAGCGCGGACGGAGAGCTCGATTTCGTTGACCGACATGTTGAGGAGCTTGCGGAGCTTGTTCTGCTCCTCGCTGACCTCGGACTGCTGGTTCTCGAACTCGTATTCCTCCTGGCTGACGCGATCGAACACGTCGAGGTGGTGCTTGAGGATCGAGGCGGACTGCTTGAGGGCGTCGTCGGGCGTGATGCGGCCGTCGGTCCAGATTTCGAGGATGAGCTTGTCGTAGTCGGTGATCTGGCCGACACGGGTCGCCTCGACGGCATATTTCACGAGGCGGACGGGGGAGAACAGCGAGTCGATCGGGATGATGCCGATGGCCTGCTCCTCCTTCTTGTTGTCAACGCCGGGATAGTAGCCGCGGCCGGTCTTGATCTCAATCTCGGCCTCGAAGCTCTTCTTGTGGTCGAGCGTGCAGATGACCTGGTCGGGGTTGACAATGGTGATGTTGGCGTCGGGCTGGATGTCGGCGGCAGTGACGGCGCCGGACTTGTTGACCTTGATGAGAAGGTTAATGGTCTCGCGCTTGGTGGAGACGATCAGGACCTTCTTCAGGTTGAGGACGATGTCGGTGACATCCTCGACGACGCCGTCGATGGACTGGAACTCGTTGTTCACGCCGTCGATTTTAATCGACGAGATGGCGGCGCCCTCGATGGAGCTGAGGAGCACGCGGCGGAGCGAGTTGCCGACGGTGTGGCCATAGCCGGCCTCAAAGGGCTCGGCAATGAACTTGGCGTAGGTTGGCGTGGCGCCTTCCTCGACCTTGGTGAGCTTGCTGGGGAGTTCGAACTTTCCGAGGCGTTTTGGCATGGTGATGAACCCTGACGGTTGAGAAAAAAGTGGAGAAAGAGTGCGGAGAGGCGGGCTTAGAAGCGCGAGTAAAACTCGACGATGAGCTGTTCGTTGACGTCCTGCGTCATTTCCTCGCGCGTGGGGAGGCGGACGACGGTGGCCTTGAACGTCTCGGCATTCATGGTGAGCCAGCCGGGGACGTTGCGAATGCGGTTTTCCTCGAGGCAGCGCGTGGCGAGCTGGCGTGAGGCGGGCGTGTTCTTGACCTCGATTTCCTCGCCGGGCTGGACGTTGTAGCTGGCGATGTCGACCTTGTGGCCGTTGACGCGGATGTGGCCGTGATTGACGAACTGGCGCGCGGCGGCACGGCTCTTCGCGAGGCCGAGGAGATAGACGGTGCTGTCGAGGCGCGTCTCCAGCAGCTGGAGAAAGCGCTCGCCGGTGACGCCGCGTTCCTTCTTCGCGATTTCAAACACGCGGCGGAACTGGCGCTCGAGCAGGCCGTAAATGTAACGGAGCTTCTGCTTTTCATTGAGGCCGGTGGCGTATTCGGAAACTTTGCGGCGCAGCTTGGAGCCGTGCTGGCCGGGCGGATAGCTGCGGCGTTCGTAGGCCTTGCCGGAGCCAAGCAGGAACTGGCCGAAGCGGCGGCTGATGCGGGTAGTGGGGCCGGTGTAGCGAGCCATGGTGAAAATTTGGAAACGTTGAAAAAGAAAATGAAGAAACGGTTTAGACGCGGCGACGCTTGCGCGGGCGGCAGCCGTTGTGCGGGATCGGAGTGACGTCGACGATCGAGGTAATCTCGAGACCGATCGCCTGGAGCGCACGAATCGCGGAATCGCGACCGAGGCCGGGCCCGGAGACGCGGATCTGAATGTCCTTCAGGCCGTGCGCCATCGCGTTGCGGGCGGCATCTTGCGCCACGATTTGCGCGGCATAGGCCGTGGATTTGCGCGAGCCGCGGAAGTTGCACTTGCCGGCGCTCGACCACGCGATCACCTGGCCCTTTTGATCGGTGATGGAGACAATCGTGTTGTTGAAGGAGGCGAGGACGTTGGCGTAACCGGAGACGACGTTCTTCGAGCCCTTGGCCTTGCGGACCTTGATCGTGCCGAGTTCTTCCTTGAGGAGATCTTCAGCGGTGGGCTGCTTCGCGACGCCTCCGATGAGTTCGACGGGCTTGTCGGAGGCAGGGGCGGCTTTCGGCGCAGTCTCGCCGGCGGCACCGGGAACGGCGCCTTCCGCAGCAGCGGCGGCCGCGGCGGCAGCCTTGAGAGATCGGAAGAGCACACGTCTGAACTCC
>OCZT010007898.1_pt1 | contig 10388 bp, 8 predicted proteins | sample 1539031 | NCBI WGS metagenome assembly OCZT01 (sample SAMEA3539308, study PRJEB22396) | soil metagenome | biome: tundra; feature: field; material: soil | place: USA | collected 2010-05 | depth 0.15 m
GTCTTTGTCTTCAAACATGAGGTGAAAGAAGTCCCGCGCGCGGAATGGGAAAAGGCGCAGCCGAAACCGCTGGCGGGCGGAGACGGCAAATAACACGGCGCGCTACGATGGGAGCGCCCAGACGCGCCCGGTTGGGCTGCAGTCGTGAATTGGAGTGGACGCCGGGGGGCGGTTCCGCCAAATTTTGATGTATGACGAGCCGATTTTTCCCGGGCTGGCAGCGGGCCAGCCAAGCCCTGTTCCTTTGCCTTGCGGTGGCTGCAGCGGCCTGCAGCTCGCGAGCGCAGACCAACCGCCCGTTCGCTTCCGCGGTGCGCAAGCCCAGTATCATCTTCATCCTCGCCGATGATCTTGGCTATGGGGACCTGGGTTGCTACGGCCAGACGAAGATCAAGACGCCGAATCTGGACCGGTTGGCCGCCGAGGGCATGCGCTTTACCGACTTCTACGCCGGCAGCACGGTTTGCGCCCCGTCGCGCGGCGCGCTGATGACCGGTTTGCACACCGGGCACGGCTTGATCCGCGGCAACGCCCTGGTGCCGCTCCGGCCGCAAGACCTGACGGTGGCCGAGGTGCTCAAGCAAGCCGGCTATCACACGGGGCTTATCGGGAAATGGGGTTTGGGCAACGAGAATACGACGGGCGTGCCGCAGAAGAAGGGGTTCGATGAGTTCTTCGGCTATCTCGACCAGGTTCACGCCCACGATTATTACACCGATCATCTCTGGCGCTATGACCCGCCCACCAGCGCAAAACCGGGCCATGATGGCCAGATGGCCTTTCCCGAAAACCAGGGCGGCAAGAAGGGCCTGTATGCGGATGACCTATTCGCCAACGCCTCGCTGAATTTTCTGCGGATCAACAAGCCCGAGCCGCTCAATAACTTTCGGCCTTTCTTCCTTTACCTCGCCTACACCATTCCGCACGCGAACAACGAGGAGGGCACGCGCACGGGCAACGGCATGCAGGTGCCCGGCGACTACCCCTATTCCGATCAGCCGTGGCCGGCCCCGGAGAAGAACAAGGCCGCCATGATCACGCGCCTGGATTCCTACGTCGGCAAACTCCTGGACAAGCTCCAGCAGTTGAAGATCGACGATAACACGATCATCTTCTTTGCCAGCGACAATGGCCCGCACAAGGAAGGCGGGGTGGACCCGAAGTTCTTCCAGAGCTCGGGCCCCTTGCGCGGCATCAAGCGTGATCTGTACGAAGGGGGCATCCGTGTGCCGTTGATCGTGCGCTGGCCGGGGAAGATCAAAGGCGGCACCTTAAGCAGTGATCTGGGGGCCTTTTGGGATTTCCTGCCGACCGCCGCCGAGGTCGCCCAGGCGAAAGTCACCGGGCAGCTCGACGGCGTGTCGCTGCTGCCGACGCTGCTCGGCCAACCGCAAACCAACCGGCACGATATCCTTTACTGGGAGTTTCACGAGCGCGGGTTCCAACAAGCCGCGCGCATGGGGGATTGGAAGGCCGTCCGTCCGCAGGCCGGCGCGCCGCTCGAGCTTTACAATTTGAAGACGGACGTGGGCGAGCAGCAGAATGTGGCCGCGCAGAATCCCGAGGTCGTGGCGAAGATGGAGGACTACCTGAAGACCGCGCGGACGGAATCGGAGCAGTGGCCGCTTAAGCCCGCCAAGTCGCCGGCGGCGAAGCAGGCGCAAGCGAAGTAGCGCCGTGGTTCATTGGTGCGGCGGGCGCGTTCAGGTCGTGGATGCGCCGGGCCCGCGCGATTTCTTTGCTCATCCACAGCACGGCCAACGCGATCGCCAGCAAGACTGCCGCGAGCACGAACCATGGCCAGGTGTAACGGCGCTGTTGTTGGTTATCTGGCAGGTTGCCTGTCTCGTTTGTCATGCCACTGCCGGAGGATGCGCCGGTGGTTGACACAGTGCAATGCAAGATGCGACCGTTGGCGGCGAAGGGACGCTTGCTTGTACCACCACGCGGCGCGGCGGCCCGACGGGCATAGGAGCGCAGCCTTCAGGCTGCAGAACTCGCGAAAACCTGAAGAGCATGGACAAATCATATGCTCTACCAGGACGCACATCTCTGCAGCCTGAAGGCTGCGCTCCTATGCCGTGGTGGCGCAAACAAACATCACCCGCAGCGGGGCGTGAACTCTCCGCTGGCAGAATCCCCATGGGAAGTTAGAATTCCTCGCATGGCAATAACACGGCATTGTTGGAAGTGCGGCACGGAATATAAGTTGCCGGGAACACCGGGCCGTTCGGAATGCTGCCACCGCTGCAACGCGGACCTCAAGGTGTGCTTGAACTGCGTCAGCTACGACCCGCGGGTCGCGGAGCAGTGTCGCGATCGCCGCGCCGACCTGGTGGCGGAAAAGCACCTGGCCAACTATTGCGAGTATTTTGAGTTCATCCGACGGGAGTTCGTGCCCCCGGTGGAGAACACCTCGCGCGAGGCCAAGGCGCGGGACACTTTGAAGAACCTGCTCGGAGATTAACGCCGGGGCGCTATCCGGCAGCCTGGCTGAACTTGACCGAGTCGCCGTAACGCTTGTTGTCGGTACGGATCCGGGCGGACAGTGTGCGCCCGACAGCGCGCAGCAAGGGGGTCGCGATGTCCGGCGCTTCTTTGGCCAGCTTCTCGAAGCCGGGCGCGGAGATCTTCACGAGCAGGCTGTCGCTGTTGGCCACCACATCGGCGGAGCGGGGGCCATGGTCGAACAGGGAAATGTCGCCAAAGAAATCGCCCGCGCCGAGGGTGGCGAGGATGGTCTCGCGGTCCGCGACGTTGATCCGAGCTCGCAGCTCGCCTTCCAGGATGAAATACATGCTGTCACCGGGGTCCCCCTGTTTCACGACTACGGACCATTGCGGAACCTCTTCGACCTCCACAAATCCGGCGAAACGCTCCAACTGGCCGTCGGTCATGCTCGCCAGAATCTTTACCCGGCGCAGCGCCCGGGGATCAACCCCCCGGGGGGTTGTCATCGCCGACGCGCCGGACGAGGCGCCGTGCGGCTTCGACTGGAAGAACATTTGCAGCTCGGGCACGTCGGCAGCTTTCTGCCAGGAAGAGTTTTGGGCGGCGTAAATCCACGTGTCGGCTGTCACGCGCTCGTCCTTGACCCAGGACACGAGGGCGGGCAGCTCCACTGGGCCGTATGCGGTCTGGTCTATCCCCCAGACGATAAAGCCCGAGTCAGTTGAAATAGCAGCCATGGCTAGAGGCTTCTATACCACAAACCGGGCCACAAACCAAGCCTTAAAATTGTCGTAAGTTGTACGGACAGCGCGGCAGCCCTTCCCGCGGGCTCAGAACTTGTAGCTCACATTGGCCAGTAGGATGAAGCTATCCTTCTTTGTTGGGGCGGCCCCAGCCGCTTCCCCGCCGTACGCGGGACTGCCGGAGGCGGCGTGGTCCCAGCGAAATTCGATCCGGCTCAAAACGTTCTTCCAGAGGTCGTACTGGAGGGTGCCCGTGGCCGCAACGACCTTGCTGGCGCCCAAGATGGGGATGTTTGCGGCGGTCAGGGCGTCGCTGGTGGCGTATTCCCCGCGGGCGTGGAGGCTGAGCTTTTCCGTCGCCTGATAGGAGGCATACAGAGCCACTGCATTGGCGTAATTGGCACCACTCAGGGACTGAGCGCTTAGGCCGGCGTAGTCGTAAGCGGCGCCCACCTTCAAGCCTTTAATGGGAGTGTTGAGACTGCCGCCCACATACCAACTGGTCTGGTCGGCACCGAAACCGGTGTTGGCACCGGCGTTAGCGCTGGAGTTATAGCCGTTGATGATGCAGCCGGTCAGCGTTGCGCCCGCCAGAAAACCCCAGCTCTTCGGCACGGTCAAGGTCAGGGATCCCAGGTAGGTCTTGTACGACTCGGCCCTGGCCGGGAAGGCGCGCTCGTTGATTCTTGGGCCAAACGTGTCGGCCACCCCGACGATCGCGGAGAGGGCTTCGCTAATCTGGTAGGCGGCCTGGATGCCGGTATGGGTCGGCGGCTCTATGGTATATCCGTAGGACCGCGTGAAGTTGGGGTTGTTGATGGATTCAGTCACCTCGTAGCCGATGATGGTATCCCAAACGCCGATCTTGAAATCCAAACCGTTGCCGACGGGCGCGTGCAGGGCCACATAGGCCTGCTTGACGCCCAGGTCGGCCAGGTTGCCGGTGGACTGGGTGGCCAGCGCATTGGCATCCGGACCGAAGAGCAAATCCACTTTATATCCGGCGCCCCAGTCTTCCTTGAGGTCGGCGGGCTTATCCAGAGTCAGTTTGACGACATTGAGGTTGAAGCCGTCGGCTTTGCCATTGCTGAAGGCGTAAGGGGGCGTATTGGCGTTGCTGGTGCCGAGGTTCCATTGGGCGGAAGTGTCCACATAGCCCATTCAGGGTTGTCGGAGCCAGCCCGGTCATAAGCGCGCTCGGCTTCTCGTCGGCCCGTGCCGCTACCGGCAGGCTAACCAGCCCAGCGCCGGCCAGCACCATGGTCCACGCATTATAGTGTATAAATGGAAAACCCCTTCCGATTTTCTCGGAAGGGGTGTCGTAAGTTTGATGCTAACTCAGCTTAGAACTTGTAGATGACGTTGGCCGCCAGCAACAAAGCGTTCTCGGAGTTGGGTGTACCCGCTGTCTCGCCGCCGAAGATATCGTTCCCGAGCAGGGAATGATCCCAGCGGAGTTCCAAGCGGCTGATGACGTTTTTCCACAGGTCATACTGAACCGTGGCGGTCAGAGCCAGCACCTCAGCTTTGGTCCCGAATAACAGTCCCGTTGTCCCGCCCGCAGTGTCCGCGAGCTTGTCCTTGAAGTACTCGGCGCGGCCATGGAAGCTAAGCTTCTCGGTCGCCTGGTAGGAGAGATAGCCCGCGAGGGAGTAGGTGTCGTTATTGAGCGGGTGGATGTCGAGGTAATCAAATGACGCGCCTACCCGCAGGCCCGTCACCGGAGTGGCCACCGTAGCGCCAAGATAGTAGCTGGTAACGGTAACCGGTTGAGTCGTGAAGCCGCTCATGAACCCACTACTGTTGAACCCGTTGACAGCCCCTGCATACAGGGTCGAGCCTGACAGGAATCCCCAACTATCCGGGGCGGTCAGTGCGATGGACCCCATGTAGGTTTTGTAAGATTCAGCTTCCGTTTGAGGTCCGTACGGTACTCCATTGACCGGCGCGAAGGCTCGATCATTGATCGTCGGCCCGAAGGTGTCGGCTACGCCAACCGAAGCGCTGAAACAGTCGCAGAAGCGGTAGCTGGCCAACAGGCCCGTCTCGGTTTGCGGCTCAATGGAGTGGCCGTATGAGCGGGTGTAGTTGGGGTTATTGCCGGCTTCGATGGATTCATACCCGATGATGCTGTCAAAGACACCCATCTTGAGGTCGAGTCCTGTGCCCACTGGGGCGCGCAATGCGACATAGGCTTGCCTGATGCCGAAGTCACTGCCATTTATCCCGGTCATCCCAGTCGATGTGGTTCCGAGGGTGTTGGCATCCGGCCCAAACCAAAAGTCAGCCCGATAACCGGCGGCCCAGTCCTGTTCATCCAACGGCTTGTCGATTCTGAGTTGGATGACATCCAGGTTGAATCCGTCGGCCTTGTTCGCACCATTGAACTTGTAAGGCGGCAGATTGGCGTTACCCGTGCCGGGGTTCCATTCCGCCGACGTATCCACGTACCCGCTGATGGTCGTGGAAGAGAGCGCGGTCATAACCGGACTGGCCTTCTCTTCGGCGTTGACAGCGGATGCAAAGCTGACCACCCCGAGAGCGGCCAGAGCTACTGTCCATTTATTATACTTCATTCGTTCCTCCGATGTTGATCGTATGTTTATTATATAACTATGCATTTCACGGGGTAAAACCGGTTTACCCCCGCACCAGAACCGGTGCACTTTCGGCAATAATTAGGGTATGGCCGCCGGTTTGACAACACCTTTTTTCACTATTTTTACCCCCTGTTTCAGCCCATTTCTGCGCAACCACTGTCCCGGATCGGGGCAGCGTCGAGCGCGCCAAATCCGCCCGTCGCCTCGTTCAACGGTTGCGCCTCAGCCTTTTCCGGGGCCTGGCATTCAGGATAGCAGCCGCTTGCGCCAACGGGCCTCAACCCCTGGCATCCATCATTCGCCCGGTTGGAACAAAGACTGCTTTGCAGAAGAGAGCAAATGTCTGGCAAAGCATCCATAACCGGTCTTGGCCTTGCAAGGGCACGGACTGGCCAACAATGAATCGACTCTAATTATGGCTTCGTTCCTTTATGTGGCACGGGAAACGGCTTCCGGCCGGGAGATCCGCAGTTCCGTTGATGCGGCCAGCGAGTCGGCGGCCATCTCGGCCCTGCTCAACCGCAACATGCTGGTCCTCTCGATCCAGGAGAAGGTCGGCAAGCAAGGCAAGACCAGCGGCGGGCGCGTGGCCCTGTCCGAGCTCGTTATGTTTACGCGGCAACTGGCGACGATGATCGATGCCGGCCTGGCCATGGTGCAGTCGTTGCAGGCGCTGGCCGACCAGACCTCCAACAAAGTCATGCGCGACGTGATTCGCGACATCTGCGCGCGGGTTGAAAACGGCGACAGTTTCTCCGAGGCGCTGCAAAAGCACCCCAAGACCTTTAACCGGCTCTACGTTTGCATGGTCGCCGCGGGCGAACAAGGCGGCTTGCTGGCCGAAATCCTCGCCCGCCTGGCGACCTACCTGGAAAATACCGCCCGACTGCGCAAAAAGGTCAAATCCGCCATGATGTACCCGACCGTCGTGACGGTGGTGGCGATCCTGATCACGATATTCCTGCTGGTCAAGGTGGTGCCGGTCTTCGGCGAAATCTTCTCGAGCTTTAACGCCAAGCTGCCGGCGCCAACGATGTACCTGGTCATGATCAGCAACTTCGTAAAGAGTTATATCGTCTTCCTGGCGTTGGCCGCCGGCGGCGGTGTCTATGGCTGGCTCTATTTTATCAAGACCCCCGGAGGCCGGCTCTTCTGGGACACAAACCGCATCCGGTTGCCGATCTTCGGTGTCATCGCCCACAAGATCTGCCTGGCCCGGTTTACGCGCACGCTGGCTTCGCTGGTGCGCAGCGGCGTGCCGATCCTGGAGGTGCTGCAAATCGTTTCCCAGACGGTGGGCAACATGGTCATGGAAAAGGCGATCAAGACCGCCGCGGGTGATATTGAGCGCGGCGAGAGCATTTCCGCCGCCCTGGGCAAGCATCCGGTATTCCCCATCATGATCATACGCATGGTGACCGCCGGGGAACAAACCGGCAAGATTGACAACATGCTGGAGCGCATTGCGGACTTCCTGGATGAGGAGATCGAGACGACCCTTTCGGGTCTGACCTCGATGATCGAGCCGATTCTAATCGTATTCCTTGGGGTAGTGGTCGGTGGCATGGTCATCTGCATGTTCCTGCCCATCTTCAAGCTGCCCGAAATCGTCAGCGGCAAGTAACTCGCTTCACGGTCGCGGATGATACTTGCGGTGGACGTCCCTTAGCCGAGTCGCGGTCACGTGGGTATAGACCTCGGTCGTACTGATGCTGGCGTGGCCCAGCAACTCCTGGATGACGCGCAAGTCGGCGCCGTGATCGAGGAGATGGGTCGCGAAGCTGTGCCGCAGCATGTGCGGAGTGACGTTGCGGGGGATGCCGGCGCGGCGAACGCGCTGTTTCACGCGCAACCAGAGAGTCACTGGCGCAAATGCGGTGCCGCGTCGGGTGAGGAAGACGTTAGCGGTAGAACGGGGGGTCACCAGCTTGGGCCGGCCCACAGCGAGGTAGCGCTCCAAAGCGGCGACGGCTTTGCTCCCAACCGGGACAACACGCTCCTTGTTGCCTTTGCCGACAACATTGATGAAGCCGGCGTCGAGGTGCAGGTGCTCCAGCCGGGCGTTACGCAATTCCGCCAACCGCAGGCCCGAGGCGTAAGCCAACTCCAGTATGGCCTGGTCGCACAGGTTCGCGGGCGTCTCCGGGGTCTCCGGCGTCAGGAGTTGGTCAATTTCCTGATTAGTGAGGGCTTTGGGCAGGCGTTTCCAGCGCCGCGGCAGGGACAGGTTCTCGGCGACATTGGCCGGCAGGAGCTTCTCGGTCTCCGCAAAGCGATACAAGGCCCGCAGGGCGGCAATCTCCAGGTAAAGGCTCTCACTGCTGAGGCGGCGCGCGGACTCCTTGGGCTCGTTGGCCAGCGCCCGCTCGCGCTCGTGCTGGAGGAAAGCCATCAGGTGGGGAAACTCAACCGATTTCCAGTCGGAGATCCCCTGCTTCTCCGCCCAGGCGACGAACTTGTTCAACAGCGCAGCGTAGGTTCGCTGCGTATGCTCCGCCTGGCCGCGCTCGTGACGGAGGTATTGGAGGAAGTCTTCGACCAGTTGATTCATCCGAGCTTCTGGCCGGTCAACAGCTCATAAGCCTCGAGATACTTCGCCTGCGTTCGGGCCACCACCTCGGGCGGCAAGGCGGGCGCGGGCGGGGTCTTGTTCCAATCCAGGGTCTCCAGGTAATCGCGGACAAACTGCTTGTCGAAGCTCGGCTGGCCCTGGCCAGGCTTATACTTGTCCGCCGGCCAGAACCGCGAGGAGTCGGGAGTCAGGATTTCATCAATCAGGATGAGCTGGCCGTCGAAGATGCCGAACTCGAACTTTGTATCGGCGATGATGATGCCGCGCAGGCGGGCGTAATCCCGCGCGTAACGGTAAAGCTTCACGGCCGCCGTCCGCGCTTTCTCCGCGATGTCCGCACCGACAATTCTCGCGGCCTGTTCAAACGAAATGTTCTCATCATGGCCCGACTCCGCCTTGGTGGCCGGGGTGAAAATGGGCACCGGCAACTCTGAGGATTCCTGCAAGCCGGGCGGGAGTTTGATGCCGCAGACCGTTTGGTGCTCGCGATACTCCTTCCAGCCGGAGCCGGCGAGGTAGCCGCGCACGACGCATTCGATGGCGAGCGGCTGGGCCTTCTTGACGATCATGGTCCGGCGCGCGAGCTGGGCCGCATAGGGCCGGAGGCTGGCCGGCAGGAGATCTTCCGGGCGCGAGAGCAGGTGGTTGGACTGAAAGGCTTTGGTGTGATCGAACCAGAAATAAGAGAGCTGGGTCAGCACCTCCCCTTTGCGCGGGATGCCGTTGGGCATGATGCAGTCAAAGGCGGATATCCGGTCCGTGGCCACAAAGAGCAAGCGGTCCCCCAGGTCAAATACTTCCCGCACTTTGCCGCTCTTGAGCTTGCGCACGCCGGGCAAATCGAGTTGGAGCAAGGTTTCATTCGCCATGCGGTTAAATATGAGAGGAGATTCCTCCGGCGCAAGGAACAAAGTGCGCCCCGGGCGAACGCCGAGCTCCCGGAGCGCCGGTCTCCGATCCGGCGCCCGGCCAGCTCGGGAAGCAGAGTTAGATAAGCTGCGGTGATCGAAAACGGCCCTCTGGAGGGGTTCTATGGTACCAGGGTATGTCCAGGGTGGTACCAGACCTCCCCCAGAGTGCCCCGAGGGACCTTAGGGGGAGGAGCTGTATTCAAGCAACTTATGGGTTGTCAGCGGGGCGGGCGAAACAAAGGGCGACCGCGGGACGCGAATCGAGGTATTATAGACTGTGACAGTCAGCCGAGCATTACCGGCGGCTCGCGGCGCTGGCAGCAACCCGCCCAACCGCTTTGAACACATCGCGCTGGAGCGGGACGCCGATTGGGATCCCGAGCAGGACCCGGCGCCGCGCACCCTGTTCCTGCGCGACCGCAGCCGCACTATCATCGCCAGCAACGACAGCCCGGATATAGGCTTCGAGAACAGCATCAACCCGTATCGCGGCTGCGAGCACGGCTGCATCTATTGCTATGCCCGGCCCACGCATGAATTCCTCGGCTTCTCCGCCGGGTTGGACTTCGAGACAAAGATCATGGTCAAAGAGGATGCTCCGCGGCTCCTGCGCGAAGAGCTGTCCGCCCCGGGCTGGATTCCCAAGGTCATTGCCTTGAGTGGGGTGACTGACCCCTACCAGCCGGTCGAGCGGCGGCTCAAGCTGACCCGGGGCTGCCTGGAGGTGCTCGCCGAGTTCCGCAACCCGGTGACCATAGTGACCAAGAACAATCTCGTGACGCGCGACTTGGATTTGCTAGCCGAACTGGCGGGCTGCCGGGCGGTGGCCGTCTTCATCTCCATCACAACCCTCGATCCCGAGCTGCGGAAGATCATGGAACCGCGGACTTCGCCCCCGCAAGCGCGGCTGGCCACGATCGGCGTGCTGGCCAAGGCCGGGGTCCCCGCCGGCGTGCTGGTGTCGCCGGTGATCCCGGGGCTGACCGACCATGAGATGCCGGCAATCCTCGCCGCCGCGGCAGCAGCCGGGGCGAGCTTTGCAAGCCATGCCGCCCTCCGGCTGCCTTACGCGGTGGCGCCGCTTTTCGAGGAATGGCTCACCCGGCACCTG
>OCZT010007900.1_pt1 | contig 10387 bp, 14 predicted proteins | sample 1539031 | NCBI WGS metagenome assembly OCZT01 (sample SAMEA3539308, study PRJEB22396) | soil metagenome | biome: tundra; feature: field; material: soil | place: USA | collected 2010-05 | depth 0.15 m
TCATCATGAAATGCAATGTTGGCGGAATTGATCGCACTGGCCGCATAGTGCTTGGGGTAGCGTTGGGCGTTGTTGGATTGGCGGCTCCTATCGGTATGACATGGATGATAGTGGCGCTAGTCGTTGCAGCCATCGCGCTGGTAACAGCCACCGTGCGCTTCTGCCCTGCAAATGCGATTTTAGGAATCAATACCTGCGAAGGCGAGCAAAAGAAGTAGAAACTGTTCTGCACTGGATGAACGGATCGAGTTCTCAAGGGCAGCTTTCAGGTAGGCTATTACTAGGCTCGATTGGCAACTCCGTGCCACAAGCTGCTAGTCGCAAATGTGCTCCAAAGCAGCCCTTCACCAAAATATTTTGCATTGTTATCTTGCGGTGCTGCTGCTCTTGCCGGTGCCTTACCATACTTGCAAATATGTCATTATTGACATATACTAAATTCCATGAGCAAACAGCGTAAACCGTTGGCATGGCTACATGGCGAAGTCAAAACACCACCTTTTCCTGCCGAGGCAAGAATTGAAGCGGGTGTTTTATTGCGACACCTGCAAGAAGGCATCAAAATATCGCTGCCCCACTCAAGGCCAATGCCCAGTATCGGTCGCGGTTGTCATGAATTAAGAATCCCAGACGAAAATCGAACTTGGCGCATTGTGTACTTCGTTGATACGGAAGCTATCGTGATCCTTGAAGTATTTGCTAAAACCACCAACCAAACGCCCCAGGCCATAATCGACGTTTGCAAGGCGAGACTGAAACACTACAAATCAATTTAGCAGGAGAATAAATGCTATGAAGACTAAAAAATTAGAGCGCCTCCAAGCCGGGGGCTGGAAAGTTGGCAACACAGAGGATTTTCTGCAATTAAGTAATGAGGAGGCGCGACTCGTCGCACTCAAGCTATCGCTGATCAGCGCGGTAAAAAAGTCACGTATCAAACGAAAACTCTCTCAAATCGACCTCGCGCAACGCATGAAATCGAGCCAATCGCGCATTGCTAAAATTGAAGCTGGCGATCCTTCAGTTTCGTTGGATTTGATCGTACGCGCGCTCATCGCAAGCGGCGCAACAACGCGCGATATTCAGGTGGCGTTTACGACAAACGAACGGATGGCGGGTTAATCAATATTCGGGGGAAAGTTACCCATAAACTGTTTGGCGACGCATTCGTCGAACACAAGGTATCATCACAAACTTTTATAGTTAACAACATGCCAAACAATCAATCAAAAAATCTTAAGAAGAAGCTTCGGCAGATGGCTGGGATTGCATACGAACGCGAGCTAACAACTGCGTCGGAGGCGCTGTTGCAAGAATTTCAGCGTTGGAAAAACAAAGAAATTGATGTATTCGAACTGAATGACCGAATCCATGAGTTTCACCATGGAATTTCAAGCGAACTCTACAATCGCTACTCAGGTAATGAAATGATCATTGCCTGGTGTGTCGCAAGTGCGTTACATAGAGGTATCTTGAGTCGCAAGGAAATTGGAGAGGATGTGTTTCTTTCCGTCGAGGGCAATACTGTTGTGTTGTCTTCACATGACTGACTGCTTACGGGCAGGCAGTTAGCAATTGCGACGTGCTGCATCGTGCCAAGCGGAAGTCCAGGATTGCCATTCTATTTGTTGCGTGGGACTCTCTGCCACAGTCGGCGAACTCGGGCATGGACAGTCGGCTTCGGGTCGTCTTTCGCGCTGTGCTGAAATTGGTACCATCGGTCTACTTTTGAATTAGTAGCAGACGTTTGCCGATAGGGTTATCGATGAACGAAGTTCAGCCGAGAGACATTTAACGGAATATATACAACACAAGTCGAATTACATTTGAATAGCCTAATTTTATGCAGTAGTCTCTCATAGTTACTTGAACCCAAAAGTCAGCCAGTTAATCTGTGCGTCAGAAAATTCGTGAATAATCCGAGCTAAGAGTCATGCAATCAATCACTGTCATTAATGATTTCCGCGATTTCACCTCAACTGTCTTATTAGCTATTGGGGCATTGCTGCCTATCGTTGATCCGCTGGGCGGAGCACCGATCTTTATCGCCATGACAGTCGGTCTCACGCCAGCAGAGCGAGTCCGGATGGCCAAGACGGTTGCGATAAACAGTTTTCTTCTCCTTATCGCTTCGGTTCTGATTGGCGCTTATGTTCTAGATTTCTTTGGGTTATCTATTCCCGCAGTCCAGATTGCCGGGGGGATGGTCGTCTGCGCCATCGCTTGGTCGTTGCTAAACAGACCCAATTCGCCGCCTGCTCTTGCCCAAGAAGGGCCAACAACTGCAACGACGGACGATCTTGGTCAGCGCGCCTTCTACCCTTTAACGATGCCACTTACCGTGGGTCCTGGTGCGATCTCTGTTGCCCTCACACTTGGGGCCAACCCGAAAAAGGGACTTCGCCCATTGGTAGAGACCGCGCTTGGGCATACGTTTGGCATCCTGATCGTCGTCGTGAGTGTCTACCTTTGCTACCGCTACGCCGATCGCATCACCAAGAGACTGGGACCAATTGGAACTGGTGTGGTGGTGCGCCTCTCGGCATTCATCCTATTGTGTATCGGTGTCCAGATTTGCTGGAATGGTCTGCACACGCTGATAATCGCTACGTTCCCGACCACTGCCTCATAATGCAGTACCATTGCCCACAAACTGATACATGGGCACCTGCTGGGCAAACTTCTGCTTTCAGGATGGCTATTACAAGGCTCAATAGGAAGCTCCGTGCCAAAACCATTCACGAAATAAGCAAAATTTCGTACAACCTCACATGACGAACAACATAATTGAATTTCTGGCTCATTGGGGAATCACGGCGCTATCGCTATGGGTTGCTGGTTTAATATTCCACGGCATCTCGTTTTCCAATAAACAATCGCTATTTATATCAGCACTCCTGCTGGGTCTAGCCAATGCGATTATCAGGCCCGTCGTCATCTTGCTAACCATCCCGCTGACAATCTTCACCTTCGGATTCTTCCTGCTTGTGATCAATGCGTTGATGATGCTTCTGGTGTCATCGGTTGTGTCCGGCTTCAAGGTATCGGGATTCTGGACGGCTTTCTTTGCGAGCATCTTCATAGCGGTTTCTAGCTTCTTCGTAGGGCTATTCATCTTCCAAACGAGCGACAATCCGATTGTCACCCCTACGCATCAGGGAATGTTCATATGACGAATATTGGCAAACAAAGGGTTAGTATGTGCGTATATATGAAAGATCATTATTTCTCCAGTCAGATATTGGCTGAAATGAAATTCAGATACACCAGAATCTGCAACTACATAGAAATTCGAATAAATTTTCCAAAGGAAAAAACCATGAAATTATTTCAAAAGGTCATCATCACCATTACTGGGTTGTCCATGTTTGGTTGCTGCAGTTGGATGGCTCCCTCTGAACGGGAATTGGCTCAGGTTCCAACCGTCCATTTTGGCGAGGCAGCACCGGCCGGCAAGAAGTTCGTGCTTGTATATCCCGCCGGAACACCTTTGCCGATAGTTGCATCGGTGGGCGGCACACTGATGGATCAGGCCGATAAAACGACAATGCATGTCACGTTAAAGCGGGACGTTTATGTGTACGGCCATTGGGTCAGCTTCGATGGCAAAAAATGGGAATACGGACACCATGCCGTTGACGGCAAGTTCGACTTCAGGCTTCCAGGGATGGAAAACGGCAGCAACCCCGGCACATTGGGTGTGGTCTTCAACTTGAAATAGTTTTGCAGCCTTGTCGGATGGGTCGCGTATAGGCTATAGCGATAGACCGCAGTTCTACAAGGGCAGATTTATAGCGCAACCTCTCAATCGAATTGCTTATATGGAGCGATCAATTATGATTTTATCTGACTCGCCTTGTAAAGTCTGGACACCGCGTATTTTGGGCATACTGCGCATCATCATTGGTTTTCTTTTCTTGCAGCATGGCACGGCAAAGTTATTCGGCACACCACATATCGCGATGTTCGATGGTCTGCAACTGGTTTCACTACTAGGATTGGCCGGGATACTGGAGTTGGTAGGCGGGCTGTTAATTTTAGTAGGTCTGTTTACGCGGCAAACGGCCTTTATCCTATCTGGCGAGATGGTAGTAGCTTATTTATGGCACATGCACCACATGGTTTCTTGCCCATCCTGAACCAGGGTGAACTGGCTGTGGTGTACTGCTTTGTATTCCTCTATTTTTCAGTTGCCGGGGCTGGTGCCTACAGTATCGATGCGATGCGTAGCAAGACTGAATAGTTATTTGAGAAAGCAAAATTCTCCGTGATTACCCTATGGACTAACTCAGCTGTGACTGTCTGCTTTGTAGAATCCTGAATGTCTGAAAGGTGTCTGCTGCCCGTGACCACCGTCTGCTTTAAGGCGATGCAAATAGTTACAGATATTTTTTCATGCGGGCCAGCACAGTCTCGCGCGGGAACAATGCCAGCACGGCATCTACCGACGGGGTGTGCGTTTGCCCGACCAGCATCACGCGCAACGGCATTGCCAGCTTGGGCATCTTCAAATTGTATTTGGCCAGCAATTCCTTTATCAGTACAGCCAGCGCGGGCGCTTCCCATGCGACATTGGCAAAACGTTCGGCGAGTTCGCGCAACGCGGGCAGCACTTCGGGCACCAGCTGCTCATCAAGTAATTCCTGCGCAGCATGCACTTCGATATAAAACACCTCCGCCTCGTCTGCCAATTCGAGCAAGGTTGCGACACGCTCTTTATACAAGGCGATCACCGCCTCCAGGTGCGGCGGTGTCAATTCTGCATCAAGCTTGCTCGATAGCAGATTGCCTGCCTTTGGTGCGTCGCTCACCTGCACGCCGCGCTCCGCCAGATGCTTGCGCACCAACTCCGCCAAGCGTGTATTGTCGGCCAGCTTGATGTAATGCTGGTTCAACCAGCGCAATTTTTTCGGATTGAATTGCGCTGCCGATTTGCTGATGTGACGCAAATCGAACCACGCGATAAATTCCTGCATGGAGAAGATTTCTTCATCGCCGTGCGACCAACCCAAACGCGCCAGGTAATTGATCAACGCTTCCGGCAAAAAGCCATCCTCGGCATATTGCATCACGCTCACCGCGCCATGCCGCTTGGACAGCCGCTCGCCGTCGCTGCCCAAAATCATCGGCACATGGGCATATTGCGGCAGCGTCGCGCCCAATGCCTTGAGGATGTTGATCTGGCGCGGCGTGTTGTTGACGTGATCGTCGCCGCGGATGACTTGGGTGATGCCCATATCCAGATCGTCCACCACCACGCAGAAATTGTAAGTCGGCGTGCCATCGGCACGCGCGATAATTAAATCATCCAGCTCGCTGTTCTCGAAAATAATCTTGCCCTTGACCATGTCGTCCCACGCCACCACGTCATGCAGCGGATTCTTGAAACGCACCACCGGCTTGATGTCCTCCGGCGGTGCCGGCAGAACCTTGCCTTGCTCCGGCCGCCAATGGCCATCGTAGCGCGGCTTCTCACCGCGCGCACGCTGCGCCTCGCGCATCGCATCCAGCTTCGCAGGCGAGGTATAGCAGTAATACGCCTTGCCTTCGTCCAGCATCTGCTGCAACACTTCCTTGTAACGATCCATACGCTGCATCTGGTAAAACGGGCCCTCGTCGTAATCCAGCTTCAACCAGGACATCCCGTCCAGAATCGCCTGTACCGATTCCTGCGTGGAACGTTCCAGATCGGTATCTTCGATACGTAAAATGAAGGTGCCGCCTAACTTGCGCGCATACGCCCAGGAGAACAAAGCGGTACGTGCGCCACCGATGTGAAGGTAGCCGGTAGGGCTGGGAGCGAAACGAGTACGAATGGTCATAAGTTGAGCAGGGAAGGCAAACAATGAGGCGCGCATTTTACGGGCTTTGCGCATTGCGCGCACAAAGTTGTGACTACTGTGGTCATTGACCAAGGCAATCGCGTTGTGCTCTAATCCGCGCCCTCTTCAGGGCGGTTAGCTCAGCGGTAGAGCACTGCCTTCACACGGCAGGGGTCAGGTGTTCGAAACACCTACCGCCCACCAATTAAAACAATAACATATATCTATTTATCGCAGGCCATTTTCCATTGTACGGATTTTGTACGGACTATAGCGATTTTACCTGCATGGCCGTAGATCCTCTACAGACATTCCTACTAGTTCGGCCAGCTTTGCAGCTTTTTTTATGTCAGTAATTTTCTTCCGACGGATCCAGTTGTGGACACTAGTGCCGGAGCATTCTAGGAGAAGCGCCACGCGTGTGGGGCCGCCGGCCCTTTCTACTGCCACTGAAACGTTGTTCTTGTTTTGGAAAAGCATTGGGTGCATTTGTCATCCTTTTTATTATTTTTTCCTGTACCGCAGTTAATAAACTCTTACCAACCGCTTATCTATATTTTAAGCTATAGAAAATCGAAAATAGCCCGAAACGCCCTATTTCCCAGCATATTTTTACACCGTGCCAAGTAGCGTATCCCCTCCCCCGAATTAAAACTTTTTTCTGGAGCGGGGGAGGATGTTTCGAGGGAACTTGGTTTGGAGATACGTTGGAATGACGGATGGGTTGGTCGAGAATACTGGCAAGGAAGAGTTAGCTGGATGTGCTGGGGCTACTTGCGGTGGGCGCCTGGTTTCGATCCGCTTTATTTGTCAGACAATCTTGTTGTTGCGCTGCCCTAAACCGGACAGTCGTGAACTTCGGCTAACGACACAAAGCTGTCCTATACGAATGACCTATTTTTATACAATCTATCGTTAGTTAGTAGGTCAACACTAAATGGGTTGTAGAACCATTGGCATATTGAATATCCTTTGATACAAGTGTGAGGCCCCCAGTGGATGCAATTCGATAGCGATTTTGCTCAGTCCAAAGCAATGTATTTCCTGTGTTATAGAAATTCGAAATAATATTTGCAATTGCAGTGGTTGAGGTGTCAGCCTCTATAATGTAACTTATCGCTGAAGTTCCGTAACCCGTGGCTTTTGTGCTATCCGTGTAAAAGGTTTCTGTCCCAATTATCCCTGTTCCCCCAACCGTTACTGACGTAGGTATGGAAGGTGCTGTCAAATAAACACCATAGTTCGCGTCGGCACTGGAAACCCCAGTGTTGTCACCAAGAGGAACATAATTGCTATCCCAATATTCAGTTTCGCTCTGAGTGATGGACGCAGGGGTACAATTGGTATAAGACACAGTAACTGATTCAGCTGCAGAAAACCCTGCCACCGTTTCAAAGGTTGATGCTGTCGTTGCTGGAGCTTCTGCACTATTACCCGACCCGCTACAAGTTCCAGAAATCGTAAAAGTTTTCGAAAGCCCATTTACGACAGCTGTCTTGTAAGCACTTTGCAGAGGGAATGAAAGGGTTGAAGTGACCGGCCCTGAAGCTCCCCCGCCTCCACCTCCTCCACATGCGGTCAGTAACAGTGAAACCACGAGCAAAGCCAGAGCTTTTTCTTTGTGTTTAGTTTTCATCACAACCTCCCCGGTTAATTTGAATCACAAAAACCAATAGCGTGGCGCTCTATGAATGGCAGTATGACAATAATTTCTCATTACAACCTGCGTAACTTTCTACTTTTTTGGTGTGGTCAGTTACTCGGGTTGTTCAAAAATGTCTGCTTCTGGCACGCAGCCGCCTGTCTTTCATGGTAATAGCCTTCTCGAAAGCAGACATTGCGGCATGGCTCTTAAAACTGCAAGGATAATCTGACCAGGTCAATTTTTGTCTGGCAAAGGTTCAATCAACCCAGCGTCATCCCTCAGCCCTATGGTCGAGCTTGCCGTGCTTGTCTTTTGGTGCTGCCCAGCTCTCCCATCGGTAGGGTGTTTCGAGGATAAATGTGTATCTCTTGCCTTGTAGCTCGGCTTCCATGGCCTTGTCCTGCTCCAAGCCGTCTAGGAATTTCAGGAGCAGCAGCCAAGAAGTCTGCTCTGTGTAGTCCAATTCGTTGGAACATCCGGCCTCTTTCCAGAGTACGTCGTCGATATTCTTAAATGCTTGTTCGAACATGGTTGCCTACGGTTATTGTGTGAGGGGCGAAGGGTATCACTGGCCGTAGGAATTATGGGACGATTTTGACGGCTGGCGACAAAGAGGAGCTGGGGCTTGCGCTGCAACCCATCTCAATCAGGCTTTGACCATTCTGCAACTACACGTCGAATGCTGCTGAATCATGTGAATGTGCGGTAGGCTTGAGCGAATTATTGCAACATCACATTCCCTTAAACATTTCTGCTATCTCTGAAAGCACAGCGGGTCTTTCGGCTAGCGCAATATCAACGTATGCATGTCGTATTCTGATCTGATCGGTCTTCAAGATTTCACCGCATATCCTGCTAAAAATATGTTTACCTTGAAAGTCATTGAGCCATCCCCCGTTGAGCAGCTTTTCCTTCAGCCTAGTTTCTTCTGCGTTTACCCAAGCTCGGATAGCTTCATCGCTAATTTCATTCGTGAGGGTGTCTCTGTTTAACGTAATCGAAGCTACTATTTCCTCCTTAATCGTATCTATCGATTTTGTCTCAAGTGACTTAACCGTCGGAGATCGAAGAAAATGATTAAAGCTCAAATAATCCTTAGCATTCTTATAGACGTTGAATCCTAATGAATCTTCTGCGATCTTCTTTGTTGACTCGGCAATGTACTCTCTGGTTAGGGATGGGTTCGCGTCTATCAGATACAGTCGTTGGGCGACCATGAACAAGACTTCATCATCTAAAAAATAGTTTTCAATGTGTCTTCGTTTAAGGCATTTGATTCTACCGTTCTTTTCCAGCACAGAAACTTGCTCATCACTCATGCCGTCACGATCTCTAATCATGTATAGATCAATTCCAAATATTGCCTTTCTAATCTGCTCCTCAATATTATGTAGCGTCATAATGTTAAGTACAGAACCTGCTGGAAGAACTCTAACTTCTGGATCAATTGTCAATGCAATTTTCTGATAGGAAAGACGGTCAATGCTTGATTTTACCCCCTCTACAAACACCAGTTTTTTGCCTATGGCGAACATGCCTAGATTTTGACCAACAAGCAAAGCAACTTCTTTATGCTCGTGATCTAGATCACTAAGCCTATGCGCCTGATTCCCGCCACTATGCTTCTGATCAATAAAGTAGACATCGCCTGTCGAATAGTAAGTGGAAATCAGATCGGGAGAATGCGTTAGAAATATGAACTGATTTGTATGATCACCAATGCTTTTCAATGCTTCAATGAGTTTGAACGTCAACGTGGGATGTAGATGTAACTCTGGCTCATCTACAATTATCACTGAATGTCGAATATCTTTTCTTGCAACGTCAAAGAGGACTTTTATTACCTCTTGCTCACCAGAACTTAGAGATGAAAATGGCAACGGCTGTCCTGATTCGTCTGAATATCTAAACTCTCCAGGAGAGGCTGGGTTAATGTCCAGCAGTATTTTATTCGGTAGGATTGATGTGAATATCTCTTTGTATTTTAAAAGCGGATCAGGGTGCAATTTTAAGATTTCACTTCCAAGAAGGCCGGGGCTTTCCTTCATGGCTTCCGCGAGCTTCTTATCTCTGGCCGCAGGCTTTTGGTGGATGTAAGTAACAAACTCCTGCCATCTATTCGTAAAAGCACTGAAGTAGAAATTACTTGGCGAGTCTGAATCATCTGGGTCTCCACCCAGCCAATTTACTTGGCCATAATGAAGAGTCTGCACACTTCTATTGGAATCAATCTGCACAAGGGACCCGACATATTTTCCCGATCCATACTTTCTGCTGTTTATATAATTTGTAAGAACTGGATTCTGAACGCCCATCTTAATTTCAATCTTATCTGCGTTGAAATATTTTGCTTCTCTCTCCTCGTCACGAGTGGCAATGATCGTCATGTCCATAACCGGGGAACCCTGTAGGGTCTGCACAATGGCCTGTTTCAATCTAGTCTTTCCAGAACCATTCGCACCAGCAATTACAACCGTGCTGCCTAAATTACATAGACTCAGATTTTTAATCGGCTTGAAGTCGACCAGCCCCATTGATTCAATTTTCAATCTATACCTCCAATCTGCAGGTTGCTTGCCATGGTGCATATCTTCCCCGTTCAGGTAACACGGGAGGCTATAAATACATCATCAACCCGCAATCTAACAGCAAAACCTGACCGCAACCTACGCCTCTACCGCAAAACAATCAATGCGCCAAATTCTAGGCAGTTTCTTTGAGCACATCTCGTTGTTTCACCCTCTCCCGTAATTCAGTGCCCGGCCTGAAATTCAGCACATTCTTTTCCGGCACATGAATTTTCTCACCAGTCCTTGGATTGAGTCCCAATCTTGGTGGCCTGGTACGAGCACTAAAACTGCCGACCCCCCTTATTTCAACTCTGCCACCTTTAACTAGGTGGTTACCGATGGAGTCAATA
>OCZT010007901.1_pt1 | contig 10387 bp, 12 predicted proteins | sample 1539031 | NCBI WGS metagenome assembly OCZT01 (sample SAMEA3539308, study PRJEB22396) | soil metagenome | biome: tundra; feature: field; material: soil | place: USA | collected 2010-05 | depth 0.15 m
AGCGGCATCTACGTCCGCCGCGCCGCCGACGGCGAGTTCCGCCAGCTTCTGTTCGTTGGCGGGATTAATGGAGTCGAAATATTTTCCGGAGGCGGGCGGCACGAATTTGCCGCCGATGAAGAGATCGTAGCGCGGCTTGAGCTTCGGGTCGGCCGTCTCGGGCGCCGGGTCGAATTCCCAAAGGTCGCCGAAAATCAGTTCGGGGCGCGGGCGGCCGTTCGTGCGGCGCGCCGGGCGGGCGGTTTTTTTGTCGGTCGTCAAAGTAGGCATGGAAATACTCCTCGGTTAGTAGCTCTCGGCGGCGTCGCTGAAGTAATAGGGCGCCTGGTAGGCGCCGGTTTTTTGTTTTTCGATCTGGCGGAGCAGGTCGTTGAGCAGCGAACTCGCGCCGAAGCGATAGCGCTCGTTGGTGAGCCACGCGTCGCCGAGCGTCTCCTTCACGGCGACGAGAAACTGCAGCGACTGCTTCGCGGTGCGGATGCCACCGGCGGGCTTCATCCCGATGGCGATGCTGGTGTCGAGATAGAAGTCGCGGATGGCCTCGAGCATCACCTGGTTGTTCCCGAGCGTGGCGTTGAGCGAGGTCTTGCCGGTGCTCGTCTTGATGAAATCACCCGCGCGAATCACGCGCATCGCGAGAAAGGATGCGGCGCGGATGTTGTCGTAGGTTTCGAGTTCGCTGACTTCGAGAATCACCTTGAGCGCGGCATCGCCGGACGCTTCGAGCACCGCGGAGATTTCGTCCTGCACCTGGGCAAACTCACCCGCGAGAAACGCCCCGCGGTTGATCACCATGTCGATTTCGTCCGCCCCATCGGCCACCGCGGATTTCACCTCGCCGAGCCGCGTGCGCAGCGGCGTCTGGCCGCTCGGAAACGCCGTCGCGACCGACGCGATCCGCACCGCCGTGTCGCTACCGAGCGCCCGGCGCGCATGCCTCACCATCGACGGATATACGCAGACTGCCGCGACCTGCGGAATCGAAGGATCCTCGTGCGGCCGCAGCGCCTTCTGGCAGAGCGAGGCGACCTTGCCCGGCGTGTCCTTGCCCTCGAGCGTGGTGAGATCGACCATCGAGACGGCGAGTTTCAGGCCCTTGAGCTTCGAAGCTTTCTTGATCGAGCGCGTGGTGTATTTCGCGACACGCTCCTCGACACCGACCCAATCGACCGTGCCAACTTCGTCGAACAGCCGCGCAAACGCGGCAGGGGGGGATTTGGCCAACATGCGCGGACTATCGCCATGCCCTCCTCTGAAAACAAACGAAAATTCGCCGTCCAATGTGCCCCAACACCGTTCGTCCAATACGGTTCGCTTCCCGCCACGCACCGCGCAAATGCAGGACTGGTGCACATCAACAATATGCTCCGCCACCCCTGGCGCGAGTGGCTGTGGCCGCGCTTCGCCAGGTTTTTCACCCGGCTTGAGTAAGCGCGCTCGCGGCTTGCGCGCGACGTGCGCCATGCGTTTGCTCATTGCCGCATGCCTGAGCCCGCCAAGTCACCGCCCGCCGCGCCGACCGGCGAAGTCGTCATTCGCACTCTCGCCATGCCCGCCGACACCAATGCCAAAGGCGATATTTTCGGCGGCTGGCTCCTTTCGCAGATGGATCTTGGCGGCGCTGTCCTCGCCCAGGGCACTGCGCGCAGCCGCGTGGTCACCGTCGCCATCGACAGCATGGCCTTCCTTCGCGCCGTCAACGTCGGCGATCTGGTCACCTGCTATGCGCAGCTCCTCGGCATCGGCCGCACCTCGATGAAAATCCACGTCGAAGCCTGGACGCAGCATTTCGCCGACGGAACGCTGCTGCGCGTGACTGAAGGCACGTTTACCTACGTGGCCATCGACGACGCCGGCAAACCTCACACCGTAAAACGCTGACCATTTCTTTCCATCTCACAAATTCGCTCCAACCAAAAAAAATGAAAACCCTGCTCCGCCTCCTCCCCCTCCTCGCCCTCGCCTTTGTCTCGCTCCGCGCCGCTGACGATCCGGTAATCGCTGCCGCGCGCGCCGCCGACGACGAGCGCTGCGCCGCCACCAAGTCCGGCGAAGCCAAGCGCCTCGGCGCGATTTTCTCCGACGACCTCCGCTACGCACACTCCAGCGGCAAGGTCGACACGAAGGCTTCCTACGTAAAGTCGCTCGTCAGCCACAGCACCACTTACGAGTCGTTCGACTACAAGGAGCGCAACTTCGCCGTCGCCGGACCCGGCATCGTGCTCATGACCGGCCGCGTCCTCATTCATTCGAGCAACAACGGCCAGAAGGTGGAAAACGATCTCAACTTCCTCGCCGTCTGGCGCGAGGAAAAGGGCCAGTGGCGCTTCCTCGCGTGGCAGTCCTGCAAGGCTCCGGCACCCGCGGCCGCCGCCAAGTGAGCCCGCGCGTGGCGCCGTTTCCCGCCCCATGTCCCTGCTGATTATTTCGGCGAGCCTCAATTCCGACAGCAACAGCCGCCGCCTCGCCCGCGAAGCCGAGCGCGTGCTCCGCGCCGCCGGCACCGAAGTCGTGTTTCTCGATTTGCGCGATTTGCCGCTGCCGATCTGCGACGGCGAAAAGGCTTACGACCATCCGAATGTAGCGCGCGCTGAGAAGCTCATTGCCGCGGCCGACGGTATCATATTCGCCACGCCGATCTATAACTACGACGCCAGTGCCGCCGCGAAAAACCTCGTCGAACTCACCGGCAAGGCGTGGGAAAACAAAACGGTCGCGTTCCTCTGCTCCGCCGGCGGCCATGGCGGCTTCATGTCGATCCTGGCGCTTGCCAACAGCCTCATGCTCGACTTCCGCTGCGTAGTCGTCCCGCGCTTCGTCTACTCCACCGGCGCCGCGTTTGCCGAAGACCGCGTTGCCGATCCGAAGGTCGCCGCCCGCGTCGCCGAATGCGCCCGCGCCACGGTGCGCCTTGCGGCGGCGGTGCGGCAGGCAATCTAGGCTGGCGCAGTCAACCGAGAGAAGACCTCAGCCTGAATGGCTTTCCTTTGGCCATTCGCCCGCTACAGTCGCGGCCATGTCTTCCTCCGAGACCCGCTTCGTCGGCGCGCTGAATGAAGAGCTGCGCGCGCTCGGTCGCACCGGGCACCGACGGCGATTCCTGGCGGGTGAGGTGATTTTTTCGGCCGGCGATCCGGGCGACGGACTTTATATCGTCGAGTCGGGTCGCGTGCAGATATCCGCCGTGGTCGGCAACGGCCAGTCGCGCGTGCTCGCGACCATCGGCCCCGGCGATTTCTTCGGCGAGATGGCCGTGCTCGACGACGCGCCGCGCTCCGCCACCGCCCAAGCCGAGGAGGAGACCGAAACTTATTTCCTCGCGCGCGGTGATTTGCTCGGCCTGCTCGAGCGCCGCCCGCAGTTCGCGCTCAACCTCATCCGCGAATTCAGCCTGCGCATGCGGGCGCTCAACCAGAAATATGCCGACGAGATCCTGCAGGCCGAGCGGCTGGCCGTCATCGGCCGTTTCGCCGGCACGATCGTGCACGATTTCAAAAACCCGTTGCAGGTCATCGGCCTCGCCGCCGAGCTCGCGTGCAGCGAGCACACCGCGCCGCCCATGCGCCACAAGGCCGCCGATCGCATCGCGCGCCAGGTCGAGCGCATGACCAACATGCTACAGGAACTGATCGAATTCACCAAGCCCAGCGGCCAGAAACCGCTTCTCTCGCAGGTGAATTTTGCGCGCTACATGAACCCGCTCGCCGACGAAATCCGCCAGGAGATCGCCGAGCGCCGCGTGCAACTCGAGCTGGCCAACCCGCCGCCCGAAGTCAGCGTGCGGGTCGATCCGAAGCGGCTCTCGCGGCTGTTCTACAATCTGCTCAACAACGCCGTCGACGAAATGTCCGACGGCGGGAAAATCTTTCTCCGCTTCGCGACCGAGGGCCGCGAACTCCGCGTCGAGGTCGAGGATACCGGCCGCGGCATCGCGCCCGAGATCGCCCAGTCACTCTTCCAGCCATTTGCGACCCACGGCAAGGCGCACGGCACCGGCCTCGGCCTCACCATCTGCAAGAAAATCGCCGAGGATCACGGTGGCCGGATCTGGGCGCGCAGCACGCCAGGCAAGGGCGCGACGTTTTGTTTCACGATTCCGCTGGCGACATAAGCGATGCCGCTGCGGCAAAAAATCCTGGCGCGCACGATCGCGGGGTTGCTGGCGCTCACGGCGACCCTCACCGCGCAGGAAGTGCAGCGGCACGGCCTCGTGTTCGAGGAGTGGATCGACAACACGTTTTTCGCCGGTTACCGCCCCCCGGGCTATACCCAGAAATGGGACATTCCCGCCGCCGAAAACAAAAACCACGGCGGTGTGCCCGTAAACCCGAAGGCCGTGAAATATGGCACCCCCGTCGATCTCGGCGACGCGCTCCGGCAGTTCGACATCGATGAGCCGTTCGTGCTCGTGCTCGGATTTTGGCAACAGGCCGGCGATAAGAAACGTTTCGTCAACATCGTCGCCCCGCGTATCGAACCGGCCGTGTGGAAAAAACTCTGGGGCCCGGTCACGCGCGCCGACCTCGAGAAACTCGACACCATCATCAAGGACAAAGCGCTCACCCCCGAGGAGGCGCGCGCCGCCGCGCAGAAAATCAAGAGCGCGCCGCCCTTCACGCAGGCCGTCATCGAGGTGAACCCGAAGATCGATTCGCACACGCAGCGCCGGCTCCAGTGCAGCCTGCGCTTCGCCGACGTGTTCAAATTTCTCGCGCCCGGGGCCGACCCGCGCCCGCAGGAGCGCGTGGCGTTGTGGGGTGCGGAATTTCCGCAAGCCGTCGCCTCGGGCCCGCGGGAGTTCAATCGCAGCGGAGCGGATGCGCGGCAACGCTGAGCAGCCCGGGCTTGCACCGAGCGCGCGCCTTCGTGCAGGCTCACTCCGCGCTAACCCCCGCGCACCTGATGAACGCTTCACCCCATCCCCAACTTGTGCGCACCATTGGCCGCTGGACGCTCACCGCGCTCGTGCTCACCAATATCATCGGCAGTGGCATCTTCGGGTTGCCGAGCGCCATCGCCAATTTTCTCGGCCCCGCCGCGCCGCTGGCCTACATCTTCGGCGCCGTCGGCATCGGGGTGATCATGGCGGTGTTTGCCGAGGTGAGCTCGCAATACCGCGAATCGGGTGGCCAATATCTTTATGCTCGCGATGTGTTCGGACCGTTCGCCGGGGTCCAGATTGGCTGGTTCTTTCTGCTCGTGCGCGTCACGTCGGGCGGGGCAGCGATCAACCTCTTCGTCAATTATCTTGCCGAATTCTGGCCCGCAGCCACCGCTCCGCTGCCGCGCGCCGCGGTGATGACCGCGCTGGTAGCCGGACTGGCGGTGGTGAATTATCGCGGCGTCCGGTCCGGCGCGAGCGTCTCGAATTTTTTCACCGTCGCCAAACTCGCGTCGCTCGGACTCTTTGTCGTCGCGGGGTTGCTGTTGGTGAAACACGTCGTGCCCCATGCACCGGCCATGCCGGCCACGGCTGGCGCGTGGACGGATGCGCTGGTCGCCATGGTGTTCGCCTTCGGTGGATTTGAGAGCGCCTTGATTCCCGCCGCCGAGGTGAAAGATCCGCGGCGCGACACAACCTTTGCCCTCGGCGTGGCGCTCGCCGTGGTCGCGGTTTTTTATCTATTGATCCATCTCGTTGCGATGTGGGGCGTGCCGGATCTCGCGCACAGTAATCGGCCGCTGGCCGATGCCGCCCGAGCCTTTGCCGGGCCGATGGGGGCCGAGGCCATGGCGGTTGCCGCCATGCTCTCAGCCTACGGCTGGCTGAGCGGAAACTTCGTCGCCGTGCCGCGCCTGGTCTATGCCATGGGCGAGCGCGGCGATTTTCCCCGCGTGACGGCGGTGGTGCACCCGCGCTTCCTCACCCCGCACATCGCGATCCTGATCTGGGCGGTGCTTGTGCTCGCGCTCAGCATCTACGGCAGTTTCTTGTGGAACGCGATTCTCGCCAGCGTGGCGCGGCTAGTGACCTACGGCGTAACCTGCGCGGCACTGATTCAGTTGCGTCGGCGTAAGCCGCACGCCGATGCGTGGCGCGCCCCGGCCGGCAACCTGCTCGCGGTGCTCGGCATCGCATTTTGCATCTACCTCGCTTTCGGAATGGAGAAAAAGCACGTCATCATCATGAGCGCCGTGGTCGTCGTCGCGACGGTCAACTGGCTCGTAGTGCGCGTCCGCCCGCAAGTGCAGCGCATCGCACCCACGCTTTGAGCACCGCCTGAACGGCCGTTGCTCCCGAGCAGAGTTGCCTCCGTTGGATGCCGTGGTTGCACTTTGCCCATGCTGATGAAAGCCGAACTCCAGCGCCTGCGCTCGCTGCGCGAAAAAAAACACCGCGAGGCGCTCGGCCTGTTTGTCGTCGAGGGAGAAAAAGTTGTCGGCGAACTGCTCGCTGCGAATTTCCCCTTCGTCGAAATCTACGCGACGTCTGCGTGGTCCGGCGCGAAAACCCATTCGATCTCCGACGCGGAGATGGCGCGCGCGTCGCACTTTCCGACGCCCTCCAGTGTGCTCGCCGTCGGCAAGATCACCCGCGTCCCGCTCGCGCCAGGTGCGCTGGATCGCGGTTTCACGCTCGTGCTCGATGGGGTGCAGGACGCCGGCAACGTCGGCACACTCCTTCGCGTCGCCGACTGGTTCGCCTTTGACCGCGTCGTCCTCTCACCCGACAGCGCCGACCTGTTTCATCAAAAGGTAATCAATGCTTCAATGGGCTCATTCGCACGCGTGACAACGCACACCGCCGAACTCGCCGCAGCGCTTGCCGCAACCACGGCACCCATCCTCGGCTGCGAACTCGCGGGCGAAGACGTCCACACCCTCCCGGCGTTGCGCGCTGCCGTTGTCGTCATCGGCAGTGAGGGTCGCGGTCTCTCGCCGGCAGTCGCCGCGCGCGTCACCCGCCATGTGACCATTCCCAAGTTCGGCGGCGCCGAGTCCCTCAACGCCGCCACCGCCGCCGCGATTGTGTGCGATAACCTCCGCCGCGCGCAGGCGTGCGCGTGACGGTCACTTGTCCTTCGATCCGCCGTTCCTTTTTCCGCCGCTGCTGCCCGCGGTAAGAATGGCCCCCGCCAGCGCCCCGACCGCGAAGATCCCGAAATAGATCAGCGCAGCCGATGCGTGAATCGGCGTCTTGGCCGTCGTGCCCGCGATCGGAAAAAGGAAGTCGATTTCGTGGGTGTTGTTCATGCCCACGTAGAGCATGACGAAGAGAATGATGAGCAGCGCGATCGTTTTGAAGACAGCTTTGAACATGGCGTCGGTGGGTTTTCTCCGAGTGCAACGAGGCGGCGCCCGCGCCGCAAACGCAAAGTAGCCGGCAAGTTTCCCCTTTGCGTCGCCGCCGGTTCGCGCAAGTCTCGTCCCGATGCCAGCCGAAATCCTCGTGCTCGAACGTCCCGAAGCCATGGCGCGTCTCAAACGAAACGTGCGGACGCGCGCCCACGAAAAATTTCCCGGCATCCGCGCCCTCGTAACTTGAAGCTCATCGACATCACCCATCCGCACTCGAACGCGCTCGCCCCGTGGCCTGGCGACACGCCGTTTCAGTTCAAGTTCGTCGCGCGCCTCCGCGACGGCGCATCGTGCAACGTTGGCGCGCTTACCACGGGCATCCACAGTGGCACGCACGCCGACGCCCCGTTTCACTATAACGACACCGGCGCCACCATCGACACGCTGCCACCGGAACTCTTCGTCGGCCCCGCGCGTGTGTTCGCCGCCTCCGGCCGCGACCTCCTCACCCGCGAGGTCTTTGCCGGGCTCGACGCCCACGCCACACCACGGGTGCTCGTGCGCACCAATCACTGCGACGACAAATCGGTTTTCCCCGGACGCCTCCCCACGCTGGCGTCCGACGTGCCCGCGTGGCTTGGCGCGCAAGGCGTCCGCCTCATCGGCCTCGACGTCCCATCGGTTGATCAAGTCGACAGCAAGACATTGCCGATTCACCACGCGCTCGACACGGCAGGCATCGTCATCCTCGAAAACCTCGATTTGCGCGCCGCCGCGCCCGGCGTCTACGAACTCATCGCGCTGCCGCTGAAAATTGCCGGCGCCGACGGCTCGCCAATCCGGGCCGTCCTGCGCTCGGCTTAAGTTTTCTGCTCAGCTCTTCTTTTCCGTGAGTTCGTCGTAGGCAACGGTCAGGTTGCTCGCCAGTCGGTTGGGCAGCGGCGCGTGGAAATCGTCGAAGTCGGGAAAATTTTCCAGCCCCACGATCGTTTCCTTCGGCTCGCCGGCCGCGATTTTCTTCTGCGTGTAGTCGAGCACCGCCGAAAAATAATCGCGCAGCACGAGCAGGTCGCGGCGTTGGCCGGTCACGCCGAATTTCGGGTTGGCGTGACCGAAGACGTAGATCGCGTCGGCCGGGTAGGCCTTTGCGATCTCCTCGAGCACGACGATCCAATGGCGGATGCTGGCACCGGCCGGCCGATCGATCACGGGATACATGCGGTTGAACACCAGATCACCCATGTGCACGACATTGGCCTTCTCGAACATTACCGCCACGTCGCCGCTGGTGTGCGCCGCGCCGTGATATTCGGCCGTGATGATTTCGCCGCCGAGCTCGCGGCGCCACACGTTGGGAAAGGTCGTGTCGGCGTAGACTTGCTTGTCGAGCGTGCCGGCCTTTTCGGCGGCGGCGAACTGCAGCTTCGGCACGTTGGCATGCGCGACGATGGTCTTGGCCACGGGCTTGAAAATCGGATTGCCGCTCGTGTGGTCGGCGTGGTGGTGGGTGTTGAGCACGACGTCGAGTGTGCGGCCGCTGCCGCCCGGCAGCCCGGCGAGGCACGTGGCCGCAGTGTCGGGATACTGGGTGTCGACGACGAGCAGCGCGCCCGTGTTTGCGAGCCAGCCGATGGTGCCGCCACGGCCGGTGAAGATGCCGACATCGCGCCGCAGCGTGTGGAAAGCCGTGACGGTCGGTGGGGGTTGCGTCGCGGCCACCACGGCGGGCTTCGGAGCGGCGGGACGGGGCGCGGAGTCTTGCGCGAACAACTTTGAGCGGACCAGCAGGCCCGCGGTGGCAAACAGCGACGAACGAACTAGGAAATCGCGGCGGTTCATGCGGAGCGTTTAACCACGAATTAAAGCGGATGAACATGAAGAAATTTCCAGTAACCTTTACGCCCGGCCACGGTTTCCACTGGTAACATCAACCATGCCCCGCTGCCGCCGTGATTGCCACTTTCGAAGAAATCCACATTCATCCGTGTCCATCCGTGGTTGAAAAGCCGCGCCTTGCCTCTGTGGACACCGCTGCCGAACAACGCTCCGATCACGCGCTCATGCTCGCCGTCCGTGACGGCGAACTCGACGCGCTCGGTGAACTCTTCGAGCGTCACCACGGCCCGCTCTTCGGTTATCTGGTGAAGCACACCGGCGACCGGACTGCCGCCGAGGATGTCGCGCAAACGGTGTTCCAGCGGATGCTCAAATACCGCCACACTTACCGGGACGATGGGAGTTTCACTGCCTGGATGTATCACCTCGCGCGCCGCTGCGCCGCCGATCACTTCCGCAAAGCCAACGCTGCGCCGCACGCCACCGATCCCGCCGATCTGAACGAGCACGCGGACGAAACGCCGCACGCTGCGCACCTCGCCACCACGCACGACGACCACGCGCTCCTCCAGACCGCGCTCGCCCGCCACGATCGCGACGACCGCGAGGTGCTGCTGCTCGCGCGCTTCCAGGAACTCTCCTTCGCCGAGATCGCCGGCATCCTCGAATGCTCGGTCGGCACCGCCAGGGTTCGCGCCCACCGCGCGCTCCGCGAGCTGCGCGCCATCTATTTCCGGCTCCAAAAAGAATCCTCCGCCTGAGTCCTCCCTCTTCCTCCACCCACGACCCGCTTTCACCATGAACTGCACCCGTGCCCGCGAAACCTTTTCCGAATTGCTCGATCCACGCACCGCCGCGACCGCGCATCTCGAAGCCCGCACCCATCTCGCCGGCTGTCCCGACTGCCAGCGCGAGTTCTCATCCCTCAGCCAAACTCTTGCCGCCATCGACGCCATGCCCATGCCTTCGCCCACCCCGCGCCTCCGCCAGAATTTCTACGCCATGCTCGAGGAGGAAAAACACTCGGCCGCCAGCATCCATGTTGCCACCGCCCGGGATCGCCGCGCGCATCGAGTCTCGCTCTGGGGCTGGATTCTTTCGCCGGTCGCCGCAGTCGCGCTGCTCATCTTGGGCTTCGTTGTCGGCCAGCGCTCCGTGCCCGCGGTAACGCCCGCCCCCGTCAACGACACCGTCGCGATGCGGCAGGAAATCAAATCACTCCAGGAGCAGGTTTCCAAGATGGGCCAGCTCGTCGGCTATTCGCTCCTCCAGCAACCGCAGCGCCCGGCCAACGACCGGCTCCGCGGCGTGC
>OCZT010007902.1_pt1 | contig 10387 bp, 7 predicted proteins | sample 1539031 | NCBI WGS metagenome assembly OCZT01 (sample SAMEA3539308, study PRJEB22396) | soil metagenome | biome: tundra; feature: field; material: soil | place: USA | collected 2010-05 | depth 0.15 m
TGAAAGCACTGGTGGAAGCGGGGCTTGATTCTCTTCCCGGTGCAGGCGCAGAAATTTTAAATGACCGCGTGCGCAGATTAATTTCAAACGGTAAATGCGGAGGCAAAGAATGGCTGGATGTGATGCGAGCCGCTCATAAATTAAATATAACCACTTCCGCCACCATGATGTTCGGGCATGTGGAAACATTGTACGAACGCTTTGAACATCTTACCTGGATCCGTGAAGTGCAAAGCGAAAAACCAAAACACGCAAAAGGATTCCTGGCTTTTATTCCCTGGACATTCCAGGATACGGATACGCTTCTTGCTGAAGTCAGAAAAGTGAAAAACAAAACTACTGGGGAAGAATACATCCGCATGATCGCCCTGAGCCGCATCATGCTGCCGAATATTTTAAATATCCAGGCATCGTGGTTAACGGTGGGAAAAGAAATTGCGCAATTGAGTCTGCACGCAGGCGCAAACGATTTCGGAAGCATCATGCTGGAGGAAAATGTGGTATCGGCTGCCGGAGCGCCTCACCGTTTCACTTCAAAAAGCATACAGGATGCTATTCGCGAAGCAGGATTTGAACCCCAGCTCCGCAGCCAGCAATACGAATACAGAAATCTTCCCGCTGAAATTGAAGAGCAGGTGGTGAGTTACTGATTTTCCTCATTTTCTATTCAAACAATTTTTTCTACTCTTGCTCGTTGATTGTAAAAAATATTACAATGAAAAACATTACTTTTTTCTTTTTTTTCATCCCTATTTTTTCTTTTGCCACGCACATGCGCTCGGGAGAAATTACATATAGATGTCTTGGGGGATATACCTATGAGATCACGCTGACCACTTATACAAAAGGAAGTGCATATATGGCAGACCGCTGCTATGAGCAAATGAATTTTGGAGATGATACTGTTCATTACTACGTTTGTCGTTGTAATTATGAAGCAGGCGATCCAGCCACTGATCCCTGGGGTGCAACTTCTTGCACGAAATGCACTGCACACCACATGGGAGAATGGAGCATGTTTTCCCTTTGCCTGGACATCAAAAAAAATGTTTTTTGTGTCACACATACTTTTGCCGGTCAGGGCAATTATGTTATTTCTTTTTTCGAATCAAACCGAATGAACGGCATTATAAATATTGGTACCGGTATCCCGTTATACATTGCGGATACTCTTTACGTCAGCCCTTTTATTACCTGCAACAATTCTCCTGTTTGTATGAATCCCATACCCGATACTGCTCATGTTGGAATTTGTTATTCTTATAATCAATCGGCAATTGACCCGGATGGGGATAGCTTATCCTATAAGTTGATCAGCTGCATGGATACGGCCAATCATCCCATTACAGGATATTTTTTTCCATCAGGCATTTCTATGAATTCACTTACCGGGGATCTTACATGGTGCTCGCCACCGCCAATTGTTCCTCCAGCACCCAATCTCTGGAACTTTGCCATAAATATAGAAGAGTGGAGAAAGGTCGCCAATAATTATACTTTGATCGGCACAAGCATGCGCGACATACAGATTTTTGTCGAAGCTTGTGCAGGAATGGCAGTGCACGATATTGTTTCTGAATTGCCGGGCTTCACTGTTTTTCCCAATCCTTCTTTTTCCGATGAAATCACTTTTGATCTTGGGAAAAATAAATTCCCGCTTCACTTTGAGGTATTTGACTATTCAGGAAAAAAAATTGCAGACAATACAATCACTCAAAAATTATTTTCCCTGAACATTCACGCTTATTCCGAAGGGCTTTATGTTTTTCTGCTGACAAATCCGGAACAAGGTTTTGCTTATGGCAAATTTGAAAAATCTCATTAATTGTTAAAATATAAACATACAACCCTTAATAACACCCCCTAATTTATTTTTTTGGTTACCTGCAAGTAATCTTTATCTTTGCGGAATGCTTAATTATCCAAGATGTTAAAAAGAGCACATTATATCATAACTTTTGCCGTTGGAATAATTACACTTTTTTCAATAGTGTTTTATTCTTCCGCCTGCAAAAAAAATAAGGATTGCAAGGCAACTATTACCGTAACAGATGCCGGAGGATTACCTGTTGCAATCACTTCAGTTACTATGGCTCCCACACAATCTGCGCCACAGGGAAATCTTACTATACAAACTCAAGTCGGAACTACGGATGGTTCCGGTTCTGTTTCTTTTACTTTCAAACTACCTGCTATTCTTCAGGCAAGCGTACAGTCACCTAATCCCCCTAATGCCATCTATAACGCGCTTGTTCAGCTGGAAGAAGGCAAAACGGTTACTAAAACCATTAAAGTTAATTGATGGAGTAACTCTACCCTGTTTTTTGTTCCTTTTTTAATTTTTTATTCGGGTATTTGCACTATTTTTGCTCCGAAGGAGTCCCTTCGGGAATAGTATTCTATTTCTATCTAAAGTGAAAAATTTATTATTCATATTGTTTTCCCTTCTTTCTTTTTCCGCTTTTGCCACACACGAGCGCGCGGGAGAGATCACTTACAAATGCCTGGGAGGAAACACGTATGAAATCTCTTTTACCACTTACACAAAAGGAAGCAGCACAGCAGCAGATCGATGCAGCTTATCGGTAAATTTTGGAGATGATACCAGTCATTACACAGTGTGTCGCAGTAATTATGAACCCGGAGACCCAACGAATGACCATTGGGGAACTTCCTGCACAAATAATCAGAGTTGTTCAACCCACCATATGGGAGAATGGAATATCGGGTCTCCTACATTATGGTCTTTGGATGTCAAAAAAAATGTTTACACCATCAACCATACTTATCCCGGGCCGAACAATTACATTATTTCTATGGTTGATCCTAACCGGAACGATAATATTGTGAATGTAGGAACCGGGGTGGTTTTTTCCATTCAGGACACACTTTTCATCTCTCCTTTTATTACTTGCAACAATTCTCCTCAACTCATGAACCCTCCTGTTGACAGAGCCTGTGCAGGGCAATTGTTTATACACAATCCTGGTGCGGTGGATCCGGATGGAGACAGCCTGGCATATCACCTTGGAACCTGCTTTGATGATGTTGGCCATCCCATTGCCGGGTATTGGATACCCCCCGGAGCTGCTGTTAATGCTGTAACCGGAGATTTTACATGGAGACCTCCGGCTTCACAATCCCCCTTGTGTGACGAATATAATTTTGCCATAGACATCCAGGAGTGGAGAAAAATTGGCGGTGAATATGCTTTGATCGGAACGGTGAGGAGGGATATGCAGGTAAGAGTATGCAATTGCCAGAACATTGCTCCCGTAATTGCTGTTGTAAAGGATACCTGTATTATTGCCAACACTCCTCTTACATTTATAGTAACCGCCACCGACCCGGACAACAATTGGATTCAATCGTTCACGGCAACAGGAGGCCCATTCAACACTATTCCATCAGCAACGTTTACTTCCGATGCTCCAATTTCTCCAACAGCAACCGGAATTTTTTCATGGACACCTACCTGCCTGCAGGTGAGAAAAAATCCTTATATTGTTACATTAAAAGCAACGGATGACGGGGCTCCGGATAATCCTCCTATGTATCTTTCCGATTACAAAACATTTTTTATCACGGTCATCGCCCCTGCTCCTCAAAATCTTACTGCTGCTCCAACATGTAACGGTATGAATTTGCATTGGGATACCGCGCCTTGCAATAATCAGACGGGCAATATGCTTTTCAAATACGAGATATACAGGAAAGCCGCCTGCGATACACTCAAACACGACTATTGCGAAACCGGTGTGCCTGCAAACTGGGGCTACACACTCATCGGAACTACATTCTATAACGTAACTTCCTATACCGATAACAACGGAAGCAACGGATTGACTCACGGAGTGGATTATTCGTACCGTGTGGTAGCTTTGTATTACGATGGCGCAGAAAGTTATTGTTCAAACCCCGTGTGCAATCATTTGGTGCGCGATGTGCCTATCATCACCAACGTGGATGTTGTTTCAACCGGTGTTTTAAATGGACAAATAAATGTGAAGTGGGTAAAACCTGTGGCCGATGCTGCTGACTATGATACGCTCGTGCACAAAGGTCCTTATAAATATAAATTGTATCGCGCAACAGGATTTACTAACCCGGTTGCACCTATTGATTCTTTTGCAAGTCAACACTTCGCAACGCTGAATATAAATTCTTTCCCCGATGCCAGCCTCAACACATCAAGCAATGGATATACTTACCGTGTAGAGCTTTCGGATTCGTTAGGAATCGCTTGCCCTGCGCAAAACGCTTCCTCTGTTTTTATTTCCTGCCATACAGGCGACAGCCACAAAATGAAGCTTACCTGGCAGGCAAATGTTCCCTGGACGAATGACAGTTTTACTGTATTCAGGCAAAATGCTTTAAGCGGCTGGGATTCTATTGCCACTACTGCTTTGCAGGCTTTCACTGATACAGGTCTCGTGAACGGACGCAGCTATTGCTATAAAGTGAGAAGCATAGGATCCTATTCAGACGTCACACTTCCAGCTCCTCTCATTAACTGGTCGGAAGAACTTTGTTGTAAGGTTGAGGACATGGTTCCGCCCTGTGCGAATACACTTGCCGTTGATTCAAGCTGCGAGCTCAGCAGGAATCTTCTCACTTGGACAAATCCGAATAATTCATGTTGCAACGATGCGCTGTATTACATTATCTATCATTCCGATTCAACGGGAGGAGATTTTTCTGTGCTCGATACCATTCACGATATTCACACGCTTTCTTTCCTGCACGACAGTTTAAATTCCATCGCTGGATGTTACGCTGTGACTTCTGTTGATTCATCCGGCAATCAAAGCGCTTACAGCAACATCGTATGCGTGGACAATTGTCCTTATTATCATTTGCCGAATGTCTTTACTCCCAACGGGGACGGGACAAACGATTGGTTTACTCCGCTTCATCCATATAAATATGTAAGAGACATTGATATTCAGATCTTCGACCGCTGGGGTATGCTTGTATTTCACACAACCAATCCTGAAATTCTCTGGGACGGCAGGAGCGCTCAGTCCAAAATGCTCTGCAATGACGGAGTGTATTATTATGTCTGCATGGTGAACGATATCCGCCTGAAGGGAATTGTTCCCCATGTGCTCAAGGGCAACGTATACTTGCTAAGCCACGAGTAAAAACCCCACTTACATTTTACAATTTCCGGTTCGTAATAATTCGTATTTCGTACATTCGTACATAATTCGTTGATTTATGTTTACAGGCATCATTGAAACCACAGGGAAAGTGATTTCTCTCAGGAAAGAAAAATCCAATTTAATAATTGGGATTGAATCTTCTTTTGCAAAAGAGTTGAAGATCGGGCAAAGCGTTGCGCATAATGGAGTTTGTTTAACAGTAGAATCCAAGGGACAAGGGACAAAGGACAAGGGACAATATTTTGTAACTGCGGTTAAAGAAACTCTTCACAAATCCAATCTTGGTTTATTGAAAAAAGGAAGCATAGTAAATCTTGAACGTTCACTGGAAATCGGAGACCGGCTGGACGGACATTTTGTTCAAGGGCATGTGGATACCACAGCTACTTGTAAAGAAGTAAAAAAACAAAATGGAAGTTTTCTTTTTGAATTCAGAATTCAGAATTCAGAATTCAGAATTAAAAATCTCATTATTAATAAGGGGTCTATTTGTATAAATGGAGTTAGCTTAACGGTTGTTGATGTGATGAAAAATATTTTTTCTGTCGCAATAATACCACATACATTCAAGCATACAAATTTCCGCACGATGAAAAAAGGTAGTGGCGCGAATATTGAATTTGACGTGCTCGGAAAATACATTCAAAAAATAATTTCAAAATAATCTGTGGCTGAAAAAAAATTATTTCTGCTGGATGCAATGGCGCTCATTTACAGGGCGTATTACGGTTTTGCAAAAAATCCGCGCCTTACTTCCAAGGGAATGAACACTTCTGCCATTTTCGGCTTCACAAATATTTTATTTGAACTGCTCCGGAAAGAAAAGCCCACTCACCTCGCAGTTGCTTTTGACATGCACGGACCCACAGAAAGAGAAGGATATTTTGCCGAATACAAAGCAAACCGACAGGCAACACCCGAAGATATAATCAGCGCGGTACCCTATATCAAAAAGATCCTTCACGGTTTTGGAATCCCGGTACTCGAGAGCGAAGGGCATGAAGCAGATGACATCATCGGTACACTGGTAAAAAAAGCCGAGAAGCAGGGATACGAAACCTACATGGTTACTTCGGATAAAGATTTCGGACAATTGGTAAGTGATAAAACGTTCATGTTTCGCCCGCCCGCATTTAAAAGCGGGTGGACCACGTTGCGCGAAGAAGATATTCTCAAGCGCTGGGAAATAAAAAACGTCAGCCAGGTAATAGATATTCTCGGGTTGATGGGCGATGCAGCAGATAACATTCCCGGGCTGCCCGGTGTGGGAGAAAAAACCGCCATCAAACTGGTGCATGAATTCGGAAGTGTGGAAGAGGTGATCAAAAACGCGGACAAACTGAAAGGAAAACTCCAGGAGAACGTGATAAAATTTGCCGACCAGGCGATTCTTTCTAAACGGCTTGCCACCATTCACTGCGATGTGCCTGTTGCATTTGACGAGGCAGATCTGATCATGAGTGAACCGGACAAGGAAAAACTTTCAGCTCTTTTTGCCGAACTTGAATTCGCTACACTTGGGAAAAGGATATTGGGAGAAGGAATTTCAAATAATGTTTCCTCCTCTCCCGCTCTCCCGCTCACCGATTCTTCTAATCAAAAAGAAACGGAGAAAACAGGAAACGGAGAATCGATAGAGTTATTGCAAACAATTAAAGATGTTTCGCACACATACCACTTAATAGATACAAAAGAGAAAAGAAAAAAACTCATCGCTGATTTAGGGAAACAAAAATCTTTTTGTTTCGATACGGAAACAACCGGCACGGATGCGCATAATGTAGAATTGGTCGGGATGTCGTTCTCGTTCAAAACACACGAAGCGTATTACATTCCTGTTCCTGAAAATTATAATGAAGCCCACGCAATTGCAAATGAGTTCAGAGAAGTTTTTGAAGATGAAAGCATCGGGAAGATCGGACAAAATATAAAGTATGATATGTCGGTTCTCAAATGGTACGACATCGAGATCAAAGGAAAATTGTTTGATACGATGATCGCGCATTACCTCATCCAGCCCGATATGCGCCATAACATGAATTTGCTTTCGACAACGTATCTGAATTATTCTCCTGTCTCCATTGAAACGCTCATCGGAAAAAAAGGAAAAAACCAGTTGAGCATGCGTACTGTTCCAGTGGACCAGATTTGCGAATACGCAGCGGAAGATGCAGATGTGACCATTCAACTGTACGACAAATTTCTGCCGATGCTGAAAGAAACCAGTACGCAAAAACTTTTTGAAGAGGTGGAAATTCCGCTTGTGCCTGTCCTTGCAGATATGGAAACAGAAGGAGTAAAGATAGACACCTCTGTGCTGAAAGAATTATCCGGTGAACTTGCAAAGGATATTGTTTTGTCAGAAAAAGAAATTTATTCTCTTGCCGGACAAGAGTTCAATATATCATCGCCTAAACAAGTAGGAGAAATTTTATACGATGTGTTAAAAATTGTGGAAAAGCCCCAAAAAACAAAAACCGGGCAGTACGCAACGAGCGAAGATGTTCTGGAAAAATTAAAAGGAACACATCCTGTCATAGACAAAATTCTTGAGTACAGAGAACTTCAGAAACTAAAGAATACATATGTGGATACTTTGCCCGAACTCGTGAATCCACGAACCGGGCGAATTCATACCACCTATAACCAAATAGTAGCAGTTACCGGCAGATTAAGTTCCGACAATCCAAATCTTCAAAACATTCCCATCCGCACAGAGAGAGGCAGAGAAATCCGGAAAGCATTTGTTCCGAGGAATCAAAATTTCACGCTGCTCTCGGCAGATTATTCGCAGATAGAACTCCGGATAATCGCAGCGTTGAGCGGTGACGAAGGAATGATAGAAGCATTTCACAGCGGTCAGGATATTCATGCGGCAACTGCATCAAAAGTGTATGGTGTAGAGATTGACAAAGTAACTTCCGATATGAGAAGAAATGCCAAGATGGTGAACTTTGGGATCATCTATGGAATTTCCGCTTTCGGGCTATCCCAGAGGCTCAATATTCCGCGCACCGAAGCAAAAAACATCATCGAAAATTATTTTGAAAAATATCCCAGGATCAAAGATTATATGAACAATAATATACAGCTTGCAAAAGAAAAAGGATATGTAGAAACCATCCTGGGAAGAAGGAGATACCTGCGCGACATCAATTCAGGCAACGCAACCGTGCGTGGTTATGCAGAACGCAACGCCATCAATGCTCCCATACAAGGATCTGCTGCCGATATGATCAAGATCGCTATGATAAACATCCAGAAGGAATTCAAAAAGAAAAAATTCCGCTCAAGAATGATCTTGCAGGTGCACGATGAGCTGGTGTTTGATGTGTACAAAGAAGAAGTGGAAGACGTGAAGCCGGTGATCGAAGACAACATGAAACAGGCCATTAAACTGGTTGTTCCTATTGAGGTGGAAACGGGAACAGGAGCTAACTGGCTGGATGCGCATTAATACCCCTTCAATCAACCTTTAGGAAAGGGCTTGGTTTGTCATTAAAATATTTTTCTATCTTTGGCAATCACTAATGAAAAAATCCCATTCAATCTAATTAAACCAACATGAACTCGTTGCAAAAATTATTCGTTTCTGGTACTGCAGTTCTTCTTCTTTCACCTTTTTTTTATGGCTGTGGCTCAAATAAAGAAAACGCGGAAACAGATGGAACAGATACCACTTCCATGGGCGAAACAGGAGGAATGACAAAAGGTCCCAGTAAAGCTCAGAACATTTTTTATTCAATTCCTTCTCCTATAGAACTGGCACAATTAATTCAGAAAGCCGGTGCAAAATACAATAAGGACTTGCTCAACCCGATTGAGAATAAGTCGAAGTATATGACCAACACCAGCAAGGCGCTGAACCTGGGTGTGTACGGGGCAGACCTCAGCTATACCAGCGTGTTTGACGACAACACACAGGAATCCATTCTCTATCTCGGATGCACGCGTACGCTTGCTGAGGCACTTGGAGTAGGCAATGCGTTTGATGAAAAAACAGTGGATCGCATTCAAAATAACACCGGAAAAAAAGATTCCCTTTTGACAATTATTTCCGATTCCTACATGTCAACGGACGAGATACTGAAAGAAAGCCAGCGTGAGGGCGCTTCTGCCCTTGTAATTACAGGCGGTTTTATCGAAGCTCTCTACCTGGGAACGCAACTTGCAAAAACCACCAAGAACAGTGCGGACATCATCACCCGCCTTGCAGAACAAAAAGGCACTCTTGATAACGTGGTTGGGTTACTCAGCACGTATGAAAAAGATGCTGCGGTTGCAGGTGTCCTTGCCGATGTGAAAGCGTTGAAAGTAATTTTTGACCAGGTTAAAGTTACTTCGGGATCAGCTTCTTCAGATGTAAAAACAAATCCTACTACGAAAGTTACTACTATCGGAGGAAAGATCACCTATTCAATTACTCCTGAATTGGTAATAAAACTTACTGATAAATCAGCAGAAATCAGAAACAAAATCATCAGCGGTCAAAACTAATAATAGTCATGAAAAACTTTTTAAGTCCTGTAAAACTTATTTTGATTGGTGCTCTTGCACTGTTAACATCCGTTAATTCCTACTCTCAGTGCAAAGGATTTGTAAAAAAACAAATTCCAAAACTTTCACCATTCATTCACAACGGGCAGATCAACAGTTCGGTTCTTCTTTCAGGAGACCATGCTGAACTTACCCTTACATTTTATTCGGGGCAGAACTACCGCATACTGGTTTCAGGCCAGGAAACGCTCGGAGATGTTTATTTCATCATGAAAGATGCCGGAAAGAACCAGCTCTTCAGCAGCAAGGACCAGGGAAAATCGGATTACTGGGATTTTACCGTTGAATCCACTCAGCAGCTGACCATCGAAGTAATGGTTCCGGATGTAGATGCCCCTTCAGGGCTGGTTCCCAGCGGATGTGTTTCGATCCTCGTTGGATTCAAGCAGTAAGAAATAATATTTCAAAAGGAATGACGAACTAGAAATGGTTCGTCATTTTTATTTTACACTACACACCCGCCCACGGTATCATTGGTATTTTCATCCACAAGAATAAAACATCCGTTAGCACGATTATTCAGAAAAGTATCTATGGCAATAGGAGAAGCAGTTCGCAATTGGATCCGTGCGATCTCATTCAGCATCACTGATTTTTCACCTTCTGTTTTCTCCAGCGAGTTCACGTTGATCTTGTAAAGCACATCGCGCACAGCAGCTTTCACG
>OCZT010007903.1_pt1 | contig 10385 bp, 11 predicted proteins | sample 1539031 | NCBI WGS metagenome assembly OCZT01 (sample SAMEA3539308, study PRJEB22396) | soil metagenome | biome: tundra; feature: field; material: soil | place: USA | collected 2010-05 | depth 0.15 m
ATCGGGGTGGCCGCTTTCAGCCGAATCGCCCGGCCGCTTTCAACCGAATTTTGCACACCAGCCGCAAGAAGGACCGAGACTTCAATCCGGCGCGGTTGGCCAGCACTTGGAAGCTGAAGCCCTTCTTCCTCTTGCGCTGGATCTCTGCCCACTCGCGCAGGTAGATGTGGTAGTCCTCGAAATCGAAGATCGATACTTCGGGTGCCGTGCTCCCCGGATCGGGCGGATCGTTGGATGTCTCCAGCGGGTCCGAGGACGAAGTCACCGGTAGCGAACCGACAAGGTCAGAACACGATGGGTCAGTGCAGCCGATTGGCTCTTGCCCGCGCCAGCGAAAAGATCGCCTGGCGTTGTCGGGTCGTTCGCTTGAAGCAAGATGCCGTGGTTGGTTGTGGTGTCGTCCACCCACTTCTGGACCAGAGCGGTCACATCGAAATTCAGGCTGCCGGAACTTCCCGCCTTCAATGGACAGCCAGCGATGGGCGTCGAGCCAACCCTGGAATTCAGGCTGTGCGTTCCTGGCTGGAACCAGGCCTTCGCGGAATCTGACGAGGACCAAGGTTCCAGGATGGGATAGATTAAGTAGGTGTGCGATGTCAGGACCAAGGTGTAAACACTGGTCCAAGCCGTGACCGAGGCGGATACGATGCGGCTGCCGAGCAGGGATGGCCGGAGGCTCGGTCTCCACGCATAGTATCCGACGTTTTCTGTCGTCTGGTCTAATCCGATCACGACCGTGGAGCAAGTTGGGCACACGGAGTTGGCTTGCGCACTAGCCAGGATTTCCACGGCTTCCGTCGCTTGGCTCTGGATGTCGAGTCCGATGCTGGGAAGCCGGGCATAGCCGCGGCCATAAACCAAAGTGTCGGAGATTCGTGCTTCGTCGATCTGGAAATAGCTCGGGCGAAGATCGTCGGGATATCCCCCAATGCCGAAATCTCCTTTGGGGTTGGCGCACAATGTGGCGTTCGATGCCCAATCGTTGCGCGCATAGACTGGTTGCGCTGTCTCGTCGATCCAGACGTAGACCTGGCCCTCGGTTCCCTCGACACTGATGGCCAGATTGAACCATTTGCCCAATGGGATCTTGCCAATATCCGTCACCAAGGCGCTCCACATGGTGTCGCCGGTTGTCTGGCGAAGCTGTTCTGTCACTGCTACCTGCCCGTCTGATGTTGCCCAGACGGTGATTTCGCCGTAGGATCCCATTAGGATCATCCCCTGGAGAGGGATGCTATCCAAGCGCAGCCGCATTTCGTAGGTCATCGATCCAGTTCTGTCCCAGCGGAGGCTGGGTGCGAGTACGCCACCGCGGTCCACGATGGATGGAACGCTGGAAGCGTGGGCGAAGGCCTTCCCATGCGGGGAAGAGACCAGAGCGATAGGACCTTGGGAGGTGAGGTCGTTTCCGTAGGGCGAGCGATCGGAGATTCGATTGCCGGAAAAAAGCGTGTCGAAGTTCCAGAGCGCCACCGTGTGCGCGGTCAGAAGGAAGGATCCCGTGTCTTCATGGATTTGGAAATTGAGCGCCTGGCTGGTAGTCGGATCGATGAAGACGTCCTTTCCGTCCCGGTTGACCACGATCCATTCCTCCCATCGGCCCGGCGCTCCGCTCAAGTGGAGGTGGATCACAAAACCGGAGTCGCGTGTCGTCTGAACAAGCCATTTGCCACCCACCAAAACGCCGGGGTTCTGCGGGTAGTCCACGTAGACGGAATCCACGGCTCCTAACTGGGATAGATCCAGTTCGCGTTGAAACACTCCTTGGATCAGAACCACCAGGATCCCGGAGACGTCACCATCCACGAGAAAGGTTCCGCTTTTCCCGCCCAGGATTCCGTTCTTCCAGACTTCCACCCTATAGCTACCCGGGTCGTGCAGTCCGAACCGAAATGTTCCGCTGGAATCACTGATGGTGGAATCCACGATGGCGAGAGACGCTCCCGTGGAGATCAGCCGGACGGTGAAACCGGAGAACGGTGACGAGGCACCGGAAACGATCTTGCCGGAGATCCTCCCGGCGTTGCCGGTACCCACGGCCCCCGCAACCCGGTTGTCGCAAGAAGAGAATGCAAGCACGCAGGCAAGCACGCAAAGCGCCGAGGCAGCGAGGGACACTCCGAATGTCTTAGAGCCAAGTCGCATGCATCTTCTCCGGGAACATCGCTATGCTCGTCAAAACCTGACGAAAAGCACAAAGATAAGTCGTCTCATCCGACCACTTTTCCACCAGGTTTCAGAGGGATTGCGCCCGCCTGGAGAACTCAGATGTGAATCCTGTGGGATCCACGAAATTCGAGGATGCATGCGGGATCGCGAGTTCAGCCGATGATTCAGCCTAGATTCTACGCGTAAATGGCGCCGTCAGGCTGTTGGAAGCTGACGGCGATGTTTGGGAGAATGGGAACGCAGAGAAGGAAACGATTCACCCTCGGTCCTTGGGAGGGTGAATCTGCCAACATCGGTCGCTGCTAGGTTGCAAGTTGACCAACGGATAACCCCAGCCATCCATCGGAGGATCAATGAACCCGCGAAAGTTTTATTCCCTATTCCTTGCGGGCCTGTGCTTCCTTGGCACGGCCCTTCCCGTTTTCGGAGCAAGTTTCCCAGCGGCATTGATGGATCGTCCTGTCACCGTGTCGGGGAACGGGAAGAGTCACACCATTGCTGTTCTCGGAAAGGACGGGAACATCTGGACCGAGAAGTGGTCGGGCAGCTCTGAGCTGGGTGGACCCGTCAGTGGTTGGTCGTGCTGGACTCGGCAGGCCGACTTGGTTTTAGGCGACGGAAAAGTTGCATCCTCTCCTTGGCTACAGGCCCCCAACGGGGCCGGGACGATCAACCTCTTCGCCTTGGGGCAGGGAGATTCCACGCGTCGCATTTGCCAGTGGACCATGTTCACGCAGGCGTTCCAAGGAACCAATGGGATCGCTGGTGCCGACTCTGTGGTCACGTCTTTAGCGTCAGCGCAAACCAACTCCGGATGGCAGACCTTGTTCGCAATCTTCGCCGACTCCTCGCTGCGGTACCGGCAGTGGGATTCCGTGAATTGGGTGTGGTCGGGCTGGAAGGTTTTGGGCAGCGGCTTTGCGCTGCTGCCCCCGTTCGCGACCCAGGTCACGGCGACGGATGTCAACGTGTACGCGACGCGGCCTGATGGGATCGTCATTCAGAACTGGTGGAACGGCACGACTTGGTCTGGCTGGGTGACGCCCCCCTGGCAGAAGGTGGCCTCATCCCCTGCTTCCGTGAATCTCGATTGGACCACGCATTTCCTCTTCGCGAGGGATAGCGGCGGGAATGCCGTGGGTGCGATTTGGAATGGAAGCAATTGGACGGCTCTACCTCCCAGCGAAATCCCGGTCCTCTCTGGGGTATCTGCTGTGGTTGCCGACACCGACAGTGTATTGATCTACGCGAAGGCGCCGGACAGCTCGCTCATCCGCTTCCCCTGGAGCCGCAAACATTCTTGGGGCGCGGTCGAGCATCTGGACGGGCCGGGCAGCTGTGGGACAACTTCTGTCAAACATTTTGCGACGGGTCCCCTTCGCGAGATTCGCTGGGAAAGTGGATCGCTTCGACTATCTCAGGACCTAGCTGAAATGGGCGGCACCTTGGGGGTCTTCGCGTTGGATGGTAGACATGAAGCCAACCTTGCATGGAGTCCCGGCCAAACTTCCCTCCGCGCGAGCCTGCACTCCGGCCTGCACCAAGTTCGGATGGAATCCGGCTCGGCGGCCCTTTTCGTTCCGTAAAGCCGTCCTGTCCCCGCTGACGACCTCGAGCACCTCTTCGGTGCTAGAGGCATAGGGGATGTTGCCAATGCCAATTTCTGGTTATCCCGGCACCAGAGCACGCGGCCGCAAGGCCTGACGTTGTTTCAAGCCTGTCACAGATTCGGCAACGGAAATTTCGTGAATTCCATGGGATACATGAAATTGGACAATTTCTGGCGAATCCTACAGCGCCTGCCTGTTGCCCGATATCTTCCCTACAGGTCGAATCCTCGACCTCTCCTCGCCGGAATTTGGGCTGGGAGACAATTTCCTTCTAGGGAGACAATTCATGCATAAATACCTGTCACGGATACTCGCCATCAGTGCGGCTTCCGTACTCGTCCAGACGACCATCGCTCGTGGCGGTTCCTACTGCGACTTGTCCTGGGTCGCCGCCAACGGCTCGCAGGCTGGAGTTTCTGCAGCTCCTTCTGCCAATGGCCACGTCGTGGCCTTGCGGGGGACCGACGGCATCATTCGCCTGAATGAATGGCAGACCAGTAGCAGCACTTGGTCAGGTTGGATCGTTCTGCCGAGCCAGAACGATTCGCTGGGTGACCCCTGGGTGCAGTACATCTCGAATCCCGGTGGAACCTACAACGGGACCAGCATCGCCGGGCAGAATGTGTATGCGCGCGGAAAAACCTTCATCTACCAGTGGATCTGCACCCGGTCGGGAAATTCCTGGGTAACTTCTCAAGCAACGCCTGTCATTTCAATCCTGGACGGCTCCGGAAACAAAGTCATCAGTCGTGTTGCCTCCGCACAGATCAACGCATCCACCCCATATGGAGGGGAGCAGGAACTGTTCGCTACGTTCTCAAATGGGACTGTGAAATACAGGAAATGGACCCCCTGGGGGCTGAATAATGGATCGTGGAATGACACCTGGACGGACATGGGAATCAGCGGTGTTCAAGGCGCACCGTATGCCATCCAGCTCAGCCCGACGACAGTGAATCTCTACGTGCACCAGGCCGACGGCTCCATTAGGCAAAATTATTGGAACGGTTCCAGCTGGAGTGGATGGCTGACACCAGATGGGAGTGGATCAATTGGCTATGGTGATGTGGCTTCGACGTTCGCTACGTATCACTACCTGTATTCTTTCTCCACAAATGGGAATCTCGAGAGCGAAGCTTACACTGGTGGGAGCTGGACTGCGTGGACCACTTACGCTTCGCCGATCAAGAAATCCTTGGCACCGGTTAAGACTTCCGGCTTCAACGGGATTCTCTATGGGATAGATGCGAACAACGCTGTTTGGAGCGCGGTGTTTAATGGATCGAGTTTGACCTCCTCCGCTCCAGTCAATTGCCAGAACGTGCTTCCCGACGCGCTCTAAGCACTGGTTTCATCATTAGCTGGTTTTCCTTCGGCCACTCCGGGTATTTCGCGGGGTGGCCATTTCTTTATCCAGCATGGATTTCGCGGAATTCGCAGTATCCCATGCCGGGACAATTCGTTGAAGCCAAGTACGCGTCATCTGTGGTCCGTACATGGTGCCAGATGGCCGTAAACTTCGAATCCGCACAAAATGGTTGATGCCTACCCCCTCGGAATCCCCAACGCCGCCTCGCATTCGCGCAAGGCCTCTTCGTACTCCGGCGCGCGGTGCAGCGGGAGGAGGCGCTCGGCGAGCAAGGTCCGCGCGGGTTCGGGGCGTTCCAAGCTGCGCAAAAGGATCAGTGCAGATTGCCACAAGGCGTCTTCGTCGTCTGGAGCCACAGACAGAATCTGTTCGTACTTGAGGAGCGCTTGCTCCCATTCCTCTTGGGCAGAAAGTGTCAATGCCCAAAGTCGCAGGGCAGGGAGCCGGTAGGCGCCTACGGAGAGCATGCGCAGTTTCTTGATGCCTTGGTCCAAGAGGATGTTGGCGCGGCGGTCTTCGCCGTCGGCGATCAGGTCCAGGGCTTGGGCCAGGGAAGATTCTACAGCTTGGATGTCGGAGTCGGTGTCGTCCATGTTCCGGGCAAAAGTACCTCTGCTCTTGGTCTTGGAGTCGGTGCCGGGAATTAGGTAACCTTAGCGCCAATGTCGAATCGATCCGTCTTCGCGATCCTTTGTCTGGGATGCGGCTTGGCCGTCGCCTCTCCCCAGGACTTGGGTTTGGACTGGTACTCGGTGCCAGTTCCCGGAATCTCCGATCTGGATCGCGCCGATATGGGGTTGGCAGGCGAAGCCGAGCCGGGAGGCCCATTGTTGGATGCTCTGGCGGGAGGAAGCCGCAACCACACCAGCATGGGCCTGTCGTACCAGCGTGACCGCGCGACCCTCGAGGGCGGCGATTGGAGCCGTCGTCAGATGGGGTTTGATCTCGACGCGGTTTTGGAAGGCACGGAAGGCCTCGTCTTTGGGATGCAGGCCATGGATTTGCAGCCCAAGCCCTCGGCCCAGACCGCTAACACCAGTTGGGCAGTAGAAGAGCCCCAAGGAGGACTGCGCCTGGGGATCGGTGCTGACGCCTTGCGGCTGGTGCGGGAAAAGCGCGACTGGACTCTTGGCGTGGGCCTTTGGATCCCCATCTACAGCTCGGCCATGGCTTGGGAGCTGCAGACCGCCTTGGTGCGTACCCGGACCTTCCGGTTGGACCTGTCCTGGGCCTGGAACGATCCATCCACTCCGGCGAGCCTCACCCGATTTGTGGACGACACCACAACAATTTCCGATACCATCCGATGGCGTTCCAGCCAGAAGCGATGGTCGGCGCGCCTGGGGTTCTCCCCGGTGGATGGTTTGGCGGTCCAGGCTTGGGGTGGCTGGAAGCGGGAAGAAGATCCCGGTCCGCAGACAGATGCTGCCTGGTGCCTTTCGGGCGCTTCCTGGTTCGGGGGCGCCCAAGCCGCCTGGGCGGCGGGTGACTGGAGCGTGGACGGTGAGGCGCGGGTCGACGACGGCCACGAGCAAGCGCGATTGGACACCGGGGCAACCAGCGGTTTGGATCCATCGGGCCTCGCTGCGGGTCGCGCTGATCACGCGATGGCCAACGGAAAACTGGAACTGCACGGATGGGCTTACCGGTTTGTTCAGAATCCGTCCATATCGCTGCAGCCGGTCGTGGCGGTGCAGGGCGCTTGGATGCGCCTTGATGGATCGGAATCGGGATCGGCCGTGCAGCCCTGGATCCAGGATGGCAACTGGGGCGAAGAGCATCGCTGGGAAGCCGAGACGGGGTTGCGTTTGGATTTTCCTTGGCTTTCGCTCGAACCCAGAATTGGGATCCAGCGACGGGAAATGACGGGCGATCCTCCGCGTCTGTGGTGGGGATTCCCCGCTGGGTCGGGTACGTCCTGGAGTCTTCCGTGGCAGGCGAAGGTCTTTCGCGAGACCCAGACAGGGTCCAGGATCTCCTATCGAATCTCCGGCGAGATCCACCTCTCGGGCAATTCGTCCTTCGTTCCAGGTCTGTGCCACGAAGCGAGCTTGGGACAGGAATTCTGATTCGATGAACAAAGCGTCTCCTTCCGTGGCAAAAACCGTCCTCGCCACCCTTTCGGGTGAGGTCATGGGTCGCGCCGCACTCCTAGGGCTGAATTTCTTCGTGGCCAATCGGCTCGGTGCAGGGCAATACGGACAGATGGGGGTCTTGTTGGCCGCTGCCTCAATGTTGCAGCCCTTGGCAGATCTGGGACTCACTCATTTGGCCTTGCGCACTCTCTCCGAGGTGGGCGGTGAGCATCGCTTCCCGCTGTTCCTGGCGTTTAAGTCTAGCGGAAGCTTGCTGTTCTTCCTGGTCCTCGCAGTGTGGAGTCGATTCTTGGGCGTGGAAGTCTCTGTTGTGGGGTTTTTCCTGGCTGGAGTCTTCGTTCTGCTCAATACCTGGGGCGATTATTTTCGACAAATTCTGCGCGCTCGGCAATTGGCCGTCGTTGAATCTTGGATGCGGCTTGTCTTCATCGCCGGTGCCTGCACGGGAGCAGTCTTGATGGCGACCTTGAATCCAACGCCGACGCTCGCCCTGGTATGCATTTCCATCGCGCCGCTTTCGCTTTGCGTCGGGTATGGCCTGGCTCTAGTCTGGAGTGGGCTTCCAAGCCTTCCATCCTTGATGGGGGCGGAATCCTTCCTGCGGCAGAACGGGGTGGTGGCCCTGGGTTCCATGGCGTACCTCCTGCTGGTGGTGTCCATCATGCGCCTGGATGTCTGGATGGTGCATCACTTCCTGGGTACCACAGCCACCGGAGCATGGCTTTCGGCCTACAACCTGGTCTACGCGGGAGCGTTCCTGGCGCAGGGTTTGGCTTCTGTCGCAATCCCCCGTCTCATGGATCCCACGACTTCCGCCCCACGTGTCCTTTGGAAGGTCTGGCGTCTTCAAATCGGGCTGGCGGTGGGACTGTTCCTGGGCGTACAGGCTCTAGGCCCTCGCGTTTTCCAACTGGTTTTCCGGTCGCCAGATTTTCAAATGGCGGTCCAGGTGGTTCCACTTCTTGGCGGAATGCTCGCGATATCCACCTTGGTGGTGCTCTCCTACTTCCTCTTCCTGGTCGCCGGTCGTCTGTGGTCGTTCCTGCTTCTCCTGGCTCTGGCAGTCTGTGTCAAAATCTGTCTCGGATTCATCCTGGTTCCCAGGTTCGGCCTGCAGGGCGTTGCTTGGTCGGGATTGCTTTCCGAAGGGCCCGAATTGGCAGTTGCGGCGTGGTGGGGCTCAAAACTCTACTTGGACTGGAGACGGAAGACCGCTGTTTGACCTCGGCGAAGCCTGGGGAAAGGCTTGACCAGAAAATCCACTAGCCGCATTCCCAAACGAGGACTGCGGAAGTAGCTGCGGAACTCGTGGCGAACCGCCTCGAAGCCGCTTTCCTTTGCCAGGCAGAGCAGTTCGGATTTGGTGTATTCGCGGAAATGGCCAGGATTTGTCCATTCTTCGCGGATCATCTCGTAGGGATTGATCCCCGCGAGCATCTTCATTCGCTTGTCCAGAGATACCGCGTTGGGCGTCTGGACCACCAAAAATCCCTGCGATGAAAGGCCGTTGGCCAAGAAGCGAAGGACCTGCTGTGGCGCCGTGGGGAGGTGTTCGATCACCTCAGCGAAGACGATCAGGTCGAACCGAGGAAGCTCTATCCACAAGTCTGGATCGCGGGCATCGTTGAGGTTAAATGCGATGTGTCGGATTTTGTCTGGCATTGTGCAGATCAGGTCGCGGGCGTCGGGCAGGCCCAGGGTCGCGACATCCTCGAAAATGTCGGCCAAACGCAGGGTGAACATGCTCGAGCCGATATCGAGGACTTTCGCGTCCTTCGGAAGACCCAGGGTTCGGATCAGTCCCTCGAGGTATTCGTAGCGAGGGTTGTGATCGGAGCCGTATCGGGCCATGTCGCTGGAGCTAGCTTGCGACAAGTGCGTGAACTCGTTCATCCGGCGACTTTCTGAGGGTTCTTGTGAAGCTCCACCACGAAGCTGTAATGGCACTTGGGCGGTCGCAGCCAAAGCGTGCGGTGCCAGAGGGACGGCTGGAAGTTAGCGTCGCCAAACTTCGAGGACTTCAGGACCTTCCGAAGACGCCCGACGGTGTATTCCGTGAGATGTGTGGGGTCCACCCATTCGCGCCCCAGCAAACGGTTCCAGTTGAACCGAAGATTTCTCAGTAGTCCGCCCGGCCTCTTGTAGAAGGCCCAGCGGTCAGGCGTGGAAAGCACCAGGATCCCGCCGGGCTTCAGGACGCGATGGGCTTCGGAAAGCATGGCCAACGGGTCCGGCACGTGTTCGATCACATCCAGCAGGAAGACCCGCTCGAAGCTGTTGTCGGACCATGGGAGCGCGATGGGGGAAGGGGCGATCCGGCGAAGGTCCCAGGAAGGACGAGCTTCCTTCAGGCGGTCCAGGGTTTCACCGATGATGTCCGCGCCGTGCAGGGACAGCGTGGGGTCGGTTCGCTCCAAGGTCAGGAGCATGCCGCCCAGCCCACAGCCCCAGTCCAGGACCGCAGCCCCTTTGGAAACGGGGGTGCGCACGAATTGGCGGTAGTACGACTCGGGTCGCGAGCCGTAGGCCGTGTCTAGGTAGTTGGCGTAGGATGCCGTGGTTTTGGCGGTCGTGGAGGTGGGCACGGAGGTCAAAATGCACTTTCCAGGACAATGCGCATCCAGCTGGTCAACGACTATCCCAGCGGTGGAGGAGCGGAGGTCCACCTCCACGCCTTGGCCGCGCTCTTGGCCGAAAATGGGGATTCGGTCGATATCCTGACCGCATCAAGGCACCCCATCCACTACGTCTCGCGGATCTTCAATCCTTGGCTCACCCTAGTCGCGTGGAATCGCTTTCGTGCCTTTCGGCCCGAGGTCGTGCATGTGCACAAGTACAACCTGGTCTGGTCCGTGGCGCCGTTTCTGGCGGCCCAATCGCTGCGGATTCCCGTGGTCTGCACGCAGCATGATTTCGGCGCCGTCTGTCCAGAAGGGTGGATGGTGCGGGGGAGCGGGGAGGTCTGTGAACTCGGCTTCGGAGCGCATTGCTTTTCCAGTCGGTGCCTACGCAGCAACACTACAGCATTGGATCTGTATCGTCGTTTCAACACCCTGCGGCTGGCCGTCCAGGTGCCGGTTCTGCGTAAGATCGGAAGAGCGTCGTGTAGGGAAAGAGTGTAGATCTCGGTGGTCGCCGTAT
>OCZT010007904.1_pt1 | contig 10384 bp, 10 predicted proteins | sample 1539031 | NCBI WGS metagenome assembly OCZT01 (sample SAMEA3539308, study PRJEB22396) | soil metagenome | biome: tundra; feature: field; material: soil | place: USA | collected 2010-05 | depth 0.15 m
GTCGGCGACGACGATCGCGTCCTTGCCGCCCATCTCGGCGATCACGCGCTTGATCCAGCGCTGCCCCGGCGGCGTCTTCGCGGCCAGCTCGTTGATCCGCAGCCCGACCCCCTTCGACCCCGTGAAGGAGACGAAGCGGGTCCGCGTGTCCTTCACCAGCGCCTCGCCGACGATCGGCCCGTCGCCCGGGATGAAGTTGAGCACGCCGGGCGGGAGGCCGAGCTCGTACATCAGGTCGACGAAGCGGGCTGCAATGACGGCGGAGTCGGACGACGGTTTGAGGATCGCGGCGTTCCCGGTGACGATCGCCGCCGACGTCATCCCGGCCATGATCGCGAAGGCGAAATTCCAGGGCGGGATCACGACCCCGACGCCGAGCGGAAGGTACGTCAGCCAGTTCTGCTCCCCCGCGATCGGGGTGAGCGGCGGCGGGTCAGCCAGCCGGAGCGCTTCGCGGGCGTAGAACTCGAGGAAGTCGATCGCCTCGGCCGTGTCGGCCTCGGCCTCGATCCAGGGCTTGCCGACCTCGAGGACGAGCAGCGCGTTCCAGTCGTCCTTGGTCTCCCGAATTCGGGCCGCGGCGCGGAACAGGAAGTCGGCCCGCTCCTGGGCGCTGCGGGTCTTCCAGCGCGCGAAGGCCGCGGTGGCCGCATCCAGCGCTTGCGAGACCTGCGCGAGGCTCGCTTCGTCGACCGCGCCGACGACCTCACTAGGCCGGGCCGGATTGATCGAGGCGATGCTGCCGGTCCCGCGCACCTTCTTGCCGTCGATCACGAGCGGATACGTTCGGCCTACGTCGGCGCGCGCACGAACGAGCGCTTCCTCGAGTGAACGGCGGTCGGCGGGATCGGTGAAGTCGCGGATCGGTTCGTTGTGAAACGGCGAGACGGTGCGAGGCGCGGTCAGCATAGCCCCGACGGCTCCGCTATCCGGAGTGCGGTTCCCTGGTGCAGCCCGCCGGAACGAAGTCGTAGCGGACGACCCCCGCACCTGAGAGAATATCCCGAACATGGTCTACGACATCGCTGTTGTCGGCGGGGGTATCGTCGGTCTCGCCACTACGCGCGAACTGCTGCTCCGCCACCCGCACCTGCGCCTCGCGAACGTCGAGAAAGAGGACGTCTGGAGCAAGCACCAGACCGGCCACAACAGCGGCGTCATCCATTCGGGCATCTACTACAAGCCCGGTTCGCTCAAAGCGAAGCTCTGCACGGAAGGCCGGAAGCTCGCCTGGGAGTTCTGCGACGCGAAGGGGATCGAGTACCGGAATGTCGGCAAGCTGATCGTCGCGACCGAAGAGTCGGAGCTCGGGCGGCTCGACGATCTGTGGGTCCGCGGCCAGCAGAACGGCGTCGAGGGGCTCGAGATGCTCGACGAGGGGCAGATCGCCGTGCGCGAGCCGCACTGCCGCGGGATCAAGGCGATCTTCTCGCCGGTCACCGGGATCGTCGACTGGGGCCTCGTCTCGCGCACGTACGGTGAAGACGCCAGAGAGATGGGCGCCGACATGTACCTCGGACACGAGGTCACGCGGATCGAGCGCCGTGACGGCATCACCGTGCTGAAGACGCCGAAGGGCGAGATCCAGGCGAAGTCGGTCATCACCTGCGGCGGTCTCTATAGCGACAAGCTCGGCCGGATGACGGGTGGCAGCGTCGATCCTAAGATCGTTCCGTTCCGTGGCGACTACCTGATCCTCAAGCCCGAAATGTCGCACCTCGTCAAGGGCAACATCTATCCCGTCCCCGACCCGGAGTTTCCGTTCCTCGGCGTGCACTTCACGCCGCGCATGGACGGCTCGATCTGGCTCGGTCCGAACGCGGTCCTCGCGTTCGCGCGCGAAGGCTACTCGTTCTTCACCATCAATCCGGTCGAGCTGTGGGATGCGCTGACGTATCCCGGCTTCTTCAAGATGGCGACCAAGTATTGGGAGATGGGCGCTGGCGAGATGTACCGCGATCTCGTGCGCTCGGCCTACGTCAAGGCGCTGCAGCGCTACATTCCCGAGCTGCGGCCCGAGGACTGTCTCCCCGGCCCGGCCGGCGTGCGCGCGCAGGCGATGACCGCCGATGGCGAACTGGTCGACGACTTCGTGTTCGAGGGCGCGGAAGGCGTCGTGCACGTGCGCAACGCGCCTTCACCCGCTGCGACCTCCTCGCTCGCGATCGGTAAATACATCGCCGACGACGCCGAGAAACGGTTCGACCTCTCGGCTACGTCGATCCCGGTCTAACGGCGTGCCACGCGACTTCGTCGACATCGAGTGGCTGGCCGAGCATCGCGGCGATCCGCGCGTCCACGCCGTCGATGCGCGCAGCGTGCCGCACGGCGGCGTCGTCGCGATGCCCTCCGGGCGCGAGCAGTATGCCGCCGGCCACATCCCGGGAGCGGTGCACCTCGACTACGCGGACGACCTGAGCGATCCGGCGACGCCGTACGCCGCGCGCGTTGCGCCGCCCGATCGCTTCGCGCGCGTGATGGGCGAGCACGGCATCGGCGACGACACGATCGTGATCGCATACGACGCCGGCACGATCCCCTTCGCGGCGCGCCTGGTCTGGATGCTCCGCTACTACGGGCACGACGACGCCTACGTGCTCGCGGGCGGGTTTCCGGCCTGGACCGCTGCGGGCTACCCGGTCAAAACCGACGCGCCGGCGTACGCACCTGCGACGTTCACGCCACGAGCGCATCCAGAGCTGCGCGCGACGCGCGACGAAGTGCTTGCGATCGCCGAAGGCCGCGGCGCGGCGCAGCTGCTCGAGACGCAGCGCGATCAAACGTACGCACAGCGTGATCGCGACATCACCGGCGCCGTGCGCCTCAGCGGAAACTTGCTCCTCGAAGACGCGCGCGGCGGCCGCGTCGCGGATCCCGCGACGCTGGAGCGCCTCGTGCGCGAAGCCGGCCTGGATCCGCACGCGCGCACGGTCGTCAGCTGTGGAAGCGGCGTCTCCGCATCAGGCGCCTGGCTCGCGCTGCGCGAAGCCGGCTTCGACGACATCGCGGTCTACGACGGCTCCTGGATGGAATGGGAGCACGACGCTCTCCCAACGGTGCCGAAGCCCTAGGCGTCGGGTCGGGCGAAGGCGATGATCTCGTTGGCTTCGCGGTGGTTCGTCCAGAAGCGGTGACCGTCGAAGGCGAGCGCCCGTGCGGGGAACGGGATCACGGCGAGGTCGTCGCACTGCGGTGTTGCACCGCGCGCGTCGACGCGCGTCAGCCAGTAGTCGCCGTGCTCTGAGTCGTCGGTCGTGACGCAGTAGAACTTTCCCTCGACGACGACTTGACCACAGATGCCATGCGGCACCTCGATCGTGCTCAGCACCGTGCCGGTGGCATCAACGCCGAGGATTCGCTTGTTGTACCACTGGCTGATGTAGAGCACGTCGCCGTCCCAGCCGAGCTGCGAGCCGGTGCCGTCCGGCGCACGAATCTTCGGGCCTGAGAAGCCTCGGCCGGGGACGTAGCGGCGCACGACCCGGTCGTCGTCGGGTCCCTCGCCGCCGTAAATGACGAACAGCTCGTCACCGGCGACGGTCAGCCCCCACGGTACGCCGGGGACCTCGGTCTCGTCGTGCGCCGTCCATCGCGCCGGATCGATCTCGTAGATCCGCTGCGTTTCGCGCGAACCCATCCACAGCGTGGTCCCGTCGAAAGCGAGCGACTGCGGCTTCGGCGCCGGCGACGGCAGGCGGAGCAGCTCGGTAATGGCGTCCATCGGCAACCTCTTCTCGGCGCAGCGCGCCGCTACGGGCGCACGGTACTGCTGGGACACGTCTTCGCAACCGGGCAGCGCGGACATTCCGGCCGCGCGTTGCGGCAGATAGTCTTGCCGTGCCGCCGAAGCACCCCGTACGCGCGCCGCAGCGACTCGGCATGCGCGCCGAAAACGCCAGCCTCTTCGAGCGTGATCTCGGCGATCTCGCGCCAGCGCTCGACGCGCTCTTCCGGCCGCATCCCACCGTCGCGCGCGAGCGCGAGCAATGCGCCATGGTCGGCGCCGAGCAGCGCCGCCGGATTCGGCGCGAGCACGTTGAGCCTCGCGTAGACGTCGTCGCGACGCTCGTCCGGGATCAGATACCCGGCGTTCTCGTGCAGGACGATCGCGTACGGATCGGTCAACGTCGCCGGCGGCTCGCCGTCGTGACGGACGAGCGCGTCGATCAGCGGGGCGAGCGCGGCGGCCATTTCAGCAACTGTGGACTGCCTGAATCTCGGTCAGCCGGTTCGCTCGGAACACGAAGTTCTCGAACCAGCCGCACGACGAGGAGTGCGGCACGCGCTGCTCGCGATAGTACGACAAGACGCGCAAGCCGGGCGACACGGTCGAGCGATGCAGGCGTGCGCGACCGTAGGCGCGGCGGACGGCATTCGGCGACGACCCCAGGCCGATCCCCCGCTCCGTGCGCAACGCGGCGAGCGAAGCTGTCCGCAGCTGCTTCGGTGGGGGCGTGAGAACGCTGGCGAGCACGGTCTCCTGGTACGCGCAGCAGCCTTGATAGTAGAGCACGACGCGGTGCGCCGGATCGTACACGATCGTCGCGTCGCGGGGCAGCGCGAACATCTCGCCGTCGCCGAGCGGCGCATTTGACGTGAGGCCGCGGCGCCAGGGTTGGAACATGTCCTCGCCGTGCGGCATCCAGCGCCAGAGCACCGGGTCACCCTGTGCCCACGGCATCATCGCGGCCCTCGTCGCGAACGGCAGAGCGACCAGCATCGTTGCAAGCGCGAGCACACCCAACACACGCCGGCGCATCACACGCCGAGGTACGCTTTCTTCACCTGCGGGTCGTCGAGGAGATCGGCCGAGGGGCCGCTCAGCGTGATCCGTCCCGTCTCGAGCACGTACGCGCGCGAGCTGACCTCGAGCGCCGTCTGCACGTCTTGCTCGACGATGAGGATCGAGACGCCGGTGGTGTTGATCCGCGCGAGCAGCTCGACGAGCTGGTCGACGAGCACCGGCGCCAGCCCCAGCGACATCTCGTCGATCAGCAGCAGCTGCGGACGCGCCATCAGCGCGCGCGCGATCGCGACTTGCTGCTGCTCGCCACCGGAGAGACGTCCGGCGAGGTAGTCGTACCGCTCGCGCAGTTGCGGCAGCAGCGTCAGCATCCGCTCGAGGTCGGCATCGACCTCGCGGTCGTTGCGCAGGTACGCGCCCATGCGCAGATTATCTTCGACGGACAGCGAGCCGAAAAGACGACGCCCTTGCGGCACCTGGAGGACGCCCGCGACGACGATGCGGTCCGGTTCCAGCCCCGTCAGCGACCGCTCGCCGTAGCGAACGGTACCGCTCCACGTCTTCACGACACCGCTAACGGCGCCGAGCAGCGACGATTTCCCGGCGCCGTTGGAGCCGATCAGCGCCACGACCTCGCCTTGCTCGACGTGCAGCGAGACGTCCCAGAGCACCTGCGTGTCACCGTAGCCGGCGCACAGGCTGTCGATGACCAGCGGCCCCTTCGCCGTGCGCGACGCGTTTGCGGCAGCGGTCACGCGCCGGCCTCCGGCGGCTGCACGCGCGCCGCGACCTCGCGGTCCGCTTCGATGATCCGGAGCTGTTCCTGGCGCTTCACCCAGCGAGAGCCAAGATACGCCTCGATCACTTGGGGCGAGGCGAGCACGTCGGCCGGAGCGCCTTGCGCGATCTTCCGGCCTTCAGCGAGCACGATGATCGTCGTCGAGATCGAGACGATCGCCTTCATCAGATGCTCGACCACGATCAGCGTGACACCGCGCCGGTTGACGTCGCGCAAGAGCTCGAGCGCCTCCTCGACCTCGGTGGCGTTGAGCCCGGCCATCACTTCGTCGAGGAGGAGTACGTCGGGATCGAGCGCGAGCGCCTTCGCGACCTCGAGCCGCTTGCGGTCGGGGATCGTCAGGTCGCTCGCCGCACGCTCCGCGACGCGCGCCAAACCGACGATCTCGAGCAGCTCTTGCGCGCGCTCGAACGACGCGCGCGTCGAGCGCTTTCCGCCGTATCGCCCGTACATCGCGCCGACCGCGACGTTCTCGCGCACCGTCAGGCTCGCGAAGGGCTTCACGACTTGGAACGTGCGGGCAATCCCGAGATGGCAAACGGCGTGCGTCGGGACGTCGGCGATGCGCCGCCCATCGTACGTGACCGATCCCGTGGTCGGCTTGTAGACCCCGCTGACCACGTTCATCAGCGTCGTCTTGCCCGAACCGTTCGGACCGATGAGCCCCACGACCGACCCGTGCTCGACGTCGAAGCTGACCTCCGAGAGCGCCCACAGCCCGCCGAACCGCATCCCGACATCGCTGATGCGGAGCGCCACACCGGTGGCGGTTTGGCCGGCGGCCGTCATGCCTTGTACGCCGTCAAGCTCTTGAGCCACGTGCGCGCGCCACCCTTCAAGCCGAACAGCCACACCAAACCGCGCGGCAGGATCAGCACGACGATCACGATCATCGCTCCGAAGAACAGCGTGTGGATCTTGATGAAGTATCGCTGCAGCAACTCGTTCGCGCCGGCCAGGATCAGTGCGCCGATGAACGGTCCGGCGACGGTTCCGGCCCCGCCCAAGATCGCCATGACGATCGGGAAGACGTTCGAGTCGACCGAGAATGCGATCGACGGGTCGAGGAAGCCGTTGGCCGGCGCGAACACGGCTCCCGCGGCGCCGGCCATCATCGCGCTGATCGCCCACGCCGTGATCTTGTAGCGCGTCGCGTCGATCCCGAGCACCGCTGCCGCTTCCTCGTTTTCGCGGATCGCGACGAACGCGAAGCCGAGCTTCGAGCGCGCGATGAAATACGTCCCGAGGATCGTAGCCAGCGCGACCAGCCACATCGCGTAGTAGTAGACGTAGAAATGTGCCTCGTCGACATGATGCACCGCCAGCCCGCTGCTGGCACCGAGCGCGTCGAGGTTGGCGACAATGTCCGACAGCGCCAGCGCGATGCCGAGCGTTGCGATCGCGAAGTAGTGTCCTTTGAGGCGCAGCACGGGCAATCCGACGACGATCGCGAAGAGCGCATTGACCACGCAGGCGAGCGCGACGTCGGCGAACAGATTGTCGATGCCGTGCGCCGAGAGCACCGCCGAGCAGTACGCGCCCGCGCCGAAGAACGCCACCTGGCCGAACGAAACGTATCCGGTGTAGCCGCCGATGAGGTTCCAACCGTACGCCATCGCCGCGTACATCAAGATGTTACGGAACACGATCTCGAGGTAACCGTTGTGACCGAACGGAACAGCGAGGAGGACCACCATCAGGGCCAGGGCGACGGCGATGGCGATGGGGCTGCCGGTGATTCCGCCGAGCCCGATGCGCCGCAACACTGCCGTCGTCGTCACGCCGTAGCCTTACCCATGATCCCAGTCGGCCGTACGATCAGCACGATGAGCAGGACGACAAGAGCGATCGCGTCTTGTAAGCCCGATCCGCTGATGTGCTGCGTTCCGATCGTGAAGTCGAGCTGCGTCGCGAACGCCTCGACGATCCCGTACACGAGTCCGCCGATGAGGGCGCCCTCGACCGAACCGAGGCCGCCGAGCACGCACACCACGAACGCTTTGATCAGAAACGGATCGCCCATCCCCGGATTGACCGCGTACGACAGCGAGATCAGCGTCCCGGCGACGCCGGCGAGCCCGGCGCCGAGCCCGTACACGATCGCGTAGATATGCGCGACCCGCACGCCCGAGAGCTGCGCCGCGCCGATGTCCATCGAGGTGGCGCGGATCGCACGGCCGGTCTTCGAGCGGGTCAGCCAGAGCTGCATGATCCCGGTGATCGCCAGCGCGGCCAGCAGCGTGAACAGCTTCGTCCAGGGGACGGTGACGTCGGCGATGGTGAAGTTCGCACCGGAGTAGGCCGTCGTGACGCCGCGCTGATCGCCCGTCCACACGATCAGCGCGATGTTCACCATCAGCAGCGACAACCCAAACGTCAGCAGGAAGATGGTGAGGATCGGCGCGCGCGCTACCCAGTTGATGAGATAGGTTTGGATCAAATACCCGAGCGCGAAGAGCACGACGAACGAGATCGGCAGCGACAGGAACGGGTCGACGTGGAAGCTCGCGAAGAGCTGGTACGTCAGGTACGCCCCAAGCATCAAGAACGCACCGTGCGCGAGGTTGATGATGTTCATGATGCCCCACACCAGCGAGAATCCCAGCGCGACGACCGCCAGGATTCCGCCGGCGAGGATTCCATTGACCAGATCCTGCGCGAAGAGGTGCACGGGCGGGTCAGGCTAGCGCTGGCCCCAGGGTGGCGCCGGGTACTTCGGCTTTCCGTCCGCGGTCAGCGCGGGCCACACCGTCGTGAGGCGACCGTTCTGGATCTGATTCACGACCATCGGCTTGTACAGGTTGATACCGCGGCTGTCGAACTTGATGATGCCGTAGAACGTCGTCACGTCGAGCTTGGCGAGCGCGTCGCGCACCTTCTCCGTATCGAGCGAGCCCGCTTTCTGGATCGCGTACTGGAACGCCAGGCACGCGGCCGTAGACTCCGCGTTGTGATAGTCGGCGCGATGGTGGTACGCCGCGTCGATCGCCTTCGCGTACTCTTGCGCGGTCTGGTAGAACCCCGGCGCACCCTTGTACTTCACCGCGTCCGACCACTGCGCGCCGCCGAAGACGTCGTTTGCGTCCTTGCCCAGCGAACTCGCGAAGTCGGGCGTGTCGGGACCGACCGAGTAGCCGTAGGCCTTCGCCATGACGTTCTGCTCTTTGAGACCCTTCTGCACGAGCAGGGCGTCCTGGAGATGACCCGCGTTGAGGATCACGTCGGGATTGGTCGCCTTGAGCGCGGAGATGATCGAGGATACATCGGTCGCGGTGTCCGGATACTTGTTGTTGTAGACGACCTTCATCCCGTTCGCATTGGCCCACGCCGCGGCGCCCTGCGCGACCTCCTGCGAAAAGGCGTCGCTCGCCGCGGTGATCCCGACGGTCTGCGCGGGCGGTTTCTGCGCCTTCGTCATTTGCAGGATGCCCTCGAGGTATCGCCGCGCCGGCGAGAGGACGCCGAACGTATACTTGAAGCCCTGATTGAAGATCTTCTCGGCCGCGCCGTTCCCCTCGACCATCGGGATCTTCTTGCGCTCGGCGATCTGCGCGACGGTGAAGCTCGTGCCCGAACCATAGGGGCCGAGCAGGAAGTTGACGTGGTCCTGATCGATCAGGCGTTCCGCCAGTTGCGCCGAGGTGTCGTTCTTCGACTCATCGTCGTAGTACTTGATGTCGACGTTGTACGTCTTACCGCCGACCTTGATCCCGCCGTGCGCGTTGACGTAATTCTTCCACAGCTCGTAGCCCTCTTGGGTGAGGTGGCCTTCCTTCGTGAGCGATCCGGTCAGCGAGACCGGGGAACCGAACACGATGGTATCGCCTGCGGCGGCTGCGGGGCCGGATGGCGCCGCGAGCCCGGCGGCCAATATCAGCGCGCCAAGCGCTGCGATGGGGCGAAGCTGCATCAAACACGTCCTCCGACGGGAACGGGGAACAAAACTGCACGGTCGATGCGCCCCGACGGGAACGATTCCTGCCTGGAACGGCAGTTGACGTGGGTTTTCCACCCTTCGTCAGGCTCTGGGTGACACGGTTTGTCAGTGCTGCGTGGGTAGTCAGACGCGCCGAGGAAGCGCGGCGCGGAGCGATGCCGCGTAGGCGCCTGCCTTGCGCGCCGCCTCGGCTCCGCGGGAACCGGCGTATGCGTCGATCAGTGCGCTCCCCACGATGACGCCGTCGGCCACTGCGCCGACCGCCGCGACCTGCGCCGGCGTCGAGATCCCGAACCCGACCGCGAGCGGCAGCGTCGTCGCCGAGCGCAGCCGTTCGATCGTGTCGGCAGCCCAGGCGACGTCCGGCTCCCGCCGAGCGCCGGTGACACCCAATCGCGAAACGAGGTAGACGAAGCCGCTCGATTCCGACGCGATCCGCGCGGCCCGCGGCGCCGGCGTCGTCGGCGCGATGAGGAGCGGGATCGCGAGTCCGGCGGCGCGCAGCGGCGGCGCGAAGGCGTCGAGCTCTTCCAGAGGGACATCGGGGACGATCGCACCGACCGCGCCCGCGTCACGCGCATCGCGCGCGAAACGTTCGGCACCGTAGCGGTCGACCGGGTTGACGTAGGTGAAGAACAGCACCGGCGCCGCACCGCGCGCGCGCGCCGCAGCCGCCATTTCGATCGAGTCGGCGAACTTGATCCCGTTCGACAGCGCGCGCTGGCCCGCGGCGGCGATCGTCGGACCGTCGGCGAGCGGGTCTCCGTACGGGATGCCGAGCTCGACAAGATCGACGCCGGCCTGCGTCAGCGCGTCGATGACGGCCAGGGTCGTGTCGCGATCGGGATCGCCGGCGACGACGTAGGCGATCAGCGCGGCACGCCGCTCGGCGCGCGCACGTGCG
>OCZT010007905.1_pt1 | contig 10384 bp, 6 predicted proteins | sample 1539031 | NCBI WGS metagenome assembly OCZT01 (sample SAMEA3539308, study PRJEB22396) | soil metagenome | biome: tundra; feature: field; material: soil | place: USA | collected 2010-05 | depth 0.15 m
TTCCGCGTACTGGATCGCATAGACACGCCCTGACACGGCATCGCGCTTGTATTCCAGTGATGATGCTCAGACAATTGTCCGGCGTACGTGAGTCAGGACTGCGGAAGAAATTCGCGTGAAGAACGGTGGCAATTTTTCCGCAGTGGATCACCTAGTTGGAAACTCGTCGTACGTCCTACCATCAAGTAGTCGTCCAGCCCTCTTCTTATTCGTGCCGCCCCACTGTTTGAGAACCTTCTTCCGGTCGGCACCTCGCTGGCTGAGCAGCGACTGCATCTTTCCTAAGTGCGGAGCCATTTGTTCGAGATTCGGTATTGCGTTCGCTAAACCGTCGAGAAGAGCACTGAGTTCTGCATAAGCTGTCTTCGTGCCCTCCACGTCTAGGGACTCGTAGCCACCAGTAACTCGCGACAATTTGTCGCCAGTTGAGGTACCTATGGTGTTTTCGGCAAGAATCTCGGTCATAGCGCCCTCCTTCTGATCTGACCGCTCTGCCGCTCGGTCGTGGGTGTATGCCCTCTTCGATCACTAACCCACATCGCTGACGATCTCGATACAGGTACGCACCAGTTCAGCGCCCCATTTCGGGGAGTCGAAGTGGGCGCCGCGCAGTGTGGCGCTATTCTTCTAGCCGCCGCTGGTGTCGTCCTCATCGAGAAGGCGCCGAATGCGTTGGGAGGAACTCTTCTCATGGTTCCCCAGCGGGAGTCTGGATTTGTTGTCGCATTTCGCTTATTGTGCTAGGCAGCCTTCCGTCACAGCTTCGGTCGAATGCGATGAAATGATTGTGAACGGAGGAATAACTCTCGTCATTAACAGGCATCAATTGAACGTTCAAAACCGGAGTAATTCAGTTCCTGCTATGGAGTGCCGAGAATTTCTACTCGCGGTCGTCAACAATCGTCCGGGGCTGCGGAAGAGATATGCAGAGTGGTTCCCGAGATGCGAACTGGATACCGCAGATCAGACACTTGCGCCTATGTATTCGCGGATATCCAGTCTCTGGTCAGTGGCAAACGTCCCCCCGCCGCCACTAACCGGAGATCCGGACGATATTTATTTGCTATTGCTCCAGCACAAACTCCGTGTCATATGGGAGCGTCGGAGAGTCAAGAACAATCCAACCGCAGCCGTTAATCGGCTCATCAGCGAAACCCGAGAACTGCAACACTACAGGAGGGCAATCCAGCGAGGAGAACCCCGGCCCGACTCGGCTGTATGGTGCAGCCATACTACCGATGCCCTGGAATGGCTGAAGGGGAATACAGATAAGCTGCTGAAATGTGCAATTGACACTTGTAATGAGTACCCGTACTTCATCCGTCAAAAACCGAATCAGAGATACTGCAGTGAAGTTTGCAGTGCGGCGGCCGAAAGAAAGAGGGTTGAGAAGCGTCCCCCAAAGAAGGTTAAAGGACCGGCCCGACTTTCGGCTGAGGGTCGCGCCGCTATCGTAAAAGCCCAAAGAAGCAGATGGGCTGCGTTCAAATCCAATCAACGAAAATCGCGTGAGAACCGAGCGACGTAGCGCCCATAGGATCAACCATTTTCGTCCGGACAAATCAGGTTCAACGGCTCAAGCAACCGCAAATTTCACCTTTCCCATCTTCTCTCTGAGTTCAGACTTGCGCATAATTGCCATATACCTCATGGTCGAGGCAACGTCTTTATGCCCCATGAGCCCCATCACGTCCGGGATCGCAACGTCCTGACGGAGAAGCGTGGTGCAGAATGTTGCTCGAAATGTGTGGGGATGAGCCTTCTCCAACGGGACGGTTTTCGTTTTCTTAAAAAGTACCTGACAATCGTCCCACAGATGTCGCACCGGTTTGCCCGACTTGGTGCAGAAGACCAGCGGTGACTTCGAAAGCAACTTACGGACGCGCAGCTGCTCTAGCAATTCATCCTGCAACGGGATGTCGCGGCAATGATGCCGCTTCGGAATGAACCCCCACTCGGGCCGAGGCTGTATACGCAGTGCGCCCTCGTTCCACAGGATGTCCGCCCAACGGAGCGTCGTGATTTCCTGAAGGCGAAGGCCGCAGCAGAGCAGAAGAGTGTAGAGGAGACGTTTATGGGGTTGGCATACTGTCCAGAATAGGCTCAGCTCGTCGTCTTCGAAGGCCACAGGGTCTTTCGTCGTGTACTTAGGCGCGTCCTTCTTGGTCAGGTGCTCGTTTAGCTTGTTGCGCACGAGACACTGACGGAGGTGTAGGAACTTGTGGAATCTCGTTCGATCATCGTTGCCCTTCGCCTTCAGCCAAGCATTGACATACGTCAGACAGTGTTTTCGGGTCACCGCAGATAGCAATTTCACCTTGCAAGACCTGATGAACTCTTCCGCAACCAGAGCCTTGGCATCGCATGTGTCCTGATGCTTGCCGCCGTCCTTGATTTCTTCGAGCCACTCATCGAACGCAGCGCGAAGCGTACCCGACACCGTGTTCTGCTCGTTCTGAATCACGGTGCCGCCGCTCGCTACTACCTGAAGCTCTCCACGTTTTTTCAGAAGCAAGCGGTGCGCTTCAGTCGGGTCATCGCCGACAGGTTCCCACTTACGGCCGTAACCCAAGTAATACTGGCCCTTCTTAATTGTCACCTCGCCCTGCGGGGTGGCAACCACGTGCGGCTTAATTCGATTATTGGAGTGAAATGCGGCCTTGAGGTAACGCCATCCGGCGTTGGTCGGAACATACTTGTAGAGGTTTACTTTTCGGTACGCCAATGTTTTCTCCTAAAGACCAATACTGGTTTTTGGAGAAAACCTCAGGCGATTTCTAAAAAATGTTAGGAAGACTGCTAGGAAGCCTTCCTTAACGTTCGCGAAACCCTGTATTTTCGCGGTTATTTCTGGAATTCTGGTGCCGAAGAAGGGACACAGCCCTAGCGGTACAAATTTCCCGAAGAAAACGGTAAATCTAAGTGGCTCTGGAGTCAACGTAATTGAGGGTGATCATGAAAACGTCAACAATGATGCGAAAAGCAACTTAGGAACGATTAGGAACGCTGAGGTGTTAGGAAGCTTTAGGAAGCCTAGAGGCGTTAGGAAGATGGCTCGGGCAGTGCCCCTCCCCAATCCATCCAACCTGATCTTCCGTCCCCGGGCTGTCAAGATGAACATCACTTGCCCAGACCTGTTTCCAGCCCTCGACGGATCGGCAATAGGGTTCGGGGCATCGGCGGTGATGCGGAGGTGCTGCGGGGATTTTGGGCCAGATTGGCGGGTATGCGGAGATGCGACGGCAAGTGCCAATGCTTGGTAATTTAGCGAGCAGATCGTGGCCACAGGGTTGGTCCAGGAGTTCGTGCTGCGGAAACTCACGCCGAAGGCAAACAATCCGCGGTAGACAGCCCTGAGGTGTCCGGCATTCTACGCGGCTTTGCCTGAGCGGCTTCGATTGTCCCAGATGTTGAGCAGCGCAACACCGCGCGATGAATGCGGCGACTGCATTACCGAGCAAGGCGACCGCTAGCCTACGACCTCGTCTTGCCAAACAGTCTGCTGCGAGAAGTCGGGACTGCCGACCGGCAACATGACACACGAACGCATTGCGTCGCTACCGCCAGACGGCTTTCGCCTGAGAAGTGCCGGCTTTCGTGCTACGAAGCAGGGCCGCTTTGCGCGAGCACGCGAATCACGGCATAAAATCGTTTCCGAACAGCGCAGCCGTCGTTCCCGTCTCCGCGATGAAATCGTGTTTCCGCACTGAGCTCTCGTCGGCTGGAAGAGCCAGGTGGCCTCACGCAAGAATGACGACGGCTCGCCCGCGTTTATCACCTTAGATCCCACCAATGACGGCTTCGAGTTCGTCGTCACTGAAGCATGGGAGAGAAAGCCCTTATTATTCGCGACGGTCAACACGAGTACTACTTCACGGAAGCCTCGTAATCCGCGCGTTTCAGCCGGACACTCCTCCGCGAGCGTCCGGCTAAATTGCAAAACAGGACTGCAATCGAAACAAATTGGTCTTATTTGTAACTTTTTGTCGACACGAACTGTACCGGTAACTATAATTCGGCCACTTTTAAGTCGGAGGACAAAGATATGAGCAAGGTTCTGGGTTGTACGCTTGTCGTCTTGAGTGTTCTCGTCGCATCCTTCGGACAAACCGGAACAACCTCCATCCGCGGCGTTCTAACCGACAAATCAGGCGCCGCCATTGTCGATGCGAGCCTCACCATCGCGAGCAACGAGCAATCATTGCGACGCGAAACCAAGAGCGACAGCTCGGGCGAGTATCGCTTTCTCGCGCTGCCGCCCGGCAGTTATACCCTAACCATCGCAAGAGCGGGATTCCGTGAAGTGCAGGAGCGTTTCGACCTTCTCGTGAACGTTCCAGTGACGCGTAATTTCGAGCTCCAGATCGGCTCGACCGTGCAGAAGATTGAGGTTTCCGCCGAGGCGGAAATGTTGAACACCACCGACGCCTCGCTCGGCAACGCCTTCAATCAGCTCGCCGTTAAGCAATTGCCGCTTGAGAGCCGCAATGTGCCCGACCTGCTCAGCCTGCAACCCGGTGTGCTGTACACCGGCAATCAGCAGGACACCGACCGCGATACACGTAGCGGTGCAGTCGCGGGTGCGCGGAGCGATCAAAGCAACATCACCGTCGACGGCATCCCGGTGAATCCGAGAGGCGGATACGCATTCCAATCAGTTCTGCCCGTGACTCTCGATTCTGTCGAGGAGTTCCGCGTCACCACAAACAACTACGGCGCCGACCAGGGCGTTTCTTCCGGCGCCCAAGTTGCGTTGGTCACGAAGAGCGGCACGGATAATTTCCATGGCTCGGTTTACGAGTACAACCGTAACTCCGCTTTTAGCGCCAACGATTATTTCCTCAAGGGAGCGCAGATCGCAAGCGGCCAGCCGAACAAGCCGCTGCACCTCAATCGCAACATATTCGGAGCCTCAATCGGCGGTCCTGTCCTTAAGAATCGCCTTTACTTCTTCCTAAACTATGAAGGCTATCGCGACTCCGAATCGCAGAGCGCAGTTCGAACCGTTCCGACCGCTTCGCTGCGCGATGGCGTGATCGAATATCTCTGCGGACCGGGGGGAGCCTCTTGTCCGGGCAATACCGTCACGGGCGTCGACGGAAAGTCCTTCAGCGCGCCTGCCGGGTACGCGGCGATTGGCTCTAATACGCTTACCAATTGGGACGGCGGCGCCAAGGATCCGACCCACGGTCCCGATCCAGTGGTTCTTAATTTCATGAATCAGACCTATCCTCTGCCGAACGATTACACAGTTGGCGATGGATTAAACACTGCCGGGTACCGTTTCAGCGCTCCGACGAAGGTCGTCAAAAACTGGTATATCGCGAAACTCGATTACAACATTACGGCAGACACCCACCACCGCGTGTCGGTGAGTGGCTCGCTCGCCAACGAGAGCAACGCCGGCGCTCCCTTCGTGCCGGGCGACGCACCCGAGTACACGACGGTCAACTTCAACAAGGGCATCATCGCGAATTACACTGCTGTGCTTTCTTCTTCGGTGTTGAACAACTTCCGCTACGGGTTTATTCGCGAGAGCGTCGGGAGCATCGGAAACTCCACCCAGCCGTATGACCAACTCTGGGCGTTTGACCAGGGCGTAACGCGCTCGAGTGAATTCCAGCGTCCCATTCATAACTTCACAGACGATCTATCGTGGAACAAGGGGAAACACACTTGGCAATTCGGTTTCCAGATTTCCCTGCTGCGCAATTCGGAAACGAATTACAACAGCTCATTCAGCGCCGGCATTGCGAACCCGAACTGGATGGCGGACTCAGGCATTTCGCAAGCCAACAATCCAGATCCGATGAACCCGGCCAATCATGCTGGTTTCGGGTTTGTAGATTCCAGCTTCTCGAGCAGTTACGACTACGCCCTCACATCCATGATGGGCATGGTCACCCTGGGAAACGCCGTCTACAACTACAACCGGAATGGTAGCCCGCTCGCAGACGGTGCTCCGGTCTCGCGGCGCTTCGCGGAAGACGCCTATGAGATGTATGTGCAGGATACGTGGAAACTGAAACCTAATTTCACCGTCACCGCCGGCTTACGCTACTCGCTCTTCTCGCCACCCTGGGAAACCAATGGGCTCGAAGTGGCGCCCACGATCAACGTGGGCAACTGGTTTAACGAGCGCGGTCAAGGAATGCTGAATGGCGTGCCCTCGAATCAGGCGCCGCTGCTCAGTTACGATTGGTCGGGCAAGGCAAATGGCAAGCCCGGATATTACAACTGGGACTTCAAGGACTTCGCTCCGCGACTCGCGTTTGCGTATGCACCTGATCAAAAAACGAGCATTCGCGCAGGCTTTGGCATGGTCTACGATCGTGCCGGCGAGAGCCTGATCAACACCTTCGATTCGAACGGATCGTTCGGGCTTAGCACACAGGTCAATAATCCGTCCGCCGTAGAAACCTCGGTCATCGCGCCCAGAATTACGAACATGAACACGCTCCCGACCACGGACTACGCCGGGAATGCGATCATCCCGCAGGTCACACCGCCGGCATATCCCGAGCTCTATCCGGTTGGAACCGGCGCGATCACGTGGGGTATCGACCAGAACCTGAAGACACCCTATTCCTACACCGTCGATTTCGCGATCAGTCACGAGTTGAAAGAAAGCTACACGCTCGAGATGGCATACGTAGGCCGCTTCGCGCATCGCCTGCTGGCGCAAGACGACTTGGCCATGCCGCTCGACATCTATGACAAGAAAGCCGGCATCGACTACTTCGCAGCCGAGCAGGCCCTTGCAAAGGTCTTCCGGCCGCAACTCCAGGCCGGCATCACCGACCCAACCGTCTTGTTCATGAACAGTTGGAACAAGCTGCCCGCGAATGTGCAGCAGTTCTGGAGAGACCAGATCCAACCACTCCAGCCCGGCGGAGCCTACACCCTGAGCGGATGTACCGGAGCGAACGGCACAATGTCGACGACCAATCCAATCATCTTCGCCTTCGACACCTTTTGTTCGACGGGGTTCAACGATTCGCTCGGCTTGTATCTTTTGGATGAGTACGGCTCTTCGGATTACAACAATCCGAACCAGTCCTACTTCTTCTCCGGCGGGCAGTACTCGTACTACTCGCCGCAATTCAGCTCGCTGTATGCGTGGCGTTCGATCGGCTGGTCGAATTACAACGCCCTGCAAACTTCGTTGCGGCATCGCATGAAGAATGGCATTCAGTTCGACTTGAACTACACCTGGTCGAAGTCGATTGATATTTCTTCAGACGCCGAGCGCGTAGGCGCAGCCAGCAATGGCAGCTTGCAAGGCTTGAACAACAACATCATCAATGCGTGGAACCCAAACGCGCAGAAAGGACCCTCTTCGTTTGACGCAACCAACCAGTTCAACGCGAACTGGGTTTGGGAGATGCCCTTCGGCCGCGGCCGCAGGTTCGCCTCCGATGCGAACCGCGCACTCGACGCCGCGATCGGCGGCTGGCAGCTGACCGGCATCTTCCGCTGGACCAGCGGCTTCCCGGTCACCGTCGACAACGGTTTCAGCGCCTTCCCGACGAACTTCGAGATGGAAGGCAACGCAAACCAAATCGCCCCGGTGAAAACCGGCACATACATCGTCAACGGCGTTCCAAATCTCTTCTCCAATGGTCCTGCAGCGCTCAGCTCCTTTACTTACGCTTACGCCGGGCAATCCGGCCAGCGTAACGAAATCCGAGGCCCCGGCTACTTCGGCATCGATATGGGTCTCGGCAAGCGCTGGAAGATGCCTTGGAGCGAAAAGCAGAGTGTGCAGTTCCGCTGGGAGGTCTTCAACGTCACCAACACCGTGCGCTTTGATGTCCAGTCGGCGCTGCTGTCCAATTCGTTGAGCAACGACAGCGGCAACACGTTCGGCAACTACTCCTCAACGTTGAACAGTCCACGCATCATGCAGTTCGCACTTCGTTACGAATTCTGAGTGCGGACGTTCCTCCTCGGCGGGCAGCCACGCTGTCGTCGCTCGCCAGACACGTTAACCCCTAACACCATTCTCGCCCTGCCTTCAGTGTTATAACGCCAGTACCGGAAGGATCCCCGTAGGTGTGTTCGGCGAGCTCCCACATGTATTCGTCGGGCGGCAATGCCAGAGACCTAAAACTTTCTACCATCTTTGTGATTTTGTTTTCTTCCGCTGCACTTATCAGCTCCGAAACCGATGTCGTCTTTCGCCGAGCGCTTTTGCCCTGCTGTATTGTGCTTTCGGCGACTAACACAGATCGGGCGAGTATCTCTGCTCCGCTGGGCAGCAGCTTCGCGTAACGAAAATAAACGGCGTTCATATTCACCGCGTATCGTTGGGCAAGGTAATTAATAATTCTTTCGGCTGAGGCATCCAGCCTTGAAGCCACCAGAAGAATTCTGTGGTTCTGAGGGGTGATGACGGGCATCTCTGAAACACCGAAGTGTTCAGTGAATGCATCAACGAGAGATCCCTTCAGATAACCCTTGGCAATTTCAACAATCTCTTCCTCTGAGGTCATGTCGAGCCACGAAGCATAATCCAATGCTTGAGCCACCGCCTCTCGTGGTGCGAGGTCTCGTTTCAGTTCGACAACCACGAGCTCCCCGTTCGAGTTGATCGCGAGCAGGTCCAGCCGTCCCACTCCATCAATGGAATGCTGCCTGCCGATAATCAACAAATCCTCCCCGAGAACGTCGGGAGACTGCACGATCCAGTTCTCTAGGTCATCCTCCAGACGTTCAACGGCGAGAGAGCTATCTTCGACAGGACTGATTTGGTTATTTGAAATCTTCCAAAGCTTGATTTCGATATTCATGTGCGCTCCTCAACATGAAAGATCACCTTCATTCGCTCGGGGGAGGAATCCGAGTACAGAGGAAACGTTCCCCATCCTATGCACGTTAAGGAATTATTCAACGGAGAAAAGAGGCAGGATCGACCGGCTTTGGAAGACGATTTTAGAACTCTGACTTTTGCAGTCGAAAATTTGAACTCAGCTTTTCAGTGAGATAGGCGGGAATTTAGAAAATGGTCGGCCCTAGAGGACGATATTAGAACTTTTCTGCAGCAGATCGCCTGAAATCCCGACCATCGCAACGCGACTGAACCCAAAAGGTCTGATAAGGAAATATGTTGCCAATTAGCGGGTGCCCTCGCCCGATGCGGCTTCTCGTTGGACGAAGCGGTCAATCAAGGACCAGCATGTCTCGAAGATCCGATCACGTAGTCGCTGATGAGTCGATTCGAGAGCTATTTACGCAAGACCCAGTTTCCGGATGAGAGCCTGGAAACGCGGCTCGTTGCGGAGCGGATCGAACAATAGTTCGCCATTGATGATGGCCGTGATCCTCATGTATTCGTTCACCGTGCCCTCCGACCATGTCAGTGCCTCTTCACACTGCCAAGGCGAACACTGCCAGCCCGCGACCGCCGAGTACATGTCCTCGAACCTACCTTAGTTACCAATGCTGACAATCTTGCCAAGCTGTACAACCTATCTGGAGCAATACAACCTCATACTTCCGAGATCGTACACACACCGCTATTCCCTCCTGCGATGTAGGCCCCTGTAAACGCAAATCACCATCTCTGTAAAAACTGAGAGCGAAACGAAGGCATTGGACGACGGCCAAGTCCGCCCCCCTTTTTACGACAAAGAGAAGACTACAGGAAGAACCGATCTTGCAATGCTGACAAAAATTATCAAATGGGCCTCTAATGGAAGTCGGGGTATATCCCGCCAAAGCCAAAACTCCGTCAATCTTGGCGACGCGCCTGGCGCCTTCGGTGCCGTGACCACAGATCGGCCCGATGAAACTTTGCTCAAAACGGGGGCCCTGCAGAGCGCGATCTTCAACAGCGCCAATTTCTCGAGCATCGCCACCGACGCCAAGGGCGTCATTCAGATCTTCAACGTCGGCGCGGAACGCATGCTTGGCTACGCGGCCGGCGACGTGATGAACAAGATCACGCCGGCTGACATCTCCGATCCGCAGGAACTGATCGCGCGCGCCAAGGCGTTGAGCCTCGAGCTGGGAACCACGATCACGCCGGGCTTCGAGGCATTGGTGTTCAAGGCCTCGCGCGGCATCGAAGACATCTACGAATTAACTTACATCCGCAAGGATGGGAGCCGCTTCCCGGCGGTCGTGTCGGTCACGGCGCTGCGCAATGCTCAAAACGCAATTATCGGTTATCTATTAATCGGCACCGACAACAGCGCGCGCAAGCTGGTTGAAGCCGAGCAGAAGAAGCTCGATCAGCGTCTGCGCGACCAGCAGTTTTATACGCGCTCTCTTATCGAATCCAACATCGACGCGCTGATGACCACCGATCCGTCCGGCATCATCACGGACGTCAACAAGCAGATGGAGGCGCTCACCGGTTGCACGCGCGACGAGCTGATCG
>OCZT010007906.1_pt1 | contig 10383 bp, 10 predicted proteins | sample 1539031 | NCBI WGS metagenome assembly OCZT01 (sample SAMEA3539308, study PRJEB22396) | soil metagenome | biome: tundra; feature: field; material: soil | place: USA | collected 2010-05 | depth 0.15 m
TCAGAGCCGAAGGTCCCTGATGCGGGGCAGAGGACCTTCGAGGTCCTCCCGGGCGTCATCTGGCTGGCGAAGGCAGGGGCCGCCGACCGGGCTTGATAGCGGCGATGGCCGGGGAAAGGCGACCAGGCATAACGGCTGGCCGATCGCGGAGCACGTGGGTGACCGGGCGCCGGACCGCACGCAGCGGCTGCTTAACCGCGCCGTATGGGATACTGCCGTGGCGATGGCCCTGGTGTGCCGGTTCGCTGTGGTCGGCCTGCCCGTCAGCGGCCCGCGTGCTTGATATATTTCTCACAATTTACCCTGTGGGGCGATAGCGCTAAATTTACCAAGCAATACTTGAGGCATGGACACCACCCTCGTGCCACACCGGATCACTCTTCGATCAGGACAGCGGGTACTGGTCCGGGCTCTGCGCCCCGATGACGGTCCGGGCCTCGCCGAAGCGTTCGAGCAGCTGAGCGAGACCTCACGCTACCGGCGGTTCTTCGCCGTCAAGCCTCACTTGTCCGAGCAGAGCCTGGCCTACTTCACCGACGTGGACCACCACGACCACGAGGCGCTGGTCGCGGTTGCGCCCGACTCCGGGCAGCTGGTCGGGGTGGCGCGGTTCATCCGCGACCCCCGGGAGCCGGACCAGGCCGAGGTGGCCGTCACCGTCATCGACTCCTGGCAGCGGCGCGGCCTGGGCACTGTCCTCCTGCGCGAGCTAGCCCAGCGGGCCGCCGAGGAGGGCATCCGGCACTTCACCGCCGAGATCCTGGCCGAAAACCAGACCATGCTGACCCTGGCCCATCGGCTCGGGCACGCCGAGACCACCCTCGACGGAACCACGGTATCAACGCGGATTGAGCTCCTGGCGGCGCCGCAGCAGGCGGCCACCTTCAGCTCCGACGGCTACGGCCTGCTGCGCGCCGCAGCACGCGGGGAGTTCATCGGCGTGCCCGCTGTGCTGCGGAGTTGGCTGGATCTGACGGAGAAGATCATCGCGACCTTGCTGGTACCGGTGAGTGCCTTCAGTGATACCTGCCGGCCGGATGAGCCCGCGGCCATGGCACCCGCCAGCAACGCTGGCCGCGAGGGCGAGCGCCGGGCCAGCGGCGGCACGCAGCGCGACGCCTTGACCTGAGTACGGCCGGATTCCCCAGCAGATCGCGTCGGCGGATGGGCAGCGTTCTGGTGCAGGTGGACTGCCGGGACGGGCGGTCTGCGGGGATGGCGAAGCCATTCTCGCCCGCCGGTCAGCTGCAGGGCTTCTGCCTTCCCTGCCGTCCGGGGCTGCCTTCTCCCGCACCAGGAACCTACGCTAACGTAAGCTACGTCCCGCCGCTCGAGCCTGGCGCCGCCGAGGCCATGGTCGCCTCGCTTCGGGCCGCGCCGCTGCTTGACGGCTCCGGGGCGCGCCGAAGGCAGATCGCCAGGCGCTCGTGGCGGTGCTCGAGCAGGTCGCCCGCGTCGCCGAGGAGGTCCCCGAACTTGTCGAGCTCGACCTCAACCCCATCCTGGTCAGCTCCGCCGGGGCCCTCGCCGTCGACTGCAAGGCGCGGCTGGCCCCGCCCCACCCAGGTCCCGGTCCGCTGTTCCCCGCACTGCGCCGACGGCCGCAGATTACGGGCAGCGAGACACGATCAGGGCCGCCAATCAGCTGAAGCCGTCACGCTCAGACAACGTAGCCGCCGCGGGCGGCAGGTCAGTTCTGCGTGGACGGTCCGCTGGCGTATAAGACGCGCGGAACAGCTGGGTCCTTCCCGATATCGGGGTAGGACCCACTATGCCTAGACGTCGGTGATGAATTTGGCCAGCACATGGCCGCGGCGGACCCTTATGCAGCTGGCCAGCCCGGCGGCTGACGGCGAACCCGCCGGGCAGGGTGCGGAACCGCCTATGCCTTCTGCCCGTACACGGCCGTGTTCACCCGGTCCCGCCTCGCGCACGGATCTGCCCGGCACTGGATCCGAGCTATGCTCAGGCAGCGCCACCTGTGCCCGTAATGCAAGGCCATTGGGCCCAGTGCCCGCTAAGACCCGGGGTTCAGGTCTTCCGGCGTCACGAGGTTGAGCACATGTCTGTTAATCAGGTTGAGGTCGGCCGCAAGGTAGGCCCTGGCCACCAGCCCCGAGCAACTGGCCAGGGGGTCAAAGACGTAGAGACCCGATATGTCGATACCCCAATAGTCCCCGATGAACACAGCAGGCCATGCTAGATAGTCGTACGGCTGGCCAAGTCGGCTGATGGCATACTCGGCAACCCGGTCACGTCGGCTCTGCGGGACCAGCGCACCGTCTGGCGCGCTGCGCACGCCGAACCAGGAGATATCTTGCGCCGGGTACTCGGCAACGGTGCGCTCGCGCACGCCGTGAAACCACGCTTCGACAAGCTGGCCGTGGCCGGCATAGACCACTGCGTGCGAGAATCGCCAGCCGAGCAACATGGCCTCGATATGCGCTGGCGCCCCCGGCATCTTCACGAGGCCGTAATCGCCTGGCAACGGCTCTACGGCCGGCCGCACTTTATAGATTGTTAGACCGGACAACTTGGTGTCCCTTCCACTGCCAATTCAGGATTTAAGAGCTTGTAGATAAGCACGCTTTCTTATCTCTCACCTCCTCAATCTCACCGCCCAGGTGTTGCCGCTGCAGGGCTGGGCAGCCGGCGCCGGCGCCAGGTCTGATGGCGGAAACATGAGAGACGCCGCATCGTAACCTCCGCGGGCAACCCGAAGTGACCTTAAGCAGCCCGCATCCTCAGGTTGCGGCAGCCGGTGCACCGGGCACAGAGCCAGAGGTCACATCCACCGAGCCAAAGGCCCCATACCGCCGCGGCGGGAACCGGCGACGGCTCGGTCCGCACCGGCGTCGAGCGGATGCCGCCGTCCTTGTGGCAATTGGCCATGGCGCCGCCAATTCGCTGTGAGCTGGCATGGCCGTTAAGACGATCTGCGAGGCGGCCGTTATGCCGGTCTACGAGGCGTGGGTAGCACGATGCTGTTCGTTAACGCTAACCAGCGGGCAAGGCACGTGGAGCGCCCGTCGCGTGGAGACATGCACGGCGGGTGCGGCGGGCGGGCCGGGGAAACCCACCGGGAGCAATCCCGGCAGGGCGCCCCGGTCCGACCCCGACTGTGGACTGCGCGGTGACCTTGCGCCGCCCGGCCCTGAACGACTGCCGCACGCCGGGAAAGCCGGAGCCAACGAACCAGTCCAGCGCGCCGAGCTCCAAGCCGCCCTCGGGGCGGAGCCTCAGGCGCGGCAGCCGCCTGCAGCTGAGGTGTCACCGGAATACGAGGCGCAGGCCAGAGACCAGGGCGGCCGTCGCGGAGTGGGACGGCGGCCGGCTGACCGTCTGGACGGGCACCAACGTCCCGTTCGCGGTCCGCGCCCGGCTCAGCGAAACGTTCGGGATAAGCCAGGCCGCGATCCGGGTGATCGTCCCGCCCGCGGGCGTCGGGTTCGGCGGCAAGCACGGCGACGAGGCGGTCGAGGCGGCACGCCTGGCCCGCGGAGCCGGCCGGCCGGTGCAGGTGCACTGGAGCCGGGCCGAGGAATTCCAGTGCGGTTTCCTGCGCCCGATGGCGGTGATCGACGTGCGGGCGGGCCTGGACGCCGAAGGTTCGGTGACCGCGTGGGATTTCCCTCGACATCAACGCCGGGGCCAACGGCTTCGCCTTTCCGTACGCGGTTCCCCACCGGCGCCTGCGCTATCAGCCGGCCCTGTCCCCGTACCGGCAGGGCCCTTACCGCGCGCTGTCCGCGACCGCCAACACCTTCGCCCGCGAGTCGCACATCGACGAGCTTGCCTACATCGCCGGTGCCGACCCGCTCCGCTTCCGGCTCCGTCACCTCGACGACGAGCGGCTGGCCGGCCTGGCTGGATGGGCAGCGGGTGTGGCGCAGCGCGGGCGTTGCCGTCGGCCTGGAGAAGGGCGGCCGGGTGGCGACCTGCGCCGAGGCGCTCGCCGACGGGACCGGTCACGTGCGGGTCACCAGGATCGTGACGGCCTACGAGTGCGGGGCCGTGGTCAATCCCGACACGGTGATCAGCCAGATCGAAGGCGGCACGGTCATGGCCCTCGGCGGCGCGCTGTTCGAGTCGGTCTCGTTCCGTCGCGGCCGGATCGCCCGGTCATCGCTGTCCGGTTACCGGGTGCCCCGCTTCACCGACGTCCCCGAACTCGACGTGGTGCTCCTGGACCGCCCCACCTTCCCTCGGCGGGGCGGGCGAGACGCCGCTGATCACGGTCGCCCCCGCGATCGGTAACGCCATCTTCGCGGCCACCGGCCGGCGGCTGCGCTCGCTGCCGCTCATACCGGAAGGAAGGACACGATGACCGGCCCGCTGACCGGGCTTCGCGTCCCGGAGCAAGAAGGCCCCGTGATGGGACTTAGGCCACTACGGCACGCCGGTGCATCCTACCTAGCGTCACGATTGTGCGGAATGTGCCGTGGTAGGGCGTGGTCTCGTCAGCCGCAGCACCGGTGCTGCTGGTCGGCGGCTGGATGCTGGCCGCCCGGCGGGTGATGACGCTGACGTTCGTCCTGGTCGGTGGCTGCGATGTCATCACCGGAGTTGCGCTCAGGCCGGCCGGCGCACTGGGGCGGCTGCTGCTGGTGACCGGGGTCGCCGCGCTCGCGGCGTGGCCGACCTTGGCCTGGCGGAGCGGATCCTCGGTCTGGCCCAGGCGGTATGGCCACTCACGGTCGTGCTGTCCTGCCGCCATCCCGCCCGCCGCCACGCTCGGGTGGCATGGTCCCGCGCGTGAGGTCAGGACCCGGCCATGGCGTCCGGATGAGCTCGGTTCCCGCGCCGTCCAGGCCGGTGAGGTCCCACCCGTCCTGCTGGATATCGATGGCCAGGTGTGATTTCCCGAACCGCAGGTTCTTCAGGTGCAGCGGCAGGTAGCGCGGCGGGATCACCGGGGCGCACCAGATCCGGTCGGTGGCCAGTTCCGGGGTGAACCGCAGCATGGTGTGCAGTAGCTGCAGCGGGGCGGCCGCGGCCCACGCCTGCGGCGAGCAGGAGGTCGGGTAGGGCACCGGGACGGGATAGTCCGTCCGGGCGAAGCCGCAGAATAGTTCGGGCAGGCGGTGGCCGAAATGCCCGGCCGCGTCGAAGATCGCCTCGGCGATCCGCTGCGCGTGGCCGGTGAAGCCGTAACGCATCAGGCCGGCCGCGCACAGCGCGTTGTCGTGCGGCCACACCGACCCGTTGTGGTAGCTCATCGGGTTGTAAGCGGGCATGGACGCGGCCAGCGTCCGGATCCCCCATCCGCTGAACATGTCGTCGGACAGCAGCTGCCCGGCGATCAAGGCGGCTTTGCCCGGGTCCGCGATCCCGGTCCACAGGCAATGCCCGATGTTCGACGTCAGCGAGTCGACCGGGCGTTTTTCCCGGTCCAGCGCGACCGCGAACCAGCCGCGGTCAGGTAGCCAGTAGGCATCGTTGAACGCCGCCCTGATCTGGTCGGCCTTGGTGTCCCAGTGGCTGGCGCCCGCCTCGTCACCGAACCGCCGCGCCAGCCGGGCTCTGGCCTGGTACGCCGCGTAAGTGTACCCCTGCACCTCGGCCAGGGCGATCGGGGGCTCGGCGATCCGCCCGTCGGCGAAGTTGATCCCGTCCCAGGAGTCCTTCCAGCCCTGGTTGACCAGGCCGCGGGTGGTCTTGCGGGAGTATTCGACGAACCCGTCGCCGTCGGCGTCCCCGTAGCGCTCGATCCACTCCAGCGCCCGGTCGGCGTGCGGCAGCAGAGCCCGGACCTCGGTGTCATGGCCGCCCCACCGCTGCAGTTCCCCGAGGAGCATGACGAATAGGGCGGTGGCGTCCGCGGTTCCGTAGTAGGCGCTGCGTCCGCCGAGTGCGAGGGTGGCCGCCGGGCCGAACCTGACCTCGTGCAAGATCTTGCCCGGCTCTTCTTCCGACGCGGGGTCGACGGCGTTTCCTTGCCGGTCGGCCAGTGTCTGCAGCGTGCCGATGGCCAGCCCGGCGTCCCAGGGCAGCAGCATCCACGAGGTCAGCAGCGAGTCCCGGCCGAACAGGGCCATGTACCAGGGCGCGCCCGCCGCCACCACCGGCCGCCCGGGGTGCTCGGGGTCGAAGATGCGCAGCGCGCCCAGGTCCTCGACGCTGCGGTGCAGCACCGCGGCGAGGTCACGGTCGGCGGTACGCACCTGCGGGGCGCTGCGCCGCCACTCCAGCAGTCTGCGCGCGGGAACGGCATGCTCGACGGGCTCGCCCCGCGGGTGGCGCAGCGTCATCGGGACCCCGCCGGTGACCGGGACCGCTTCTATGCTGGCTGTCCATTGGCCGCGGGCGGGGATGGTCACGTGCCACTCAAGGACGCCGCCGGTGATCGAGGGGCGCTCGTCGGCGCGGATGAGGAGCCCGCGCTGAGGTCCGTCGCCCCGGCTGGCGAACCTCAGCGTGGAGTCCTCGGCGCTTGCGGTCGCGGCGCCCCGCGTTCCCGCCCGGCCGTCCTTGACCTCGAACAGGTCGGCAAAATCGGCGTCGGCGGTGAGCGTCACCAGGCATGTGGCGGGCCGCGGCGAGGTGTTCTGGATGGTGAGGTCCTCGCGCATGCCGTCGCCGACGTACCGGCGCCGCACCACAAGCAGCGTGCTGTCGGCGAGCCCGGCCGGCGGCGGCATCTGACCCAGGAACGCGGCGGCGTACGGTTCGGTTTGCTGGACCGCCAGCGGCTGGGGCGCGCGGCCGTTCACGGCGAGGTCCCAGCGCGACAGCACGCGGGTGTCCCGGACGAACAGCCCCTGGGTATGCCCTAGCCGGATGTCGCCTCCGGGTTCACTGACGCAGAAGGTGGAACCTTCGACCAAGGTCACGTTGTAGCAGCCCGCGGGCCCCTCGCTCGCGGACGGGCCGCCGGAGGCCCACGGCAGCGTCATGGTGACGCCCGCGGCGTCATGCCCCGGCGTCCGTCTCGGTCAGGCACTGATGCGGTCCAGGACGGCCGCGGGCCGTCGGTCCAGCCGGCCCTGGCCGGACAGGATCTGCCGGTAGAGCCGCTGGTAGTCGAGCGCCATCCGGCTGAGGGAGAACCGCCGCTCGGCGGCGGCCCGGCAGTGCTGACGGTCAATCTCGGGCACATGGTCAACGGCGGTGATCATCTCCTGTTCGTTCCGGCACAGGTATCCCGTCCGCCCTGGGTCGACGATCTCAGGCGCCGCGCCGTTCGGGAAGGCTAGCACGGGCGTCGCGCACGCTAGCGCCTCCACCATGACCAGGCCGAACGGCTCGCGCCAGGTGATCGGGTTGAGCAGGGCCGCGGCCCCGCGCATCAGCTCGATCCGGGCCGCCAGCGGCTGCTCGGCCGGCATCTCGTCGCCGGGCCGTAGCAGCGGCTGCACGTGCTGCTCGAAGTAGGCTCGCTCGGCTGGATCACGCATCTTCGCCGCGATTACCAGCGGCCATCCGGCGCGCCTGGCGATCCGCACCGCGTGGTCCACTCCCTTCTCGGCCGACATCCTGCCCGCGAACAGCAGGTAGCCGCCGTATCCGGGCCCGGGCTGGTACAGGTCCAGGTCGATCCCGTGGTAGATGACCGCGGCGATCGGTATCCTGCCCGCGGAGCGGGCCTGCGAGTGCGAGATCGCCACGATCGAGGCGTGCCTGGCGACCGTGGCGAAGATGCGCCGGGTCTGCGCGGTGAACGGCCCGTGGCTGGTGGTCACCACCGGCGGCCGGCGGATCCCGTGCTGGCTGGCCAGTAGCGGGCCCAGGGCGGTGTGGTCATGGATGATGTCGCAGTCGGCGAACGCCTCGTAGGCGGCCAGCGCGTGGGCCGCTTCCGGCACGTCCGCGCCCATCGGCTCGATCCCGCTCTGGTAAAGGTACTCGCGCGGTACCGGGCAGGTGGACTTGCCGACGGTGAACAGCCGTACCTCGTGACCTAGAGCCTGCAGGCCCCGGGCCAGGTTGTCGATGACCACCTCGGTGCCGCCGTAGGCGGGCGGCGGGACAGGCACCCACGGCGGGGCGATCAAGCCGATCCTCATCGCTGTACCCGGTGCATCCAGCCGAGCTCAGCCTCCCAGCAGAGCCCGCACGACCCGCACGAGAAGCTGGCCCGTTCCCCGTGCATGACCATCAGGGCGTCGGTCCCGCAGCCTTCGTACCGGCTGGGCAGGGCCCATGCCGATGCGAAGTCCAGGGAGATGGTGTAGCTGTCCATATCACGATCGCAGCACCGCGATCCGGCCGCTGGCAGGGTCCAATGTCACGTCATTCCGTGGCCAAGGGGACCAGCATCACCGGGACTGCGCCGTCAAGCACGGCCCGCCGGACCGTACGCGCCCGGCCCGGGTCGAGTCGCTGTGACCAGCCGAGCGCGATCATGTCGGCCCGTTCGGCCTCCGTCACGTCGAGGACGTGCTCCCAGGCCACCCCGGTGCGGATCTCCAGCCGTACTCCCGGCTGCGCGCAGTAGCGGGCCAGGAACTCCTCCGACCAGGCCCCTTCGGCGTGCCCGGCCTGGTCCCAGAACCTGGGGACCGTCTCGGCGTCGAACACGTGCAGCACCACGAGATCGACGCCGGCGCGAGCGAACCGCTCAACCGTGCCGGCCACCGCCGCGGCCGATTCCGCCGTCCCGTCCAGCGGGACGAGAACCCGGCGGATTTCGCCGGGCCTGCCCCGAGCCGCGGCCGGCACCAGGACCACGGGCCGGGCGGATTGCTGCGCGACACGCCGCCAGATCGACCGCGACCGTTCGTCCGCGGCCAGCACCGCGAGCAAGGTACCGGGAGCGCGCAGTGCGCCCAGCACCTGAGCCACGGCCCGCTCGGCGCTTAGGTTAGCGGCCAGGCTGACCTGCCGCACCTGGGCGCGCGCAATCTCGGCGAGCGCCGCCGCCGTCTCGATCACGGGAGCCTCGGAGCTACCGTCGGCGAGCACCGCGAGCACCTGTGTCATGTCGGCCTCCTCATCCGCGCCGGTCAAGGCGGGCCCCGCCGCTCACGAGCCCGGGCGTCGCGCCGGCCAGTCCCGCCCGCAGCGGCCCGTCGGTCGCTATCTCGACGTGCTCGCGGGTGATGTCCAGCCGCACCCGCCGTCCCAGGCAGCGGAATCGCAGCTGCAAGCTTCCCCAGGCCCCGGGCAGTTGCGGGTCGACAGTCAGTACCCCGGCCCGGACCCGGAGGCCAGCGAAGCCGATCAGCATCGCCTGCCAGACTCCGCCGAGGTTGGCCAGGTGCAGGCCGGCCGCGGTGGTCCCGCTCAGGTCCGCGGTGTCCAGCGCGAGTGCGGTGCGCAGCATCGCCAGCGCCTCGTCCGGCCGCCGCGCCCGGGCGAGCAGGGACGCGGTCACGGCCGGCGAGAGCGACGACCCATGCGCGGTGCGCGGGCCGTAGTAGTCAAGGTTCGGCGCCAGCGAGCCGGCCTCGACTTCCTCTGGCACCAGATGGTGCAGCATCAGCACATCCGGCTGCTTGATCACCTGCGAGGCTGCCACCCGCTCCCGGCCAAGCAGCAGGTCGGCGGCCACCGGCGGCGCGGCGAAGTCGGCGACCAGCAGCGGCTCGAGACCGAAGTAGCCCGCGAACTGCTCATACCGCCCGGTCGCCGGGTCGTAACCGTCCACGATCCGCGCGGCCAGGTCCCGCCAGCTTCTGCTCTCGGCGTCCGTGAGCCCGGCCCGGTCGGCGGCGTCGGCGGCGGCGCGGAGATTCCAGCGGGCCATCACGTTGGTGTAGGCGTTGTCGTCGACCCGCTCGTGGTACTCGTCCGGGCCGATGACTGCGTCGATGTGCGCGTCGCCCGCATCGTCAAGGCGGCATCTCGACGCCCAGTACCTGGCTGTTTCCAGCAGCAGCGGCCGCGCGAGCCGGTCCGACCGTCCCGTCCACTCGGCGTAGCGGGCAGCCGCCCACGCCACGTCGGCCGTGACGTGTTCTTCCAGCTGCCCGGTCAAGATGGGTATCACGCGGCCGCCGAGGTGCCCGCTGGCCGGCGTGATGTCCTCGCCGTCGGCGGCGGACTCCCACGGGAAGCAGGCTCCACGCCGGCCCGCGGCACGGGCCCGGGCCTGCGCCGCCCTGAGCCGCCGCAGGCGGTAGCGGATCATCGCCGCGGCCGCCGCCGGGTCCATGCTCAGCACGGCGGGCAGCACGAACACATCCGCATCCCAGAACACGTGCCCGGCGTACCCGGTGCCGGACACCCCTCGCGCGCCCACGGCCAGCTCGTCCCGGGACTTGGTGTTGCACCACAGCTGGAACAGCGCGAACCGGATGGCGAGCTGGGCGGCGGGGTCGTCAGGGATCCGGACGTCAACCGCCGCCCACCGCGCGGCCCAGGCCGCCCGGTGCTCGGCCAGCAGCCGGTCGAAGCCCAGATCCCCGGCCGCCCGGAGGGCATCCGCCCCCGCCCCTGGCC